>Ga0272441_10007279_pt1 | contig 18060 bp, 21 predicted proteins | sample SSMProp6N_FD_193582 | JGI IMG/M metagenome (GOLD analysis project Ga0272441, IMG submission 193582) | Marine sediment archaeal communities from Little Sippewissett salt marsh, Falmouth, MA, United States - SSM-Prop-6N | ecosystem: Environmental > Aquatic > Marine > Wetlands > Sediment ... | reverse complement strand
AGAATTTGCTAGTGATATTACAGCACAAGCTAGAAATGAGGGGCCAAAATTATTGGCCACTTTTTGTCGCCGTATGGCACCCATAGTACCAGTTAATAAAGCATTAGTAATTATTATTCAACATTTAATTGCTAATACTTCTGGTTTTGGTGAAGCACAATTTGAAGATGGTGGTAGAAAAATGCAATATCAAGGTGATACTAAATTACGCTGTACATCATTTCAAAAATGGGAAAATACTAAAAAAGAACAAATTGGTCAAATTTTAAATTGGCAAGTAAAAACCGCTGCCCTTACTAAGCCCGGAGGTAAATTTCAAAGTTACCTTAGATACGGATATGGTATTGATGATATAAAAGAATATATTAGTCTTGGATTAGATATGGGTATTATTGAAAAAGGAGGGTCTTGGTATACATTTGGTGATAATAAATGTCAAGGCGAAGACAAGTTACAAAATCTTTTATTAGAAGATTCAACTAAAATACAATTACTTAAACAACAAATTGAATCTATGTTATGAAAATAATTGGGCTGGATAAAAAAGAATATAGTTGGAATGTAACAAAATATAAAGCAAAAGAAAACTGTTCAAAATTGCACGCCCGTGCTAGAATTTTCTTGACAAAACAGTTTCCGTATGATACAATATGTGAAGAACTTACTCTGCCGGGTAGCAAATGTGAACGACAAATAAGACCATTATACGCAGACTTTTTTATCCCACAAAGAAAATTAATGATAGAAGTGCAAGGAGAGCAGCATTACAAATTCAATACTCATTTTTTTAATAACAAAATTGAGTTTTTTAAAGCCCAGGCTCGTGATCGTATAAAAATAGAATGGTGTGATATTAATGATATATATCTGGTACAACTACCGTATCACGAATCTAATAAAGAATGGGCTATGCGCATAAGGAATAGAATATGATAGATATGTTAAAGAACGCTAAGGATCTTATAGCCAAAGGTAAAGTGTTAAATGATCCTGATTTAATACAAATGGGTATGGACTTACTTGAACAATATAGCCCATCAGAACCTATACCAGAATTCGAAAACAATTTACCTTCTATTAGTGGTGAAAATCCAAAATTTCCACTAGATCTATTAAGACAACCAGAATATGTATGTGAAAACTGTGGTCATACTATACCTGTTGACAAAGAAGGACGCAAAAAATGTCCAGAATGTAAGAAACATAAGTTAAAACTAGTAAAATATGAAGCACAACCCCAACCACAACAACAACCCAAAAAAGATAAAGAAGATATTTTCTATACACAAATCAGAAATGTTGGAAATGATCGTATTCATTATGATGACGAAGGTAATCCAGATGGTATAATAAGAAGAAGAGAGCCAGTAGATCCAAACAAAATACACAATACCTTTATAGATGACGGCGAAGATAGTGACGATCCTCTGAATGAGAAATTAAAAAAGATTACTAAAGTAAGCCCAAGAACCAGAAAGCCCACCAATTTTGTTACTGTAACGTGTGAAAACTGTAGTAAAAAAGAAAAAGTACATCCTATTCACGCCGGTGCGCGTGGGCGATATCTATGTAGTCAATGTATTAGAAGACGGAGCCGAAGATAATGCTTGCAAACGTCGGAGTAGAACGCGCCGTAATTGCAAGTCTCTGCCAATATGGATCACAAGCACTAATAGAAATAGAAGATGTTGGTATTAAAAATGAATCTTTTACACAAGCCAGCAATCAGGCGCTTTTTACCTGTTTAAAACACATTTTAAACCAAAAAGATATAGTAGATCAGGCACTGCTTCTTATTTCTATTAAAGAGTTAGGATATGATAGGCTATTTTCTAACAGAAAAGACATAGAATATATTGGTTCTTTGTTTACTTTTCCTGTAGTAGAAAATAATATAAGATCACTATCGGTAAAATTAGAGAAACTTGCCATTGCCAGATGCGCCATACAAAAACACCAAGTTGCCATTGAAAGTTTACAAGAAATTACAGGTAACGAAAGTATAGATGATATAATACAACGATCTGAAAATCCTATTTTTGATTTAATATTAGAACTTAACAACGCTAAAGATAAAGGTCCACATATATTATTTGAAGATATTGAAGAATTTGTTGAATATTTGCGCACAAACAGAACAGAACATATGGGAATCGCCACTCCGTGGCCGTCTTATAACGCTGCAATTGGTGGTGGCTTAAGAGTCGGTGGTGTAAATTTGATATCAGCAAGGCCCAAAGTTGGGAAGACGACTCTTGGTAAAGAATTGTTACTACATTGCACCAACAAATTGAAAATACCAGCCTTGTTTTTAGATACTGAAATGAGTAGAGAAGATCAAAAAATAAGATCGCTTGCATCAATTAGTAATGTGCCACTTAATGATGTAGAAACCGGAAAATTTGATGACGATCCAATAGCACGTGAAAATATTATAAGAGCAGCTAAAGAATTAAAAAATAATAATTTGTTACATTATGAATCTATTGCAGGAAAATCTTTTGATGAAGTGCTCGCCATTATTCGTAGATGGATTGTAAAACACGTTGGATATGATGACGATGGTAATACAAATCCGTGTGTTGTTGTGTATGATTACTTTAAATTAATGGACAGGGCTCAACTTGAAAACCTGAGAGAATATGAGGCGATGGGATATCAAATATCCAAACTAACTGATTTTTCTAAAGAATATGGTTTCCCGTGTTTAGCCTTTGTACAATTAAATCGCCAACACGAAGTAAGTCAATCTGATAGGTTGATCTGGATATGTCATTCGTTTAGCAAATTCGCTACTAAAGAGGATGCTGAACGCGCCGATGATGGTGAGAATGGTGGTAATAGAAAAATTGAAGTATGTCAAACCAGATTTGGCGGTGGTATAGAAGATGGTGACTATATATGTATAAATTTTGAACGCACAATTAATAAAATAACTGAAGTTGGTTTGGCTAGTCAAATTCGTCGCCAGACACAACGCAGTAGAAATGAGTTTGAAACTATAGAAGGACAAGTTGATAATGACCCAGTATGATTTGGAACATATTTCAGAACTAATGATAGAATCTGTAACTGATTTATTAGACCATTTTGATGTGTCTTATACGGATGGTCAACATACCATATCTTTCGCCTGTCCCATACACGATGGCGAAAATCCAACAGGATCTAGTATTTTAAAAAGAGATATAGGAAACTGGAAGTGCTATACAGCACAATGTCACGAACAATATGGTACTAGTAACGGCGCTAGTATACTACAATTTGCACAGGCGTTGCTAACTGTAAAACACGATAAAGAATACACATTCCCACAGGCTGTTGAATGGTGTGCTAATTTTGTTGGTATTAATCCACAAGAAACACAGCCCGACGAACAAGATCGTATAGATTTTGTTAGATTGTGTAAGTATATTACAAAGAAAAAACAAGAACCGCCAACATTTGTACCTCGACAAAATGTTAAACAATTTCTTGCCATTCCTTCTGCTTATTATATAAAACGTGGATACAGTAGAGAAATTTTGGAAAAATTTGATATAGGATATTGTCATAATAAAAACAAACCGTTTTTTGATAGAGTAGTTACACCATTTTATGACGATAATGGACAATATATGGTAGGATGTTCTGGTCGAAGTAGATACGAAAGATGTGATAAGTGTAGGCTGTTTCACGATCCTAATGTAAGATGTCCAATTACAAAAGAAGAAAAATTAAGATGTGTTAAATGGAAAAATTCTACACTGTTTAATTCCAGTGGTTATTTATATAACTATTGGAATGCTAAACAATATATTATGAAAACTGGTACTGTTATATTAGTAGAGGGGCCGGGAGATGTATGGCGATTAGAGGAGGCTGGTATATATAATAGCATAGCAATTTTAAAAGCGTCCTTGTCAAATGATCAAAGAATTGGTTTAGAATTATCGGGCGCTATTAATGTTATAGTATCAACTGATATGGACGAGGCTGGCAAAAAAGGCGCTCATAGCATATATAAACAATGTAAAAATCTATTTAATGTTATCAGAGTAGATTACGAAACACACGATCCAGGAAGTTTAACAATAGAACAAGTTAAAAAAACTTTTATACCTATTTTGGAGAAATTATGACAAAGATATTAGTACTGGCAGGAAGAAAACAGTCTGGTAAAAGCACCGCTGCAAAATTTGTATTGGGATATTATATTACACAATTACAAAGAAAGGGTATTTCTTATTTACCAAATAAATTTACTATAGACGAAACAAATGGTGATTTAGTAATAAGCACCCCGATAAATCCGTCTTTAATAGATCAAATAGAAAGATGGCACATACTAGATCTTAAAACAGATGATTATGACACACAAACCTGGTTGAGTGATTGCGTTTATCCACATATAAAAATATATAGTTTTGCAGATATGTTAAAGGCTGTCTTATCTATAGTATTTGGTATACCAGACGAACTAATGAATGGTACAGACAAAGACAAAATGACGCCCACGCATATAAAGTGGAAAAATTTTGGTTCTTTTCTGCCTTCCAAGACTATATCTGATTTAAAAGCATTAAACCAATATGATAAGGCTATGACTGTAAGAGATGTGATGCAATTTTTTGGTACAAATGTATGTCGTAAAATATACGATCCGTGTTGGATAGAATCTTGTTATAAAAGAATTGAAATGGAACAACCAGAAATTGCCGTTATTGACGATTGTAGATTTCGCAGTGAAGTTATGGCTTCTAAAAAGAAAAATGCACGTATTGTAAAATTGTGTAGAAAGGTTGATAATGATAAACATAAAAGTGAGACTGAGATAGATAAAATGCATCATAATAATTTTGACCTTATTATTCCAGCCGAGGCAACAATTAAAGAAAAAAATCAATTAATACTAGATAAAATGTATGAATGGGAGTGGTTTGAAAAGCACGAAGAATGGAACAACTATGATAATTAGTTACATAAGATCGAGTAGTTATAATAACTGGGACTTTTGCCAAATGCAATACTATATGAATTATGTACTTGGCTTACCCAGAGGTACGGCTAAAAAAGCTGAACAAGGAACCATAGTTCATAAGGTTATGGAAATACTGGCAAATTGTAAAAAAGAAATACAAGATCAATATATTTATAATAAAGAATGTCCAATTCCAAATTTTTTTGAATACGATGATGAACATATTGGTGTAGTAGAATGGTTTTACGACGACTTTCTTAAACCATATCCACTATCTAATACTGAAGTTGATGCTATAAACAAAACCCGTATTAACAAATATAAGTATAAACACGACGCTAAAATACCATATGGAACCACCCATTATGGAAAACAAATGGTAGATGAAATTTTTGAGCGTGTTTATACATATTATTCTAAAGAAAATTGGGAACCAGTAGATAAAAAAGACTGTTATAACTGGACGTGGATGGCTTTAGAATATAAAGATGGCATTTTTGATCCACGCAAACGCAATATTGTAGAGGCTGAGCCTCATTTTGATTTTATTATTGACAAACCGTGGGCAAATTATCGCTGGACTCTTCCAACCGGAAAAGAAATTTCAGGAAAATTAGGAATTAAGGGAACAATTGACTTGATTACCGCCCATCCGGGTGGTATAATAGAGGTGGTAGACTGGAAGACTGGGCAACGAAAAGACTGGGCTTGCAAAACTAGTAATGATGAAAAAACATATGAGAAACTTTGCACCGATTTTCAATTAATGTTGTATTATTATGCTGTTAAAAAACTATATCCTAATGTTAAACAAATTATTGTTAGTATATTTTTTGTACGTGATGGCGGTCCATTTACTGTTCATATGGACGAAGATATAATAAAAGAAGTAGAGAATAGATTATGCCAGCGTTTTCAAGAAATTGCCACTTGCCAACTTCCGGCAATGCAAGATGCTACACAACGTGATTTTCGCTGTACTCGAATATGTGACTACTACAAGATGGTCGCGCCTAATGGAGATAATATGTGCAGGTTTATTCACGAGCAAATACAAAAAATGGGAATTGATGAAGTTACTAATAAATATACACAAAAAGGTTTTTCAATTGGTACATATCAAGCACCGGGAGAAGCGTCTTGAACTTTAAATCAATATGTTTTATTCTTATTATAAGTTTTTGTTTAATTGGTGTCGGCGCAAAATATGGTTATATGCACAATAATGTAAAATTTATACCAATTACCACACCAACCGGAAAAACATATATTAATGTGCTATCTATTGTTTCTATTAGTAAAACTATTATACCACAACGAGAGGGTATGACAGAAATATCTGTAATAAATGGTGAAACATATTATACAAAAGAAAGTGTTGATATAATTTTAGAAAGAATAATTGAGTTTTAATATGAATTTTATTTCTTTGCATACACACAGCCATTTTAGTCTACTAGATGGACTAAGCCAACCAAAACAAATCGCAGAGCGTTGCGCTGAACTTCAAATGCCAGCCTGCGCAATAACAGACCACGGATCTATTAGTGGCGCTGCCGACTTTATGATACAATGTAAAAAAAAGAATGTAAAAGCAATAATAGGTTGTGAATTTTATGTAACAGAACTAGACGCCACACTAAAAGATAAGGATAATCTTGTAAGCCATCAAGTTATATTAGCTAAAAATTTTAAGGGATGGCAAAAATTAATTCAATTAGTATCAGCAAGTAATGATAAGGATCGGTTCTACTATAAACCACGTATTGATTTAGAAATGATGAAAGAAATATGTGACGATAATCTTATTAGTTTTAGTGGACATTTGGGATCTACATTACATCTTCGTGCTATAAATATTCCAAACGAAGCAGAAAATTATATTTATATAATGCAAGATATTTTTGGTAAAGAAAACTTTTTTGTTGAAATACAGTCTATTGATAGTAAAAATAATAGTGAAGCAAAAGATTTAATGGGCACACTACGCTTATTAGCAAATAAAACAAACGCTCCGTGTGTTGCAACCTGCGATGCCCATTACCCTTCTCAAGATCGTGTTCACGATCATCAAGTATTGTTGTGTTCTGCACTTAAAACAACACTTAAAAAAGCACAGTCAGGTCAGTCTGGTCTAGATTGTTTCTTTAATTCATCCCAATTTCACATACCATCTACACAAGAAATGGTAGATTGTGGTAGTACAGAGGAAGAAATTGGTAATACTGAATTAATAGCAAATATGTGTGAAGACTATGATATTACTGGTCCTCCAAAACTACCTAAATTTCCTGATTGTGGTGGTATGAGTGAGACTGAATATCTTAAAAAGTTGTGTGTTAAAGGATGGTATAATAGACAAAAAGATTATTGGAATGTGCCGGAATATCAAGAGCGCATCAGAAAAGAGTTGAAGGTTATTGAAGAGGCTGGTTTGGCTGGTTATTTTCTAATTGTACAAGACTATGTTAACTGGGGAAAGAATCAGGGGTGGCTAATTGGGCCAGGACGAGGCTCTGGAGCCGGTAGTTTGACATCATATTTACTAGGTATAACATCTATTGATCCTATTAAGTATGGTTTAATTTTCGAGAGATTTTATAATGCTGGTCGTAATACTAAGGATCGAGTATCACTTCCCGATATTGATGTCGATTTTCCTGTTAAAAAAAGAAAGCACGTCATAGAGTACCTAAAAAATAAATACGGCAGCGACAGAGTGTGTCAGATGGCTACGTTTGGACGTATGATGGGGAGGGGGGCTCTCAAGGAGGTCTTGAGAGTACACAACGCCTGCTCCTACGAAGAAATGAATATAATTACCAAAAATCTACCCCAAGAGGCTGAAATTAGTGATCAATTGGAGGCTGCTGATGAAACATCCATTATTAGATGGACTTTACAGCACGATGCTAAACGCATATCTGACTGGTGTACTATGGACGAAAATGATAATTTACATGGGGATTATGCCAATTTCTTTGCACAAGCTATACGACTAGAAGGCACGTATAAAAGTCAAGGAAAACACGCTGCTGGAGTAGTATTATCTTCAGATATACTAGACAAAGTATGTCCTATGATAAATGACAAAAACAGCGATGAAAAAATAGCTGGTATGGCTATGAATGATTTAGAATCAATGGGACACGTCAAATTTGACATACTTGGTGTCAATCTTTTAGATAAATTGATGGGTGTTAATAATCTTTTACAATTTGGAAAGGTGGAATTATGAGTTTAACTAAACAACAAAAAATGATGGTCTACAAATGGTGTTTGGATGAAGGATTGAATATTGAATATGGACGCTTATCATTATGTGATTTAACCAACTTTAGACACTCACATATCTATGATAACCGCAGATACCAAGTACATTCTGAGGATTCTAAATATCCGTGGAGTTGTATTTATGACGAAATGGAACCAGCAATCAACAAATTTATGGAGTTGAGGAGAAAAGTTAGGAGAATGAAATGAATGGTAAAGAATTGATAACTAAAATGCTAAAACAATTAGGCATACAAAATTGGACCAATCAAGACCTCGCAACCTATTTAGATTTACAGCACGAGCAATATGTAAAATTTGATAATAGAGACAATACTGTAAAATTAGATGGGTGGTTTGGTATTCCAGAATTAGAAGCTATTATAACAGCATTATATATGGAGAGGGGGTCGATGAAAGGATGAACTATCAGGACATAATTGTATACGATTTTGAAACCACTGGAGTCAATCCATATCGTTGTCAACCTATTCAATTAGGAGCCGTGTGTATTCACGGTAGAAAATTAGAAATACATCCAAATAGTTATTTTTGTTCTTTTATTAAACCTATTTTTGATGTAGAACGGTGTGAAAAACTCGGGCTAGATCCTGTAAATGACGAAGTTTTAAACAAAACTGGTATTAAAATGGAGGATTTAGAAAACGCTCCGTCTATTCGTACAGTATGGGATCAATTTCAACAATATGTTAATAAATATGCATATAAAAAAGGAAAATGGGGGGCTCCCGTTAAAGCCGGTATGAACATACGTGGTTATGATAATATAATTTTGGATAGAATTGCTGGTGGGCATTTCAGAAAAGCAAAAAATGAGCTTGACAACCTGCTATCGGGGGGTATAATAAACGAAGAGGGGGTAAAATTGATAAAAAAAATGGAACCCTATGGTTTTGGCCCCTGGGATGACGAACGCAACGAGGAGACTTTATTTTATCCTGCCGGAAATCTGGATCTTCGAGATATTTTGTGGTTTTGGTTTGAAAATAATGTTGAAATTAAAAGCCTCGGAATGGATGCAATGCGTGAATATCTTGGTATTAAAACCGAGGGTGCTCACCAAGCAGATAAAGACGCAAAAGATGTGGCTGATATATTAATTAAGTTTTTAAAATTACATCGTCATTATGGCCCAAAGGTTAAATTTAAGGGGTCGTTTAAATGAATATTGAATGTGAACACTGTTGGCATTTAATGGAAATAATACCACAAGGTAATGGTAATATATATAAGCAAATATGTTGTTTTTGTGGTAAGATTAAGGAAGAATTTGTAGAATATAGTATAAATAAATATGTTTTTAAACCAGAAGAACATGGTCCATATTGGCAACACAAGGTATGGTTTCAATGAGTGATACACAATTATGGTTTATGTGGTATGTGATGTGGTTTTTTATAGGATGGCACATATCTGAATTAATAATATATTTGAGGTATAGATGAAGTATAGATTTGATTGTGGATGTGAATTTGATATCACAAATTGCGACATCAAAAATAATGATGGACTACCTGGAATATATATTGATTATGAAAATATACCCGAAGACTGTCCAGCAACTTGGGCGCTAATACAATCTGGACAAACCAAGGGGGTATTTCAACTTGAAGCTAATTTGGGACGCCATTGGTCGAAAACGCTAACACCACATAATTTAACTGAAATGTCAGCTCTCATTAGCTTAATCAGGCCAGGATGCTTGCGGGCTGTGGTAGATGGCAAATCTATGACTCAACATTATTGTGACCGCAAGAATGCTGGTGATGAAGTCAAATACTTTCATTCTGCCCTAGAGCCTATCCTATCAGAAACATATGGTGTTCTTACATACCAAGAACAATCAATGAAAATCGCCCAGGCAATAGCTCTGTTTGATCTTCAAGCTGCTGATATTCTGCGTAAGGCTATTGGTAAAAAGAAGGCAGATATCATGTCAAAAGTCAAGGGTGACTTCATAGATGGCTGCGTTAAGGGCGGTATTGTAACTGAAGAAGAAGCTGAAGAAATTTTTGGTTGGATTCAAGAAAGCCAAAGATATTCATTCAACAAATCACATGGTATAAGTTATGGATTAATGGGGTACTGGTCAGCATATGTAAAAGCCCATTTTCCATTTCACTTTTATACTTCCTGGCTTTATTATAGTCACGAAAAAATGGACCCACAAGAAGAAATGCAATTGCTAGTATCCGATGCTAGATATTTTAATATAGATGTTAAACCACCATCACTAAAACAAATAAAAAATGGTAATATAGGACATTTTAGTTTAAATAATAACTGTGTGTATTTTGGATTAGGAGACGTTAAAGGAATTGGAGAATCACTTGTGACTAAAATAATTAATAACGTCGAGTATGTTGAAAACCTACTTGGACGGACAATAGACAAATGGACATGGAGTGATTTTCTAATTCATTTTTCTGATACTGTGAGCACCACTGCTATTAATGGTATGGTTGCTAGTGGTGCCACAGACTATATGGATGGTAGCCGTGTTAAAAAGATACACGAGTATGAAACGTGGAAGAGTTTAACACAAAAAGAACGTGATTGGATCAAAGATAATTATGGTGAAAAAGATTTGATTGACGCCATACAGGCCATGGTTGAAAATAAACCACGTACTACACAACCCAGAAAGCAAAAAATAGCAGACTTACTAAAAAATGCTAAAAAAGCACCATTTTCTCTCAAAGATACTCCATATTATATAGCAACAAAAGAAACAGAATTGCTTGGAGTACCAATTACCTATACAAAATTAGATACTTGTAATACAAACTCAACACCAGACACTACTTGTAAAGAATTTTTACAAGGAAAAAATGGAAAAATGATAATTAGTGTTGAAATTACTGAGTCAAAAGAGTATATAATAAAAAAGGGAAAAATGAAAGGACAAAAAATGTGCTTTCTTACTGGTGAAGATAACACTGGCTCGATTGATACAATTATAGTGTTTCCAAAAGTTTTAGAAAATAACGAGCCGTTTCTTATCAAGGGCGCAACAGTATGTTTAACTGGATCACGTGATAGGCAACGCTCCGACTCCTTTATAGTAGATAGAATTCAACAAATATAGTGAATATACGTGACTTTCACGTTCAAAACAATTATTATGTTCAAGTTATACCAATAAAAAATACATCAGGATGTATAGTTACTTTTCCAAACAATGTATTATTAGGTCAAGAATCTATAGTTAAAACATATGTTTTGTATAGTAACCCATATGTTATAGAACTATACACTAAAAAACAAGACGATATTCAAACTAAAATAATTGATACAAACAGCCTTAATATAAGATTATTGGTGCTAACCGACATTTTTTTACACGCAAATAGATTAAGAATGTCTAAAGAATTAATTGTTTTAGAACAAACAAAAAAAACGTTGTTTGACATACTAGAAGTCGAACAAACATCAGAAGAAAAACAACTTGAAACAAAATTGTGTTTTAAGTTTCGGGAAGTGCTTGACGGTAACGTACCAACAGGCGAAATTGATGGTCAGATAGTTCAATGTTTTGAAAATGGAGGATTATAATTATGATGACTGTAACTGGTGTGGGTCGGTTAACACGCGATCCAGAAACGAAAGCTGTAAATGACACTTGTGTTTGTGAATTTAGCCTTGCGGTAAATGAATATCGCAAAGTTGGAGACGAACGCAAGAAATTTGCACATTTTTTTGATTTTGTTATTTGGGATAAGGCTGCTGAAGTTATAGCCACCTATTGTAAAAAGGGTGATTTACTTGAAGTACGAGCTACTCCCAGACAAGATCGCTGGGAAGACGATGCTGGAAATAAGCGTTCCAGAATTATTTTTAGAGTTGATGAATTCTCACTTTTACCAAGAGGATCGTCACCTAATAATAAAGAAACAGTAGAAAATACTGAAGAAGAAGTCGCACCGTTTTAATTTAATTATGTCTATCTGGGGTGCTTAGGTGCCCCAGGTAGCTTTTTTAAAGGATAATAATGAAACCTAGAATTTTGTGGTGTAATGAATGTAGTGTGTTGAAAACAGGATACGCTACTTATGGTAGAGAAATTTTAAATAGACTACAAGCCACCAATAAATATACTTTGGCGGAACACGCCGTATACATACACAGATCAGATCCAAGAATACAAAAACTACCCTGGACCGTTTACGCTAATTTACCAGACCAAGACGACGAAAAACAGGTTCAAGAATACAACTCTAAGCCTGGTAATCAATTTGGTGAATGGAGATTTGAAGAAATATGTTTGGATTTTAAACCACATATAGTAATGGATATACGAGATTTTTGGATGTGTAGTAACGAATACAGATCTCCTTTTCGTTCTTATTATAATTGGGCTATTATGCCAACAGTAGATGCTTTTCCACAAAATCAAGAATGGCTATCTACATATTCTGATGCTGATGGAGTTTTTACATATCAAGATTGGTCTAAAAAAGTATTAGATTATGAAGGTGGTGGTAAAATTAGAACTCTTGGTACAGCGTCTCCCGCTGCTGACTCAGCTTTTCGACCACTTAATAAACAAGCCATCAAAAAAGAGTGGGGGTTTGAAAAAGTACAAGTAATAGGCACCACTATGCGTAATCAACGGCGCAAATTATTTCCAGATTTATTTGCGTCGTTTCGTATTTTTCTAAACGAAACTAATCGTGACGACATTATTCTACACTGTCATACTAGTTATCCCGATATGGGCTGGAGATTACCAGATCTATTATTAAGATATGGGCTTACATCTAAAGTAACTTTTACTTACAAATGCAAAAATTGTAAATATGTGTTTCCAGATTTCTTTCACGATATATTATACACTTGTCCTAGATGTGGTAAAATGAGCGCTGCTTTTGTAAGCGTACAAGACGGTGCCACAAATGAAGAATTGTCTAAAATCTATAATCTCTATGATTTGTATATACAATATGCCAACAGTGAGGGGTTTGGTATGCCCCAATTAGAGGCTGCTGCTTGCGGTGTGCCAATTATGTCTGTAGATTATTCTGCAATGACAGATGCAGTAAGAAAATTACAAGGATCACCAATACCATTAACAGCACTATCATTAGAATTAGAAACTGGATGTTTTAGAGCTATTCCCAACAACGATGCTTTTATAAAAATGTTGAAAGAATTTTTTGAACTTGACTATAATAAAAGATTGGAATTAGCGCAAAAAACTTTTCAAGCATATCACAAACATTATAATTGGGATAGAACAGCACAAACCTGGATGAATTATTTTGATCAGGTTGATGTGGATAAATATGAAAAAGCGTGGCATTCTCCACCACAATATTTAGAAATACCAAATGAATATCCAAAAAATGTAAACAATAAAGATTTTGCACGATGGTTGATCTTTACCTTTTTACACGAGCAAAGATTTTTTAATAGCTATATGGAAGCACGATTAATAAGAGATTTAAATTACGGCGTGACTGCGCCTGGATTGTCTGGTATGTATTTTAATGATGATTCAGCCAGCCCGATGTTTCACAAGCCACACTGGACTGAGTTTAATCGAGATATAGCAGTCAGGCACTTTTCAGAGTTAGCGAAAAGAAAAAATTATTGGGAGAAAAAAAGATGGGAAAGCCTTCAAAATGGATAAAAATAAAAAACTGGTTCTATGACAAATGGATGCGCTTGTGTGGATATCAATGTTATACATATAATATATATGATAATAGTTACACATATATCAAAAAACAAGAGCTTAATGAATTAGTTAAAATAAGTGAAGAGAATGAACCGGAATTTGAAATAATACATTACAAACGTTTACCATCAGCAATATGGTATAAAACAGAAGAAAGCGATAATAAAGCACGTATGAGTATATCTAAATCGTTAATAGAAGGAAAAGATAATGCACGTATTATACGTAGGTCATTATAGGGAAGCTAGTGGTTGGGGTCAAGTAACCCGTGATCAAATACTTGCCCTAGATACTGCTGGTGTAAATGTAGTACCACGATCTATTGATTTAGGACTAGCACACGCAGAAGTACCAGAACGCATTTTACAACTTGAACAAGGCAATACAAAAAATTGTGATATAATTATACAACACGTACTACCACACCATATGAAATACGATAGCCATTTTAATAAAAATATTGGTATGTTTGAGTTTGAAAGTTTTAATATTAAACATACAAGTTGGGTTGACCATCTTAATATTATGGACGAAATATGGGTTCCGTGTAGTCATATGTTAGATATGCCAGGTATAAGAAAACCGTGTTATTTAATGCCACACGCTTGTAATGTTGAAGAATACAATCAAGAATATGTGCCATTAGAAATTCCAAGCCTTAAAAACAAATTTGTATTTTATTTTATCGGAACATATAATAGAAGAAAACATATTAGTGCGTTATTAAGAGCGTTTCATACTGAGTTTGATCCTTGCGAACCGGTAGAGTTGGTACTTAAAATGAATCATCCAAGTATGAATTCTGATGACTTAGCAAAAGAAGTGTATCAGTTAACGCAAAAAATTAAAGAACATTTAAAATTATACGATGATCTAAATAGATATAAAAATGAGATTATTATTACCGTCAATGTAAGTCGTGAAGAATTATTAAGACTGCACGCTACGTGCCATAGTTTTGTATGCCCATCTTTTGGAGAGGCTTGGTGTGCGCCAGCTTTTGATGCTATGGGAATGGGTAAGTATGTAATTGCTAGTAAAGTTGGTGGTCCAAACGATTATATAGACAACGGCGTTAATGGAGCTTTAGTAAATGGTAAACTAGAACCAATATTTGGTGAAAATGAAAGTTTTCCAGAATTTGGTACAGCACGTGAATTAGAATTTGATATATCTATTTCCGATCTACAATATAAAATGAGACACGCATATAATAATAGAGGCAATTTTAGCGCTTTACAACAAAATGCTAGAAATACGGCTAAAAAATATAGTTATATAAATGTGGGATCTTTTATGAAGGAGCGTTTAAATGCCTAACACAATGTCTTCTATTATAAGATCTGCAAAACGTAATAAAAATGAACCATTAAATATTTTAACTTTTGTTTCTCACGAAAGATTTGAACCCAATTTATGTAAAACTGGTCATAATTTTTATTCTATTATAACTGATGGTACTAGAACTTGGAAAGAACAATATTCACCAGTTCCTAGTAATTACACAATTTTTAGAGATGAAATTCCAACTTTTATTTCTAACAAATTAGATCTTGTTATTAGTCACAACCCATTTGTTCACATACCACTAGCGCACAAACTAGGATTAAATATACCAGTAATTAATATTTTTCACACAATGCCAGCCCCAGGTTGGAATAGTCAAAATATTCCAGATAATATAAGATCTATGTTTAATTGGTGTACTCAACATATATACATTTCAGAATTTAATAAATTATCGTGGGGATATGATAGGGGCGAAATAATCTTACACGGTATAGATACTGAGTTATTTCAACCCATAAAAAATGAACCACGCATTCCTCGAATACTTACGGTAGCCAATGATTATATTAATAGAGATTGGTGTTTAGGTTTTAGTATTTGGAACGCTATTCACAAAGAACTTCCAATGTATCCTATTGGTGATACTCCAGGATTATCGCAACCAGCGCCTAACCTAGACACTATGATAAAAATGTATCAGAACTCACTTATATTTTTAAATACTAGCACGGCGTCTCCAATTCCTATGTCTCTTTTAGAGGCTATGTCTTGCGGATGCGCTTGTGTTTCTGCTGCAACTTGTATGATACCAGACATTATTGAGGATGGTGTAGATGGATTCTTATGTCCTCCACACAAACCTACAATGTTTAAAGAGCGTTGTCAATATCTTCTAGATAATCCAAACGAAGCCTTAGCTATGGGGCATTTGGCACGCAAAAAAATTCAGTCTATGTTTAATCTTGACCGTTTTGTTAATGAATGGAATAATGTTATGTGGAGTGTGTTATGACAACAACACAACCTATTATTGACAAATTTGACAAACTTGGAATTTTACCACACGGTCTTCCAAATGCTATTGGAATGTGGCCCAATGAACAAGAGTGTTTAGTATGGTGTGCGCTGCAATGTAATCCAAACTTAGACTGGTGGGAAGTGGGATCATTTTGTGGTGGATCTACTATTTTATTAGGCTTTGCGCAAGAATCTTTGGAAGGCGAAGGTAATATTATATCAGTAGATCCTAACCCAAAGCCAATTATGGATCTTAATATTAAACGTGCAAAATTAAATGATAGAATTGTGCGATATAAAACGACTAGTAAAGAAGCTCTAGAAAAAAATCATAATTCAATAGGATTTCTGTTTTTGGATGGCTGGCATTCTTTTTCTGCTGTGTTAGCAGAATTCGAAGCAGCTATGTATTTTTTAGCTGAAAACGCTATAGTTGGTTTTCACGACGTGTCTCCAAAAATGTGGAGTTATGATAAACAGTATACACATCAATGTTTTGATTACACTATAAAAAACTGGAACCAATTAATAAATTCGTCCGAACAAGATTTTAGAATAGATGAAGCCGTAACATACTTATGTAAAGAATATGAATATGAAATAGTTGATATTCCTGTTAGAGAACCACTAGCCTATCACAAAGAAACCAATCTAGACAGATGGGTACGAGGAAGAACCAGCCCACACAATGCCTTTACAGCAATAAGGAAAATTAAATGAAACTATATATAATGGTCAACCAACAACCACTACAAGGATATGTCAATATTGATGTCAGCAAACATCCTATAGACTTGGGAAATTTGGATCAGGTATGTGAAGACGCTGAATGTACAGAAATTGTGTTGAATGATATTTTAAGATTCATTCCATATTCTCAAATACCAACAGTAATACAACATTTGTCTAAAAAATTACGACATAATGGAAAAGTAACATTTATCTTTTCTGATTTAAATAATATAATAAGAAAATATAATAAAGCAACTATCAATGAACAAGACCTCAACAATTTAATGTTCAGTAATGGAGGCCGTAGTTGTTTTTCATATACATATTTACTAGCCATTATAAAGGCTGTTAAAATAGATGTAAAATCTGTTGACATCGGCGATAATCAAGTAATCGTAATAGCGGAGCGTCCATAATGCCAGAAGAAGAAGTACGAAATTTTAAAACTAGCTGTGGTTCGTGTATTTTTGCCGTTAATAAAACAAGTTTTCCTATTATAACACAAACAGGATGTGAATTAGGAAGATTGAATAAGTTTATTGATAACGGTAAAGCCACACTAAACGAAAATAAAACATCCTATATTATTGATGGCATATGTAATACGTGTCGTGGCGAAAAATGGAAAGAAATGCATATAGGAAAAAATTTAATCGCCACTGTAGAAAAAGAAATTCAAATTACTGTTGACATAGTATTATATAGTTTTAATGGTAATGGCGATGTATTAAAAAATATAACACATCGTATAAATTCTTGTGTAAAACAAAGACAGATTAAACCACAAAAAATACTTATTGTTATTAAAAATAATGACATAAAATACCAAGCAGTTTTTGATGTTGTACAAGAATTAACAGAACCATATGATATACCATTTAGAATCATTCGAGTTATTGATTCAGAAACATCACTTGATGAATGTGTCAGTATGGGTATTTCAAAATGCACTAGTCAATATACGGCGGTTTTTGATATACAACACCAAATTCCAAGTAATTTTATAACAAAGTTTAATACGCTTATCAACTATGATTTAAAAAGAATAGTTATGATTGAACCCACATTTCAATATGGCGGTATGGTT
>Ga0272441_10007278_pt1 | contig 18062 bp, 17 predicted proteins | sample SSMProp6N_FD_193582 | JGI IMG/M metagenome (GOLD analysis project Ga0272441, IMG submission 193582) | Marine sediment archaeal communities from Little Sippewissett salt marsh, Falmouth, MA, United States - SSM-Prop-6N | ecosystem: Environmental > Aquatic > Marine > Wetlands > Sediment ... | reverse complement strand
AGCTTACCGGCGAAACCGGATTAAATACCAGGCTGGAGGCCTTTTTCGATATGATCAAACGGCGAAAGGAGAAAAACAGCATCTGATGGATCGATAGTCAAAATAGAAGAGGAGATGAAATCATGCAGATCACATATCCCCATTTTGGTTCGCTCACATACGTTTTTGAGTGCTTGATGCGGGGCCTTGGACGAGATGACGTGATCATTCCTTACAAACCCAGCAAAAAAACCGCTGAATTAGGATCAAGGTATTCACCGGAGTTTATCTGTACACCCTTTAAACTAACCCTCGGAACATTTATTGAAGGTCTGGAAAGAGGTGCAACCGAACTTGCCATCGGCGGGTGTCATGCTTATTGCCGTTTCGGGTACTACTGGCCGGTGCAGAAGCTTATTCTACAAAATCTCGGATATAAGAAATTTACATTTAAGACAATTAATTATGACGAACCGCTTGGTATTGTCCGGGATCTGAAGAACAATTTCAGTGCTGATATAAGCTATACCCGGATATTAAAAGTCTTACGACGGGTCTGGAGGGTAAATCGCCTGACTGATCTGGTTGACCAGTTGAAGTATCATTATCGTGCCCTTGAGATCGTTAAAGGACAGACGGATGCTCTGGCAGAAAAGGCGTATCGGATGATAGTTGAGGCCTCATCAAACATTCATGATATCCGGGAATTACAGGATATTCTGCCGGCCATGTTCAGAAAGAATATTGCAATCAGAGAAAATGATTACCCCCTGCGCATTGCGGTTGTAGGTGAGATATACGTTGTACAGGAACCAGCTCTGAACCTGGATATATTCAGGAAGCTGAATAAACTGGGAGTTATCACCGAATCTCCTGTTTCGTTGAGGCGTTACTGTGATATCGGTAGAAAACTCAATCCGTTCAAAAAAATGGAATTTGAAAAAGCTGATAAAGCGGCCAAACCATTCCTCGAATACCGGGTGGGAGGTGAAACGCAGGAATCGATAGGAGACACAATTCTGTATCGCCGGAGAGGGTGGGATGGAATGATCCATCTCTACCCCTTTACCTGTATGCCGGAAATTATCTCTCGAAGCATATTACCGGAAATAAGCGCAACGTACGATATGCCTGTCCTTTCACTTGTTGTGGATGAACAAACCGGAGAAACCGGATTTCAAACAAGGCTGGAAGCCTTTGTAGATCTCCTGCTGCGGAGAAGGGAAGAGAAGGGAAGGAGAAAACTCACCGGTATTGAAATAGTGAAAAACCGTGAGGTGCTGTATTAGATGAAAAGTAAAAACAAGGTATCATACGACAATTCGAATTATTTTTTAGGAGTTGATGTAGGTTCGATTTCAACGAATCTTGCCGTGATCAATGAAGAAAATGAACTGGTAGGCCGGGTATATATAAGAACCGAAGGTAAGCCGATCAAATCAGTTCAGCAGGGTGTCACGCTCCTGAGGGAAAATCTCGGCCGGGACCTTCCTATCAGGGGGGCTGGGTCGACGGGGAGTGCTCGTCAACTCACTGGTATGCTGATAGGTGCGGATATTGTAAAAAATGAAATTACGGCACATGCATTAGCTTCTCTGTATATTGATCCCTTTATTCAAACAATCATGGAGATTGGAGGGCAGGATAGCAAAATAATAATTATCAGAGATGGAGTCGCGATTGATTTTGCGATGAATACGGTCTGTGCTGCCGGTACTGGTTCCTTTTTAGATGAACAGGCACGTCGTCTAAAGATACCGATTGAAAATTTCGGCGATCTGGCCCTCCAATCGCACAATCCTGTTTCCATCGCCGGACGCTGCACGGTGTTTGCGGAAAGTGACATGATCCATAAACAACAGCTCGGGTATCCCGTACGTGATATTGTACGCGGATTATGTCAGGCTATGGCCCGGAACTATTTCAATAATGTAGGCAAGGGGAAAGATATTCTGTCTCCCATCATGTTCCAGGGTGGTGTTGCCGCGAATAGAGGTATGCGCCAGGCCTTTGGGGAATCCCTGGGTGTTGAACTGGAGGTCCCGGAGAACTATGACGTCATGGGAGCAATAGGAGCTGCGATTCTCGCGAAGGAAGAAATCGAACGTAATCCCCGTCCGTCCAATTTTTACGGCTGGAACATTCCGGATCTTCACTTTGAAACGATGGGATTCGAGTGCATCGATTGTCCGAACCATTGTGAAATAGTCGAAATTAAAATGAATGAAGCTCTGATTGCCCGGTGGGGCAGTAAGTGCGGTAAATGGGATGATCTGAGCCTGGAACGAAGCTTCCATTCAGATCAATAGAAGGAGTACAATTGAGATCACCAATTCTTTTCCGGACCGCCTTCCTTATTGACTGTCCCGAAGCTTCGGGCAATTGAAAAAAATCGGGTAAGTAGCGGTTTTAAATACATTTGAGAGAACTTTAAATGTGTAGTTAAAGTGGAATTATTGCGGCACAATGATGGTTCATTCTGATGGTGCCCTAAGCTTCGGGATAGTATACTTTCCTTAAGGTCAAAAAGTTCAAGCTTCCATCCTTATAAAACTCTTTTTTGCTTTCCCGGCAGTCTCCAACTATACTTGTTGTATAACCTGGATTGGAGGTATGGAAATGGATTTAAAAGAAGCCTTTCAAACCGCAATAACCGGCGAAATTGAAGGCAGGGAACTGTATAAAGCCGCTGCTGACAAGACGAGTGATAAAAAAGCGCGGGAAAGTTTCCAGATGCTGGCAGATGAAGAACAGAAGCATCTTGATACTCTGGTAAAACTTGCCAGGGAGTATGATGAGGGCAAGGATGTGGAAATACCTGATCTTCCCCGGCCGACCAGTTTTCAGGACGCCGAGAGCCCGATTTTCTCGAAAGAGTTCAAACAGACGGTAGCGGACAAGCATTTCGAGATGGCTACCCTTTCCATCGGTATCAAACTGGAACTGGAATCCGAGAAGTTTTACCGGCAGATGGCCAAGGAAGCTGGAGTGCCGAAGCTGGAGGGTTTATTCAATCATCTTGCCGATTGGGAACGGGGGCATTATAACTACCTGAATAAACAAATCGGATTCTTCCAGAGCTATTACACGAATAAATACAGTTTTTTCCGGTTTTAATTTTCCCGGAATGGATTGTTTCACCTGAAGAATGAGCAGCCGAATCAAAGGATGTAAGTTTATATAACATCTCCCAGGAGCCACGGTATAACCCGGAGTATCTTTTGGAAAATAAAGATTCAGGGTATGCAGAAGATATTGGATGTATGTCTAAAAAAAATTGACTGTCCCGAAACTCAGGGCAATTTAGGTAAAATCTTCTGGGAAGTATCGGTTCTAAAATCATGGCAACGAATCACCTCCTTTTTATGAGCAAAAATCGAATTTAAAGTAGAACATCTCAAGATCCTGCAAAGTTATTTCTATAATACAGAGGAGAGAACCTTAAATATTCAGGAAAGTTGGAATTATTGCATCACTGCGATGTTTTATCCTGATTGTGCGCAAAGCTTCGGGACAGTCTATAAAAAATAGGTTCTTCAGAATTTATTCGTATAATCCTTCTGGCTCTGGTTTTCATAACTGCATGTGTAAATTCAGAAGAGAGCTCATCTGCCGTACCGGGAAACCTTCTATTACGGCAAAAGTTGCGAAGAGAGCAAGTGTCCCGCAGATCGCCGCTCACTTTCCCGGAACCGATGAAGATTGTATGCAGATAAAACCTGGGCACCCCTTTAGTCGTGGTTGATTCGTATGGGGATAATGATATAGAAGATAATTATCTCATCCTGGAATACCGTACCGCCAAAGCGGCATTTCTGGACGGCGTGTCTGGGAAAAACACACAGCTGGAAGTCGGACGTCCTGTTGCTGCGGATGCTATCATTTTCGTCAGTATTGGCGAAACCGGAGAAAGAGTAAATATCGACTGCAAGCTTGTGGATGTGGAAGCCAGATTGATGATAGCTGGGGCCCGAAAAACATACCCGGATATCGAAAAGTTTCTGGAGAATCTTGCACCGCGGATTGGAGAGTTGAGGGGGCAGCTGTGTTTCTCTTCGTTTCGCTTCTGAATGATGTGTTCGGATGAATGAAGCTCCGTCATCAGGTTTTTACCTGAACGGTTCCAGTTTTCCCTCAGAATGCTGCTGGAAATATCCTGTAATGAACTTTCACCAAGGATATCTCTTGTTGGAAAGATCGCCGGAATCCGCTCATCTCCTAATTTTTCAGTAAAGACTGACTAAACATTTCTTTCAAAACCGGAAGTGCGGCTTTTACCACACCGGGATCAAGATTCGCAAACTCATCCATTCCCCACTGGAGTTCACTCAGGGAAATATTCTCTACAATCCCGGCTTTCAGTTTCTCCTTATCGATCTCTTCATCATCAATCCGTGATAGTATAATGTCGGCGCATTCTCCTTTATTGTTGTATCCTTCCCTGGAGAGCTCAGTCTGGATGTATTTGATATCGTCAAAATCCATGGATTTAACTATTTTCACCGCCTGTTCATTGGATATCCCGTAACTGGAAAGAGTCTTTCTGACAAGTGCGGAGTTATTTTCTATTTTTGTATTCACTTCCTGAAGGAACTCAGGAGCCTGATCACTCCTCATGTACCGAACAGCCAGCTTTGGCAGCACATAAAAGTAAAATAGAACACCAAGGAAAACTATCAGAATAACGATAAGCAGGGCAATCACGGACTTTTTTCTTTTGGCATCAGTCATCTATATGCTCCTTTTTTCAAAATGAAAGCAAACAGCATCCTTTTCCAACATGATATCATACCGGACAGCCCCTTAGCGATACTTCACGCAGGTCCAACAGGCAGGTTCAACCTGCGATTTTTGTAGGACCCGGCAGATCAGAAATAAATGTCAGAATCTGATGGGAGCATGTTATTCTCCCGGAATATGTAAATGGGGAAAAGAGACTCAGAATTCTGCATAGGCCGGCAATTCTGCACCAGGCGTTCCTTACGCAATACAAGTTCAGCACACTCATGACTTGCCATGGAGCCAGGAGTATCTCAGATCAGGGCATTTTGCATGTCGTTTCCGGGACCTAAGTTCATGACCTTTGAGGGAAAAAACCGGAGGATTCGAAGTACTAATTCACCGGAACCACTGTAACGACATCAAGCACTGTGTCTCTCAATATAATACTGAATTGTCTTTTCGCTGGATGTCCCTGCTTTTCGTCAATTTTGGTGTTGGACTCTGAAGCAATTCACCAGGATACAGGGATTATCCGGTTATTGTAAATCAGGAAAAGTCGGTTCGAAGAAATTCTGTATTTGGGAAAACACAGATACAAGCTCATAAGACCATTTGACAATGAGAATCAGGGGGAGTAAAATATTGAAAACTACATTGTGGAATACTATTTTATATTACAGGTAATGATATGTTCGATAACTCTGATTCCGCCGTTTCGCTCTTGAAGGATCTTATCGCAATTCCCAGTGTTAATCCTACAGACAAAGAAGTAATTGAAGGTATATATGGTGATGACTCGATTGCTGAGTATATTTCCCATTGGTTCAGGAAGAGATCATTGGATGTAGAAATACAAAATGTTTCAGATGGATGTCATAATGTTGTAGTTCATATTCCCGGTAAAAATCGTAATAAATGCACAGTTTTCTGTGCGCATATGGATACGGTTGATATTGAAAACATGAAAATCGATCCGTTTGATCCAAAGGAAATAGACGGAAGAATATTCGGCCGGGGAAGCTGCGATGATAAAGCCTCCCTGTCTGCGATGATGGTCGCATTCCATGCAATAGCCGATAATCAAGCACCTGAAAATGATTTAGTATTCTTAGCTTCCGGCGGTGAAGAGTTTAACATGAGGGGTGCTGAATATTTTATAAACAACAATAGTTACAATATCGATGGGGTGATTGTCGGCGAACCTACAAATCTTAGACTGATTTCGGCTCACAAGGGTGGAATAAGGCAGGAAATAATCACCCGGGGAGTTTCAGCCCACAGCTCAACCCCGGAACTGGGTGTAAATCCAATTTATAAAATGGCAAAAATAATTAATCTGATCGAAGACTATTCAAATCAGTTGATGAACAGCGCCCCGCATCCCCTTTTAAAAACAGAGACAATTGTTTGCTCGATTGTGAACGCGGGAAAACTGTCGAACACCATTCCGGATGAATGCAGGAGTGTTGTTGATTGGAGAATCCATCCGGGTAAGAAAGAAAAAGCCTGCAAGGAAAAATTATATAATTTCCTGAAAATGAACACGGATGCAGATTTTGAATTTGGAAAAACAATTTTCACAAGCCCGATGGAAACGGCTTCCGATAATTGCATGGTCAGGAAGATGCTGAAAGAAAACTGGAAATACGTCAGTCAGGAATCGCCTGAAGGTGCTACGTACGGCACTGACGGCAGCAAGTTTTATCTCAACAATATACCGGCAGTTGTCATCGGCCCTGGTGATATTGCGCAAGCGCATACGAAGGATGAGTTTGTGGAAATCACGCAAATAGAAAAAGCTATAGAAATATATAAAAGTTATATTTCCAATCTCTAAATATTTGCATTTATTTTATGACGTGGATGAGAAAGAATGTTTTACCTTCCGGCTTGTTTTCAGGGTGCAGGCCAGTTCCTGTAGTGTGATTGCAAAATACTGTTCGTATCTATTCTTGTATGATATTTCACCTGCAACCGAAAAAACCTTTTGAAGTTGAACAGTATATTCAATGATGATCATTTTCTTCTCATCCGGTTCTTCATTTTAAATAAGCCTTCTTCCTGTTGTTCAGCTTCAGGTGTACTCAATCAGATATCAAGTGACCAGTCCGATGTGCGAGTCGCAGGTGGGTAATATTTCCACCACTTTAAACCTGCGTTGATTCCCAAGCGTTCTCTGTTCAAGTATATTTGCGGGAGAAATTTACTGAAAAAAATTAAGGAAAAGCATGAAACTGTTGTGAAATTTCAGGATCTTCTTACAGCATATTCACGGCATCCGGCTGCAACTTTTCGAGTTCATTCATCACAGACTTCGCTTATTCCAATGCTGTCTGTTCATGTGCCTGGTTCCGGATCTGCGTGATTCGGGGAGCAGCAGCTTCTCAATAACTGTCTGTCACCTTCCAAAGAATATTTCTCATGACGTGTACGTCGCACCCCTGCAGCTTGTGTTTCAGCGCTGCAGTAAAATATGGAAAATTTAAATCCGCTGGCATTTTGCAAATTTGTGAGCCGGATTTTTTCATTTTTTTCGGAGTAGCCTTGCGCCCCTCGGTATATTTTTCTATCATTTGGATATAATATAAAGGCAGTCAGGCGGTTTGGTGATTATACAGTCCAACGGTCCGATGACCCGTAGGGCCATTATCCGGCAGCCTTCAGCCTGGTAGTCCAGGTAATACTGAATATGAAAGAAAGCCCCATTGAGTTTTGGGTGTACAATCCTGGGAGCGGAACGCTATCATCATGAAGAAGAGAAAAACCGAAAAAGCCCCGGATGGTCTGGTTTTTGTCTGCCCGGAACATGGAGCTGTCTTTCACAGCACTGAATTTGTACTTATTGAGAATAAAGGAATAAAGACGGATACGTATGGGAATAAAGTTCTGGATGCAAAAGTAGAGCTGAAGGAATCCTGTCCCTTTTGCGGGAAAAAGCATGTCTATCATGTAAGTGAAATACCCTGCCCGTTTAGCGGGTAGCGGGCCGTAAAATGTCCGTTGCCGGCAAACCTGCGGGATAAAGGAGATCGGAGTTCATGCAGAAAAGGAATTTCTTTGCCACTCGAGGTGGGATTATCACCGTCGGGGCAATCATCGGAGTATTGGCGCCGGTACTGCAGAAACTGGGAAACCCGGGGAATATGGGGATCTGTGTAGCCTGCTTCGAGCGGGATATAGCCGGGGCGATCGGATTTCACCGGGCTCAGGTTGTCCAGTATATCCGTCCGGAAATCATCGGTTTTGTTCTGGGTTCGCTGATTGCAGCCTATCTGTTCAGGGAGTTCAGGCCCCGGGTCGGCTCTACTCCGATCATCCGCTTCTTTCTCGGCGTGTTCGCAATGATAGGCGCGCTGATCTTTCTGGGGTGTCCGTGGCGTGCGCTGCTGCGGCTCGCGGGCGGGGATTTAAATGCAGTCCTCGGTCTGGCCGGTCTGGCCTTCGGAATATGGATAGGAACCTTGTTTTTGAGAAAGGGATACAATCTCGGTCGAAGCCAGCCCGCCAATCCCGTAGCCGGTTGGATTCTCCCCCTCATGATGGTGGGATTCCTTATGCTTATGCTGATTTTTCCTCAGATTCCGGGGGAGGCGAAGAGCGGCATACTCTTCTACAGCATCAGCGGACCTGGCAGTATGCATGCACCTCTGCTGGTATCCCTGATTGCCGGATTGGCAATCGGTTTTCTTGCCCAGCGGAGCCGGTTCTGTACCATGGGGGCCTTGCGGGATCTGATTTTATTCAGGCATTTTCATCTGTTCAGCGGTTTCGTGACACTTTTGGTGGTAGCTTTTATTACCAATGTAATACTGAAACAGTTTCATCTCGGTTTTGAGGGCCAGCCGGTCGCCCATACTCTGCATGCCTGGAATTTCGCGGGAATGGCGCTCTCGGGCCTCTGTTTTTCACTTGCCGGGGGATGTCCGGGACGGCAGCTTTTCCTCTCCGGGGAAGGGGACGGCGATGCGGCTGTATTTGTACTGGGAATGATTGTAGGGGCCGGTTTTTCTCATAATTTCAATCTTGCGAGCTCCCCGAAGGGATTGGGGACCTACGGCATAGCAGCTATAGTGGTCGGAACCCTATTTAGCTTGCTCGTCGGATTCATGATGACCCGAAAAGCCGCCGGTTCCAATTAATGTCCGAAATCAATGAATCAATAATCGGGAAGAAGGAGGAATTTTATGGCGGCAACTGTGGATGCGAGGGGACTGTCCTGCCCTCAGCCTGTTATTTTAACGCTCAATGAGATTAACTCCGGAAGGGATCCTCAAATAAACATACTGGTAGATACGGAGACCTCCAAGGAGAACGTCAGCCGCGCGGCTGTCAGCAAGGGATGTTCGATCATCGAAGTGGTCCCGGAAAGCGGCGGGTATCGAATTCTGATCCAAAAAGCAGAGTGAAATGTTCGATTTAATGTGGAAAAAAAAGATAAAGAACAGGAATACGCCGGATGTGGATAACGGTATCCTTGTCTTCGAACATACCAGCCAGGTGATCCGGGCTGAGAAGGTTCTGAAAAATGCCGGCTTCGCGGTCCGGGTGATGGGGCCTCCGCCGGAGATTCAGAGCGGCTGCGATCTGGTGATCGAGTTCCCGCTGATGGAGGAGCTCGATGTAATCCGGCAACTGGATGCCGAAAATATCCAGGCTCTGCAGATTCTGCCGGTCTCATCTCCCCTGCTGTCACCAGTGGACCTCTTTCAGACCAAAGATTTTGCCGGCTGTCTGATGGTGAGAGCCGCCAATATGAAAATGACGATTGAGAAATCCAGTTTGAAAATAGTAAATATATCCGGCGGCGGGTGCCCGGATGTACCGTATTTGGCGAATCAGCTGGTGGGAAAAAAATTAAGCGAGGCTCCCAGACCAAAAGACCTGGGGCACACGCTCTGCGGTTATGCCCTCGAACTCGCGTACCAGGAGTTGCGAAAACAGTGCTTGCAGTAATCGGGACGGTACCTGACAGGAATATTCCTCTCATTCACGGACGGGTGAGTCTGGAAGATACACACTTGAAGATCGCCGACAGGAGTATCCTGGTGGAGCGGGGTACTCCGGCCCTTCTGGCTTCGGCAGTCAGGGCAACAGAAGCTGTCCGGGGGCCGGAGGTTTATGCCTTTCTCATCGGGGACATCGGCACTGGAACCGGCAGCCGGCATTTGTACAAGTTCCTCAGCAAGGAGCTGCATAATTTTTCATTTCGCACCCTTGCTTTTCATTACCTTCAACCCATTGCGCACTGGCACGATAAAGTTCTTTCCGGGATTGAAAAAATGCACTCCAAGCCGCTTCTGATTGCCGATGCCGGTTATATGTACGCCGCAAAGATGAGCGGTCATGCCGCACGCTACGATCTGTTCACCCCGGATATCGGTGAACTTTCGTTTCTGGCAGATGAAATGGCGCCGCATCCTTTTTACACCCGGGGCTTCATCCTGCATAATAAAGACGATGTTCCCGATCTGATAAAGAGGGCTTATCAGCATAAAAATGCCGCCAGCTATCTTCTGGTGAAAGGCTCGACGGACTATATTGCCGACCGGGACGGTATTATCGACACCGTGGATAGGCCTTCTTTTGAAGCGATGGAGGCCATCGGAGGGACCGGCGACAGCCTGACCGGAATGGCCTCGGTTTTGTGCAGCATGGACTATACTCCGGAAAAAGGCATGTTTCTTGCAGCCCGGGCAAATCGCTGGACCGGGCATTATGCCGGTCCGTCTCCGTCTACGCCGGTCTTGGATTTGATCGAAAAAATCCCACAGGCCTTGTCATATGTTTTAAAAGAGCCTGAGGTTGAATATGCAGATAAAGGTATGGAATGGAAAAGAAACGACTGACTGAAACAGTCACCGGCGCCGGCTGAGCATCTAAGATACCTCCAGGGGTCCTGGAGCGCTTACTGTGCGGCCTCGAAATCCCAAGCAATCCCAATGTGATCGTCGGTCTTCAGACCGCTGACGATGCAGGTGTGTACAGGATTTCCGACGATCTGGCTCTCATTCAGACCGTGGATTTTTTTACACCCATTGTAGACGATCCCTATTCATTCGGACGGATCGCCGCAGCCAATGCTCTCTCCGATGTGTATGCTATGGGGGGGGAGCCGAAAACCGCCATGAATCTGGCAGCTTTTCCAATAAAAACGATGGAATTCCCAACCCTGCGCCGAATCATCGAAGGAGGACTGGACACCCTCAAAGAGGCAGAAGTGGCCCTGGTCGGCGGGCACAGTATTGAAGATCTGGAGCTTAAATACGGGCTTTCTGTCACCGGCTTCGTCCATCCTGATAAAATCTGGTCGAAACACGGCTTGAAACCGGGGGACCAACTGATACTGACAAAACCGATCGGTTCCGGAATCATCAATACCGCTATCAAGGGCGGACTTGCCTCCGTTCAGCTCATCGAAAAAATCACCCGCCTGATGACCACCTTGAACCGTCGGGCCGCCGAAACACTGAAAACGTACTGCGTACATGCCTGCACGGATATAACAGGTTTTGGACTGCTTGGGCACCTCGCAGAGATGGTCTGTGATTCCCGTTGCAGCCTGCGGCTGCAGAGCAGCCGTATACCGATTCTCGAGGAAGCTGTGGAGTTCGCCTCCATGGGCCTTTTCCCGGCCGGGGCGTATAAAAACAAAGAGTACCGCTTATGTATGGTGAAGTTTTCCGAAGAAATCGACCCGATTAGGCAGGATATTTTCTTTGATCCTCAGACTTCGGGCGGCCTGCTGTTCAGCCTTCCGAAAGCTCAGGCGGAGGGTGCTCTCAAAAGCCTGCATACCGCAGGTTGCACGGACGCGGCAATTATCGGAGAAGTGATTTCAGATAGGTCGGAGAAAATTTACATCGACAGGTAAGGCAGAGTCCAGTCGGAGTCTCGCTTCATACAGATCGGTCATGTATTCGTAAAATGTGCGGGATAACACTCCACTATCCGGTCGTTCAAATAATCCGGGAAGTCACCCCGGAAGAACAGTTGCTGCTTCTCACTTTTTCCGCATCCGGCAACGGTACAGGATAAACCACGACTACCTTTAGCACCTTCTCTTTTAAACCTGTCAGTATCTCGGCCCGCTTCTGTGAGGCCGGACGGCACTTTTTTCTCTCGACGATGGCAAGCGACGTTGGCAAGGCCTGATTGGCCGAATTTATTCGTCATCTTCTTGAAAATAAGCGACCGGAAGCGAACCTTCATAAACCCTGTTAAACTTTTTTAATTTTACTTTTCAGCCTGTCGTTGTGCTATGCCTTTTATATAATAATGCTGGATTGGGGACTTTGCATTTTCTCTGAGGTAGAAGGATCTTTTTCAGAATCACCACAGGGTTTTCAGTCTACCCGATAGAGGCGCGGACGGAGTTCAAAGTTTTCATAGCCATGAAATTTTGTGAGATACGAGTTTTTTCTTTTTCGAAACATCCCTCTGGAAAAACAGGATTTTTACAATTTTGTATCCGGCTTGAAAACTTCAGAAGGCAATATTATACAGAAGCTCAGGACTCGACCCTTTCCAGAAAAGCCGCAAGCTCTGCTAAAAACTCACTGTTCTGTGTCATGTCGGGGAGGTGAGCACTTCCGGAAAAAATCCGAAGGGAGCCTTGCAGGTTGGCTGTCAGTCCGCGATCTTCGAGAAACTTTCTATTCACAACCCGTTCTCTTTCCCCAAAGGCAAGGAGAAGACGAATATCAGTATGAAGGACGAAATCAATCTCATCACGAAATGGAATATTCTTGAAACCCTTCAGCAGACATCTACGAGCATTCTTATCCGTGAAGAGAATCTCTTGGAGGCACCTCTTTTTTATCTCAACATCCTCGGTGAGAATATCTACGATTTTTTTCGCTTCTTCTCTGCTTATTTCAGTCTGAAGCAGGGAAGGGTCCTCCGGTCCCGGGAGAAAAGCTTCCGCCAGATCCTTTGCATTTCCGACAGGAGGAGTTCCGACAGTAACGATTCCCTCCGGTACGGGATCCAACCCTGTTGCCGCGGCTTCTATAGCAATATGCCCGCCAAGGCTTACTCCGAAAAGGACATAGCGTTCCAATCCGAGATGCTTTATGAATTCTGCGAGATGCGCGGCGTAGCCCTTCAGCGTATAGGTTTCTTCGGGATTAATAGGCGTATCCGAGTCTCCATGGCCTGGAAGATCGTAGGTAAGTATTCGATAATTTTCCAACTTCCTGTCTTCGAATAACGGAGCAAATTCAGCTCGGGAAAGTGAATTACCATGAATACAGACGAGCGCAGGGATATTCCCAGGACGGTCCGTAAAAACCGTTGAACTTCCGTGTATGTTTACATTCTTCCTTATATTTATCATCGCCACAACGATTGAATTATACTCCGGATTTTTAAGCTATAAAAGAAAAAAAACAATATCTGATCGTTTTAACACTTCCTTTGCCCGTGGAGAAAAACCGCTCTCTATTTCAATGTATTCGTTAATGTCTATCCTTGTCTGCAATTCCAATTGGATCTGCATATTTCGGTTCATTGTTAATCAGCTTTTCTGTGTAGAGGTCTCTCTGCTCATCACAGAAGAAGCTGCTTAACTTGGATACGAGGAATACGGCTCCAGCTGAAATTGGTAACTATCATGGACTCCAGCCAGGGGATTGAGCTGTTAGGATATTTATCGCCTAAGGATTATCAAATACTGTATCATAAACAGGGAAAATGTCTGGCCGAATTTGCCGAATACAATTAAAACATACTCCGGGATTTCCGGGACGGTTCAGATTTTTGTCGAAGACAATTGTAATGGGGTAGGTCCGCAGAAAGTTTTGAATCGGGCTATAGGTATTTTTCCACGAAAGAAATTTCCGGCGCCAGCGTCTTCTGGCTATTCCTGGTATCGCCGTTAGCGGAGAACATCAGCTGGGATGTTTCCATCCATTCCCGGCAGGGTAGGGGGTACAGCTGAAGATGAACCTTTTGAATTGTCTTCAAATCAGAGGTCCTTTATTGTTCCATGATAGGACCAGCTGAAAAACTTGCTAAGGAGTTTGCCGCTTGAGAGTTGGAAGGTACCATAATTAACTGAGGTTGTTCAGATACAGTTCTGTATGTCCGGTACCTGCATCATCTTCACCCGTATTTATAAAATCGAGATCCCCGTCGCCGTCAGCATCAAAAAATCGACCTTCTCCGTCTCCTATATTGGTGAAGCCCATGTTTTCTTCGCTGAAACTGCCTGTTCCGTCGTTGTAATAGAAACGGGTATAGTATTTTGCATCTGATTCATATCCGCTGACTACAATGTCAATATCCCCATCTTTATCGGGATCGCCGGTTACTATATTGGCAATTGATACAGGAGCAAGGCTTGTTCCAACGTATTCAGTAAAACGGCCTGAACCGTTGTTCAGCCAGATCTCCGCAGTGCGGTAGGGAAAATCTGTAGATGAGCCTGCAATGATAAGGTCCAGATCAGAATCACCGTCGATATCTTCAAAAGCGGCATCACTGCTATCCATTTCAGTGATGGATTCTCCCGAATCGCTAAAACCGTCCCAGCCGTCGGAATCGGGGTCTCCGTTATTGATAAAAAGGAATGTTTGTTTTGTGTATGAGTAGACTCCAGTTAACAAAAGGTCGAGATCGCCGTCCCCATCCACATCACCCAGGGTTAGAGAACCATTTTTTAAAAGAGGCAGATCTGCTGAATAGCCGGATACGGACATACCATTCCAGTTACCGCCTGTTACCCCCTGATTGATGAGAATTGTTGTTGTGAAGTAGGGGCTGGTTCTCATTGCACCTGAGATAATTAGATCATTGTACCCGTCGCCGTCTAAATCTCCGCACACAATAGCAGATATTTTACATTTAGGTATATTTACCAGCAAGCTTTCTTCATATATTCCATCGCCGTCATTCAGATATACCGCGGAGAAATAATTCATTGAGGAACCCTGGCTATCCTCTCCGGTTACACAGAGGTCTTGATCGCCATCGTTATCGAGGTCGGTAAAAGCTGTTGCAGCATGCGAAATGCCTTCAAGATTTTCATTTGCAAGCATCACAAAACTGCCGTTTCCGGTATTCAGATATGTGCATGTTTTAGGAAGGTTTGAATCGCTGTCTTCACCGTAGAGAAGCACATCAATATGACCGTCACCATTAATGTCGGCTGTATTACAGCCCGGCCCGTTTCTAAGAATAGTAAAGCCGCTGCTTCCGCTCAGGGTAAATGAAAGTTCTCCATGGAGGCTGCTGCCGCCGCCGTCATTCTCATAATCTTTCGTGCTCATTCCAGTGTTTTCACAGGAAAGAATCAGGAAAAATATGGCAAGCACGAGGGACAGCCGTATAATCGGGTTATACATATTTATTACCTCTTCATTTATATTTGTTGACTAATATACATGTGAATCGTATCATATTCTAAAATGTAAAAGCCTATTAGAAGGCTTTTTATACATGTTTCCCCTGGAATTCGTGCGGAAACATGTTTTCAGGGGTCCAATAAAATGCATAAATATCCTGCGAAAGCTGCGGTCTTTCTTGTTATCCAAACACTCTGTGCTATGATAGCTGCATTCTTTTTTTTTACACACAGAGATGTATCCGCACAATTGAATACGGGCACTCTAATAGTCTGGGCCCTCCTTGGTATTCAAAACGAATCCCTTGCTATTCATGATCAGAGAGGCAATATCTATATTTCCACTATTGAGGCTGTCTTTTTTGCAGCATACCTGTCCGGTGGAGTTCTCGCTGCATTTGTATGCATAACTGCTACGGTCCTGTTTAGTTTTCGGGTGCAGGATGGAACGATCCGTCATGCCCTTTCTAAACCTTTCCGGCTTACCCTGTTTAATCATACCCATTTTATTGTTGCTTTATTGGTTGTGGACACAATATTCAAATGGTTGGTGCGTATTACCGGGGGGCTGCTGGTTCTTCCTGCTTTTCTGACAGCACCGGTTTTTTTTATGGTTTCCTGTTTCTTAAATGCCCTGTTTTATTACTTTGAAGAAGATCGAGATTTTATGAATTACCTGATCCGGGTTTTCCGTCCTTTTTATATGGATGCATTAATCGCCAGTTCCGGAGCTATTATTATTTCTCTTACCTATCCGCGATACGGCATTTTATCAAGCTTGTTTTTCATTACCCCCATAATTATGGCGCGACTGACTTTTCTTGAGCGAGTCAGCTGATATGGTTCCATTCCGCTTTTTTGTCTTTTCTCTCGCTGTTTATTCGGCTATTCCTGCCCTATTCTCTGGCGTTGTCGCCGGTTCCACAGCACTGTATCAGGGTATAATTCTCTCCTGTATTCAGGCTGTAGGAGTGGCAGTCATTTTCCGGCAAAAGAGCAGCAGGCTTGCCTTTACACTATTGATACTGCTTGTTCTGATTGTGGCAGGTATCTCTATTGCGGGAGATGTATTTTTTTTCATGATGTTTCTCATGAAGCTCTACCCGGGACCGCTCCTTGCCGTTACTTTCAGCTTGGTTTATCGCTTTGCACGGCGCAGCGATTTCGCAAACCTGTCACGAGGCTTGAATATCCTGATTCTTGTTCTTGGCTCATACTCCATTCTACTGGTACTGCTTCAGCTGGAAAATGCAGCATACGGTTCCAAAGAAGTATTCGGTTCGGCTGCCTTTTTGCTTGGAATATACGAGGGTTTGAGTTATATCCCTGCTTTGGTGCTGTTGATAATCCATAGGGGAGGTTCGGAAGCCAACGTTCTTAGTATTAGCGGTAGAATTATTTTTCAGTATCAGGACATCACTGATCTGTTCACTTCACTGGAACAGGAAATACTCAGACAGTATGTATCAAAAGCGTCCGGCCGAATCCACTGCAGGGATCTCTCACGGTTGACCTCAGGTGCTGAATACTGCAAAAATTCAGGGACTTGCAAGGCTTCGCGTTGTCCTGCCTATGCGGTTATCTATCGCAGTATAAACTCCCTATCTAAAAAACTGGAGACTATGGGAATTGGGAGTGTTGTCCCACCTGAAAATAAGAGGGAGATAATCGTGAAGGGTTGGAGCATCAACCAATGCAAGGGGGTGAAAATCACTAATAAGCCTCAGAGCACCTTCTTTGCTGGACTTATCCCGGCAAAAATTGAGTGCGGTTCAAGGCAGCCGGCTATATCCGGACTTCCGTCCGCATGGTTTTTTCGTTTTCAGCGCGGTTTACCCTTTGCGGTAGCACTGGGGGGAGCAGTTCTTATTTCGGCAGAGCTTTTCGTATACAGCTCCCTGCCGGATTTGGTTTTTCTATTCTGGGTCTGTGCCGAGATTTTTTTACTCCTGATTTCATTGATTTTTAGAAAACACCGGTTTCAAAAGACGGCGATGGTGTTTTCTTTTCTGGGTATTATTTTCCTTCCGTTTTTTTTGGTAGCATGGATTCCGGAAATCTCTGCAGTGATGTTTTCTCTTAAAAACTGTGCTGTTTTCACGATTCTGCAGCTATCACGTATTCCGCTTTTAGAGATAGACCATGATCCCAAGCGACTACGTGAACTTATTTCAAGTGCTGTATTCTGGCTTATCTGGTTCTATATGACTGCCTTGATCGCAATAGAACTTCCTATCCCTGCTATCGCGGGCAGACTGTCGCTGGTTTTTGATGTTCTGGACAGACTGCTTCTGGTCTGGTTGCTTTCATCCGCGGTTGTCTTCTATTCTCTCCGGCCCAAAATCCTGACTCTTATCGACGGGGAGCTTTTGTTTGAAAACCGCAGGCTTGTTTCCGGCTTGAGTCATGCCAATAAGAGGATTCTTCAGCAGTTTATTTCATCACAGGATGGTATTCTTCTCTGCAGGGATATTAGCAAGCTTCTTGATGATGGTAGGGACATCTGTGGTGATGACGACTGTAAACCGAGTATGTGTCGTCGCTACCAGAGTCTTTACAAACGTATCCAGATACTGAGGTGCTATCTGGAAACAACCGGTATTGGAACCATAATTAGTCCAGAGCGTAAACCTGAATCATATACCCAGGGATGGCGGTTTTCAGCCTACGAGAATGTTATTATCCGTCGTTCCCAAAAGACTCTGATCTCTTTACAGACAGAGATACTGTCAAATGTTGTGGATTGAAAAAAGCAAAAATCTCGACAATTTTATGCGTCATCTTCAACGAAGACTCCGTCTTTACAGAAAGAGTCTTCAAAAACCTTCGGTATAAGCTTATACCCCTTCATTTTTTCCCATGTCTTTTCAGCCTCAAAGCATAGCTTCAACAGTTAGTGTCCATTCTTGTTTGCAATTTCATTTGGAGCCACATGCCTCGTTTCGAAGTTAAGCAGCTTCTTCTGTGATGAGGTCTCTCTGCTCATCCAGTACTTCTTTTCTAATATAGCTTCTTCCGG
>Ga0272441_10007276_pt1 | contig 18063 bp, 13 predicted proteins | sample SSMProp6N_FD_193582 | JGI IMG/M metagenome (GOLD analysis project Ga0272441, IMG submission 193582) | Marine sediment archaeal communities from Little Sippewissett salt marsh, Falmouth, MA, United States - SSM-Prop-6N | ecosystem: Environmental > Aquatic > Marine > Wetlands > Sediment ... | reverse complement strand
GGAGGATGGAGACAAAGCCATTGTTGTTTTCTCAAATTACAGTATTCCCAGCCTGTTTTATACGGATAATGCAGGTCAGACATGGACCGATATCAGCGGGAATCTTGAAGAGTGGCCCGATGGAAGTGGCAGCGGACCTTCCTGCAGGTGGGCCGTATTCGCTCATTCGTATGAGGGGCCTGTTTACTTTGCCGGTACGAGTACGGGTTTGTATTCAGCAGATCATTTAGACGGGTCCGGCACGATCTGGTCACTGGAAGCCGGTTCTTTAATAGGCAATGCGGTGGTGGATATGCTGGATTACCGGTTGTCCGATGGTTTTCTGGTTGTGGCAACCCATGGAAAAGGTATATACAGTACGGAGATCAAGCCGCCGAACCGGTATCCGGCTGCATCTCATCCCGCAATCGAACCGCCTCTTCCCTTTACTACGGATCATTTAACCGCGGTTTATGACTATTTTGACTTGGATGGAGATCCTGAAGGTGACACGCGAATCGAATGGTTCCGGGATGAAACCGCCCAGCCTTCCTATGATAATAGAATTTTTTTACCGCATTCAGCTACGGCAAAAGGAGAGTCCTGGTATTTTTCCGTTACACCGTATGATGGTATGGCTTTTGGGGAAAGCGTATTTTCAGAATCGGTGTTCATCCGAAACAGTCCGCCGACTGTTCCGAAAGCCGGGATTCTGCCTGATAAACCGGAAACGAATGATACATTGCACATTGAGTATTCATTTTATGATGCAGACGGTGATATTGAAGGCGTTCCGGAAATCCGCTGGTACAAAAACGGGAAACTTCAGGCCGGGCTGAACGACCGGTTACATGTATCCCCGGAACACACAGTAGTCGGGGAATCCTGGTTCGCCGGCATTTCTCCCAATGACGGTGAGGTGTTCGGAGATACAGCCTGTACAGCTGTTGTTTTAATTGAACCACCCAATCAGCCGCCGGCCGTAACCGATATCCTGATCACGCCGAATCCGCCGAAGACAACGGACAATCTGACAGTCAGCTATATCTATTCCGATCCGGATGATGATCCGGAGGGACATACAAAGATTGAATGGTTCAGAGACGGCAGCCATGAATCCGATTTTGACGGTTTCCTTACCATTGGTTCGGATTATACTTTGAAAAATGAATCCTGGTCTGTCCGGGTTAAACCGAGTGACGGCAAGGATGATGGGGCGGCGGATACATCCGGTGTGGTTGTTATTCAAAACAGTGCCCCTGAAGCGCTGGATGTTCAGCTGCTGCCTGGAATTCCAGCAGAGAACGATACATTGAGAGTCGATTACCGGTATTCAGATGCGGATGGAGATCCGGAATCAGGGACAGGATTTATCTGGAGCAGGAACGGTCAACCGGTTGATAATTTTATAAATCAGTCATTTGTTTTGCCCGAGGAAACAGAAATCGGTGAGGTCTGGATCTGCAGAATAACGCCATCCGATGGATTCACATCGGGAAATCCCGTTGAATCCGCACCGGTTACCATACAGATCGGATCGGATATTACAGAGAAACCGGTTCCGGATTCATTTGTTCTGATGCAGAACCATCCCAATCCATTCAATCCTGAAACACAAATTCGGTTCGGTTTGCCCCGTTTAGCTTCTGTCCGTCTGGATATTTTTAATATCCAGGGTGAGTATATTGTGACCCTTGTGGACGGGCAGAAAGAGGCCGGTTACCACCGTGTCAGATGGAACGGAAGGGATGCCATGGACCGGCCGGTATGCGGCGGATTGTATTTATGCCGGATCCGGACAGAAGGATTTAATAAAACAGTCCGGATGTTGTATTTAAAATAATCTGATGGATGAATGATTTTTACAGTGTTTTTAAAAGGTGATATGTCGCATGAAGAATTATAATTTAATATTGGTCTCCAGTCGATTTACTTTAATATATAAATCCAAATCGAGCTAATTTTCACATTCACCTATAAAGAGAAAATTAAAAATACATGTCGTCAAGAGTTCGCAAGACCAAGATCAAATAGTAATTAGAACATCATTCTAGTATTTAAAAAGAATTAAAGGATTTCTACATTGCATTTTTGCCAATCTTTGCTTTCTTATGTAGTGTTAATTCTCTTTTTGCATCAATAAATAAAAGGAACAAATATGCCCGCCCTTGCAGGCATTTACACAATTGATCAGGAAATTCTAAATTCTTATTTTAAACAAATGCGAAATGTTTTACATTCACTTTTTGGATCTGTGAATGAGAAAGTGCTGAACATGTCTAATTTCTCCTGTGTACTAAATCGCCCTGACAATCAGTTGGTATTCAATAAAAATGATAATTCATGTCTTGTTTTTGAAGGAGAATTATTTAGTTTAAATGATCCAATGTCGCTGGATCAATTGATGGGACAGATTGAACAACTTCTTAATAGCGCTCAATTTTCAGCTTTGGGTAAGTTAAATGGAATGTTTTGTTTTGTGTACTGGAACAAGGTAAATAATACTTTAATTTTAGGACGGGATCACCTTGGCAGTTATCCCTTGTTCTATACAAATACAAAGGACCGATTTATTTTTTCATCTACATTTCAATCTCTGCAAAAGCTTTCTTCAATTGACAACAAACCGGATTATGCGGGTATATCACATCTGATTAACTTCGGGCATTGGTTAGGCAATCATACTTACATTGAAGAAATAAAGAGCGTGCCCCCAGGTTCTGTCATGGTTTGTAAAGAGGGACAGATTGAAACCATTGAATATTGGAAACCCGAATTCAAGCGTGAACCTATTCTCAAAACGAATCGATTCTTTGATGAACTCTATGAATTATGGATTCAAGCGGTAAAACAGCGAATTGATGGAACTACCGGTCTTCTGCTTAGCGGTGGTGTGGACTCTCGCATGATAGCAGCTGCACTACCGACTGATAGATCGATCTGGGCACTCACATACGGTATACCAGAAGCGTGGGATCATATTTTTGCGAAACGCATCGCAAAATACACTCCCATTTCCTTCAACACGCTCTTTTTGGATGAATCGGTAATGGATGATTTTAAAACTGATTTGGAAACACATTATCAATACAGTGAGGGATTTCCCGGATTACTTGGCACCTATTTAAAAACCACTTCATGCCATGTGTCAAAACATGTATCAACTGTTATGGAAGGCGCTGGAGGAGAAGTCACACGCCGGTCCGTGTATCGGCGTTTTGCCAACTTTAATCAGAATAATTTGGATTTCCGACATACTTTCATCCAGTCAAACAACCAATTGAGACATTTTAAGAATTACTTCACAGAAGATTTTTATTCGGAGCTTGAAAAGAGTTGGGATTCATCTGCTCATTCAATATTTAATACAACAATCCCGGATTGTTCAATACATGATTTTCTTGATCTGTATTATCTCAAGCAACGTGTCCGAAACGGGTACAGTATGGGTAATAATTTCGAGAAAAATTTCATACGCTGTCGCTTGCCTTTTTTTGATGTTGATTTTATTCATGCAATCATGGCTATACCGGAAAAAATCAGAAAGACCGGTTACGTCCCCATCGAATTAATTAAGCGCGGAAATCCATTAATATTGAATATTCCTCTAAGCCGGGGAGATTTGCCATTACCAATTACTGCTGGCCTTTTAAGAACAGGATGGGTTCAAATGCGGGAGCGCATCCTGCAAAAGGCATCAAATCGTTTTGGTTTTTTTGGAAAATTCTCTCGGTCAAAGGGCATGACTGATTATCCAGCCTGGCTCCGTGGTGCCTGGAAAAAGGACGTGAACTCTTTGTTGAATGATCATGCTACATTTAATACAGACTGGTTTAATAAAAGAGGGATTCATGCGTTTATAAATGCTTTTCTGGAAGGTAAAAACTCCGACATTTCTACACTGAATAATTTACTGACATTAAACTGGATATCGCAAAGTATCAATATATGAAAACAAAAAACCTTATTAAAGATACAGCCTGGTACGGTTTAAGTTCAGCCGTGAGTCGCGTTATAATGTTGACCATCATACCCATCATGGTGATCTCGCTGGACGTAAAAGAATTTGGTATTGTGAGCCTTTTCCAATTTTATCTTGGTTTCGGAATCATCGTCTTTCTCTGTGGAATGGATCAGTCACTGCTCCGTGATATACCGACATGTGGTATCCATGAAAAGCGCATACGATTTTCAACTGCGATATTCCTTCTTATTGGTTTGGCTGTACTGACAGGTATGTTGGTATGTTTGAATGCAGATCATCTTGTTCAGCTTTTTTTTAAAGGAGCTGATCCAAAAATTGTGATCTGGTTGTGGGTCATCATTTTAACTGAATCACTTACATTGATCAACAGTGCTGTTTTTCGAGCAGAAAAAAAGGCGGCAATTTATTTCAGAAATACAACATTAAAATTTGCCTTCCTCCTGATCGCGGTTTATATCACTCTAAAAAAACTTCAATTGGGTGTCGAAGGTGTTTTTATCTCATATGCGATCGCAAACACTGTATACGCCCTGTTCTCACTGCCCGTCTGGTTTCGGTATTTTCGTATCCGCTTTTCATCCACAATTTTGGGATCCATGCTGCGCTATGGACTCCCACTCATGCCTGCAATCCTGCTTACTTCACTCCTCTTTTTTGCGGATCATTATCTGATCCAGCAAAAGATGGATCTCAAGGCTGTGGGCCAATATGCTTTTGGATATAAATTCGGAGCGGTGCTATATTATCTCATTGCAGGGTTAAACAATGCCTGGTATCCACGCCTTTTTTCAATGGAAAAGAAACTGCTTGAGATTAATTATCACCGCCTTCTCGTGGGTGTTGCGTGGATCTCTATGGCTGTATTTCTTATTGTGGATTCGGTTTTCCGCTTCTTTCATCCATGGTTCATACCGGACGCTTACACCCAATCCATTCCAATTATTAGTATAGTCGGACTAGCCTACATTATTCATAACATCGCTTCATTTGCGGATTGTCTTTTCTTTTATGCCAAGAAGGTTGGTTATATCTCAATCATGGTAGGCATCGGATTAATATTAAACCTGTCTATGAACTGGATTCTTATCCCCCGTATTGGAATCACAGGCGCAGCCCTCGCCACACTGGCAGCTTTTATCATTTATCTTATTTTGGTACTGCTATTTCTAAAAAAACTAAAAATTATTCCAATTCACTACGGAGAGACGAGCAGATTGCTAATTGGCTTTGCGATTCTTTATGGATCCAGTTATTTGTTAAAACCGAATCTCTTTATTTTACGGCTTCTCAATTTACTTGCCATCATCTTGCTGTTTATAATTTTATCGTGGTTTCTTTCTCCAAATTTCAGGAAAACAGCAAGAACGATTTTAACTCGCATAAAGAAAAGAATTAGTAATTGACAGGTGACTTATTTTTTTTAAAATATATATGTAATTAAATGTGGCAACACCCTTAGTCGTAGTTCAATTGAAGATTTTACATAACAAACAACTGGAGCAGACGAGCTGCGCTGATCAGTTGTAACGCCAGGTGGCCTGTTTTTTACAACTTATATTCTAAAATTATTAGTAAATACAATCTCAAATTCTATAAGGAGACGGTTATGCGAAATTCCTTTACACAGCGTTTCATCATAATTTTAGCAATTGGTTGTATTTTCAGTCAATGTGACAAAAAGTCAACCGAACCGGATCAAGTTGAATTGGTCAGGATTGAAATTTTTCCGGCAACAGTGTCTTTATATCCCGGACAGAGCAAGCAGTTTCAATGCACCGCCTATTATTCTGATGATAGTTTTGAAAACATTGTTGAGGGCATCAATTGGTCAACCAGTCCTGGCACTTCCGGCCAGATTAATGCGATGGGGCTGTTTACTGCCACCGAACAGATTGGAAATGAGACAATAACCGCAATTTATCAGGATAAACAGGCCTCAGCAGCAGTCGAGATTCAACCTTTACCGGCCGGAGTACCCACAGCTACATTCACTATTACACCCGCAACGGGTTCGATAGATACGGTTTTTACTTTCGATGCTTCAGCATGCTCTGATAATGAAGATCCGGTGGGTAATTTACAGGTCACATGGGATTGGGAAGGTGACGGCAGCTGGGATACTGGATATTCGACAGAGAAGATCGCGACCTATCAATATAATATGCCAGGGACTTATGCTGTCAAACTCAGGGTCATGGATACATCCGGATTGACATATACAACGGAGAAAACACTGACCGTTCTGCCAGGTTCCGAAGAAGCTGTTCCGGTTACAGATATTGACGGCAATGTGTATCAGACAATTCGAATAGGTCTTCAAATATGGACGGCTGAAAACCTGAGAGTGACTCATTTTCGTAACGGTAATCCGATTAATAATGTGACTGATGGTACAGAGTGGAACGGATTGACAACAAGCGCTTATTGCGCTTATAATAATGATGAAACGGTTGTGGAGGTTTACGGTTTTTTATACAATGCATATGCTGTAAATGATACCCAAAATATTGCACCGGAGGGTTGGCACGTTCCTTCCGATGATGAGTGGAAGGAAATGGAAATATTTTTGGGCATGGCACATGATCAGGCTGATTCGATAGGATGGCGTGGAGAATTAGAAGGAGCAAGGCTGAAAGAAGAGGGTAATGCTCATTGGAACCCGCCGAATGAAGAGGCCTATGATGACTTTGGTTTTACTGCGCTTCCCGGAGGGTATCGAGGCCCCAATGGCGTTTTTTACGGCATGGGGGATAATACGTATCTATGGACTTCAACAGAAAATATAAATGGCCAACAATGGAACAGAGGCTTGAATAAAGTTTTTTCGACAATCAACCGCCGATTTTATAATAAAAAAAATGGATTTTCAGTACGATTAATCAAAGATTAGCTTTTTTTCACTGGTTCCCAAACTCCGGTTCGGGAAAGAGATAAAACAGCGGAAGCAGAATGAAAGGCGTAAGATATTAAACTGTTTGCCGTAAAAAACCTTTTGAATTTGAAGAATGTGTCCCTTATTTTATTAAATTAAAAATCCAAAAAGACGCACAATTAATGTCCAAAGGAGTGTGAATCATGAAAAAATTATGTATAATCCCGTTCATTTTTGGGAGCCTTATTTACTGTCAATGTGAAAATAAAACGGAAAACAAAACGGATATCAGTCTGTTTATGAGAGCGGACAGCACCACTTATTTAAGCGAAATAAGTTCGGAATCCGGAGACCTGTTTCAAACCATCGGTCATCACGGCCCGGCTGTTGAAAATGAATGGGTGGGGCTTCGCTTTTACTTTGATAAAAAAGCGGCTATCGATGTCTACAATAAAACCAAACCGGGCCTTGAACTCAAAAAAGGCCGCTGGTATCCTACAGTTGAACAACAAAAAAACGGATGGGGAGCCGATTATTATAAAGCAGGTCAGACGGTCGGCCTTGGCGGTGTTCGTTTGTGGGATGGAGAAAAGGTTGTCTTTTTAAATCCTGTGACAAACAGAACAGCACGTGTTGTGAAAGAAGATACGTCCTCATATATGGAATTGCTTTCAGAAGGTGTTCCCTACAAGAACAGAACGGTGGATATCCTGGTGCGTGTGACTGTTTATTCAGGAATAAGAGAAGCAAAAGTTGAAGCCTTTGCATTGACCGACGAGCTTGTTCAGTTTGTGACCGGTATCAATTATCACAATGGAATGGAAGTTCGGAATCATGACGGTTTAATCGCCACATGGGGCGTGCATCCTGAAGATGTCGCAGCAGAATTGATTAATATAGGCGCAGCGATTGCTTACGATCCCTCTGATTATATAGATAAACAGGATGACGGGAAACAAATATTATTAATTTCAAAACCGGGTAAGCAACTAACAACCTGGATCTCTTCTGTAAGTGAGAGAGATGAAGAGTTAAATACTCTGGAAAAATTTCTAAATTCCTTAAACATTGATAAGTATATAAAGGAAGAATAACTATAAATTGAAGCTCCCCGCCGCAAGCAGCGGGGAATGCGCTCGCTGTTCAGATTCACCCGTTCCGGATTTACATTTTCGGGGCAGGGTCTATGGACTGTGTTTTGAAACTCTGAGTGTAGCTACCGATACATACCAGGGAAGACTGGATGGAAAAAAAATATTTAAACAAATACCGCTGGGTGATTCTGTCCCTTGTGTTTTCTGCAACAACTTTCAATTATTTTAACCGTATTGTCCTGTCTGTATTAATTCCTGAAATTAAGAATGATCTGAATATTGATGATATTGCCTATAGTCATATTTTAAGCGCTTTTCAATTAATGTATATGCTGGGATTTCTGGCAGCCGGACGAATTATTGACAGACTGGGCACCAAACTGGGGTATTTGCTTTCTATTCTGACCTGGTCCATCAGTGCTGCAATGCATGCGATTTGCAGAACACCTTTATGCATGAGTGTCTGGCGCGGTTTTCTGGGGCTTACTGAGGCAGGCAATTTCCCTGCTGCAATAAAATCTGTTTCTGAATGGTTTAACGTTAAAGACAGGGCTTTTGCCACATCTCTTTTCAATAGCGGACCCAGTGTGGCTTCGATTGCCGGTCCGCCCTTAATGGCAATTATTTTTACGGTCGCAGGCTGGCGCTGGACATTTTTCTTTTTTGGATTGCTGGGTTTCTTACTTGTTATTATCTGGCAATTTGTTTATTGGACACCCAAAGAAAAAATGAATGGGCCGGCGGGAAAAAATGAAAAACAAACGGTTTCCTGGAAATTGCTTCTGAACCAGCGGGAAACCTATGGTTTTATGATCGGGAAATTCCTGACAGATCCTGTGTGGTGGTTTTATCTTTACTGGATGCCTAACTACCTTTCTTCTCAGCGAGGATTTAATATAAAATCCATCGCGATTGCAGTGCCAATCATTTATATTATCGCCATCTTGCTTAGCTGGGTCGGGGGATGGTTTTCCGATTATATGATAAAACGGGGCTGGCCTGCGATAAAAGCCAGAAAAATTATTATGGGAATTTCTGCCGCCTGCCTTCCTGTAACCGCTTTGGCTGTTTTTACCGGCAACGCGTGGGCGGCGATTCTCCTGGTGAGTCTGGCCCTTGGCGCCCATAGCAGCTGGTCTGCCAACATTTTTACCCTCGTGACTGACTGCTTTCCTTCAAAAGCTGTGGGATCGGTCACAGGACTGGGCGGATTTGCAGGCGGTTTGGGCGGACTTTTAATAGCTACATTGGCTCCGGGATATATTGTGACATACTTTGGTTATGTTCCAATTTTTATTTTAATGGGCATTTTGCATCCACTTGCATTTCTTGCGGTTCACCTGAATATTAAAAAACAACTTACTTGAGAATGCAATTGTGTTTTCCGCCTGAGGCAGATCAAGTCATTGTATTTTTAACTGAAGAGTAAACAGAGTTTGGAAACGAGATAAAAATGGATTAACACATTAATGGTGCCGACTCAAAAAGCCGGGCAGCAAGGTTCTCCGTTGATCCTAATTCAAATATCCGATTGACTTGAGCGCTTTCTTGTCTTCGGGTGTAAGGGCCTTTATCCTGGGCCCTAAAATACCCAGCTTTTTTCTGATTTTCAGAGACTGCAGATTTTCGTTGTTCAGAAGTTTTCTGGCATATTGAACCGCAAGAGGTGATGAGTCCTGGAGGGGAAACAACTCCTTCGGATCGCTGGATAAATTGTATAATTCTTCCGTGCCGGATTCATCAAAACGGATGTATTTTATTTCCCGGTTAATCACAGATTGCCGGTTTTCAAAATACAGCAGTCCAGAACTGACGATCGGTCTTTCCTTGTATTCATTCAATCCATTCCCCCAGCAAACAGATAGCGACTTTTCATACAATTCTTCCTGTTCAGGGTCAATTCCGCACAGATCAAGGATCGTCGGCATGACATTCAGAAGGGATACTTTTTTCTGAAAAGTTCTTTTCTCTTTTTGTGAGGATACTTCGGCCGGTTTTACAATAAATGGGACCCATAGAAGCTCATTGTACAGTGTATGGCCATGTTCAAATCCACCATGTTCCCAGAATTCCTCTCCATGGTCACTGAAGAATATAATCAGTGTGTTTTCATACAGGTTGAGTTCCTTCAGGGTTTTAATGAGGATAGCAATATGGTCATCCACATATTTTATTTCCGCGTTATACAAACGCTTGATGTATTCTTTTTTTGCTGTGGACAATTTGAAAATACCGGAACGGATTTTTGAAGCCGCCTCAGCCATCAGGGTTCTGGGCATGCCAACGGGTGTTTTGATGTCCTCCAGATAAGTTTCCGGCGGTTGATAGGGGAGATGGGGGTCCAGATAATGAAGCCAAAGAAAGAATGGATACTCACGATGTGTTTTCAGCCACTTGACTGCCATTTCCGTAAGATCGGCTGTTGATGGACTGGATTTTGTGCGTCCGTGCAGTATGTGGTAATAATACAGACTTGCGCCAAGGGATGATCCGTATAAATCAGTCATGATCTGTGTCGGGAAAAAATGATACTCATCAAATCCCTGACAGATATTTTTTGGGCGTGTTAAGTTTTTATTGTATCCGATCGCCGCGGTAATGTATCCTGCTTCATGCAGTATTTCGGCCAGTGTCCTGAATGTATCGGAAAGTACATGCTCCCTTTTATAGGTCATGTGCGTTGAAACCGGCAGCCCTGTCATGACCGAGGCGAATGAGGGCAGTGTCCATGGGGATGTGCTAAAAGCCTGTTGAAAAAGAATTCCGTCTTCTGCCAGCTGATCGATACCCGGTGTTTCAAGGGCGTCCGTATTGTAGCAGGTTAAAAAATCGGGCCGCAGTGTGTCAACAGACAATAATAGAATGCGTTTTATCGGACTGTTTACCGATTGGATTGACTGTTCTGAGCTCCGGCTTACAATACGGCTCAGTCCTGTCAGCACGCTAAAAACAATGAATGCCAGGAAAAGAACGGGTATTTTGGTTCTGAAGAATCCCGGACGTTTTCTCTGAAATAGACGGACTGTCAATGTTCCTGTGGCTGCCATGCAGATCAGCATAAGAACATAAGTGTTCAGATTTTTTAATATCAAATGGTATGAAAAAAACCAGACAATGAGCATTGCTTCCATACCCATTACGGGAATCATGGATATGAGCCTGCCGCTGGACTTCCAATTTGTTCCTGTTTTTATATATCCGATATAGGCAATAAAGCCCATAATCACGGATATTAATGCAGGATAGATGAAAGTGTATGGTTTCATGTATATAAAAATTGGATATTCGACATTATTTGAAATTAGAATCAACATAAAAGTTGAAAAAAGGACGATCCAGGAAAAGATCAGTGCTTCAACGGAACGTTTCACTACAAAATGAAGCGGAAGAATGAATACCAGACATACAAGAAGCGATATTAAAAGCAGAGACAAACAGGCTGTCCCCAGTGCGGGCAGAATATAAATGAATGAACGGTATGCCGGCGGCGAATGCTGTAGAATTGAAATAATGATGTCGTAAAATGCCCAGAATCCGCAGAGCGGCAGCAGAATGTTCAGAAATGCTGATGTGAGGCCGGACCTGTCTGCTGTTGATGAACGGGTGATCTTTTTTTGCGGTTTCATTCGGATATTACTTCCCTGGTTGTTTAATTGAGTTATATGCATTTACTGCTTTTTCTTATCCCGAGATATCAAGCTCCGGCAATAAAGTCCTTATTCTTTTTGATGCAGAAATTATACCATGAAAATGGGTGAAGTCAATTCTGAATGAATAAGCAGGTATGATATAAATGAAAAATTCTTCAAGAGCGGGATTGATGCCCGGTCGTGTCTTTTACAGCAGTCATTGAGTGGTCACCACAAAACCGGAGACTCCGAATTTATTACTTATTTCATTTTTTAAAGCAAGGGCTTCCTCTTTGGTTGATACAGAACCTACCCATACCAGATAAAGGGTCTGGTTGTCTTTTGTTTTGCTTCCCAGGCTGACCAGGTAACCATTCTTTTCAAAAAATGATTTCTGCATCAGCGCACGGCTCTGTTCCGAAAAAGCGTTAACCTGAACCGCATAGGCTGGAGAGGTTTTGGGCCCTGAAGGTTTCACAGGTGTCACGACGGGCTTATTGACAATATCGTTCTCAATGACGCCCAGGATCTCATTAAGCCCCGGCTCTGTTACGGACGACGGAACCGTATCCTCTGTTTTATCGTCAGACTCTCCCATGGCTTGTAAACACAGGTTTTGCCATTGCAGGCAAGCAGGTATCAGGTTGGAATTCGGGTGGCTCGTCTGTATTTCCCTGAACCTGGACAGAGCCGATCTGTACGCACCTCTGGCATAGGCCAATTGGGCCAGCCTGAACATGGCATCATCGCAGTATTTACTTTCCGGGAACTCTGTAAGTAATTTTTGATAGGTTTCAGCGGCCGCTTCGCCGTCCATAGCGAGCAGGCCCTGCAAGAACAAAACAGTATCACGGCTTTCGGAACCGGCTTTCTGGATTTGTTCCAGTCCTTCCCGCGCCTTCTGATACTCACCTTTTAATACGAGACCGATGATCTCAGGTCCTGACTGGCTCGACAGGGGGGAACATAAAGCCGACAGACAGATTATAATGAGACTATTTAGTTTTCGTTTAAAAATGTATTCCATTGATGACATTCGGGACAGTACCATATGGGTTCACTGATTTCATATCCGCATTCGGAACAATAAAACATCGGCGTTTTTTTGGCCGCTTTGTCCAGTATCTGCATTGCTTCATTCAGTGCCTGTTCATGTTCGCCTTTTTGCTTGAGGACCTTGACAAATACATATCTGCACTGAGATAGTTCGGGTCTTGATTCAAGTATTTTCTGGCATTCATCCAGAGCCTTGTCTGTTTCACCCTGTTTTAAATACATATCCATCAAATTTATATAAGCAGCCGGATTTTTGGGCTTGCTTTGAATGATTTTCTGATAAATGGATTCCATTTCACCATACCGGCCGAGTTCATAGAGTATATCTCTTAAACGGTCGAAAACGAGATGACCCCATTCCGGAATTTTTAATGTGTAATCATGCCATATTTTATAGGCGTCTTCGATACGTCCTTCTCTTTTATATGAATCTCCCCAGTAAATATAAGCCGGTACACATTTTTTATCCAGTTTGATGGCTTCCCTGAAGCGGATGCGTGCCTCCCTTTCAATGCCGCGTTTGATAAATTCCAGACCGGATTGAACCTTGTAAAGTGCCAGTATGTTCTGATCTTTAGTCTTAAACCACTTATTAATATTCTGACGGGTAAAGAAAGCTTTGTCCCAGTCCCCCTTTTCTTCATAGAGGGCAAGAAGGAGTCGCTGAATTTCTTCATCCTTCTTTTTTCTCTGGGCCAGCCTTTCCGCCATTTCAATGGCCTTGTCCAGCATATTTGCTTTTTGATAGTCAATAATCAGATGATGAAGCGTGGTGTTGATCATGTCTTCGGATAAATTGGACCGGATCAGCAAATTTCTATGTATTTTAATTGCGCGGAGCGGGTGACCCTGCCTGCAAAATATATCACCCAGTGCAATGTAAGCCTTAATGTTTTCCGTATCATTTTTCACAGTTTTCTTCAAACCTTCCAGGGCAGTATCCATTTTCCCTTCAATCAGCGCATGCAGGGCGTCAATATAGGCTGATTTGGTGAATGTGATTCTTCGTCTTCGGATGCTGAGCAGGGAAATAAATACCAGAACCAGCAGTATGCAGCCTACCACGATATAACTGTTCATAAGATGCCTCGATTATGGTCCACTATTCTACAACGGTTTTTGTTTCAACATCATCCATGTCACTTTGATCAACATCTTCCTCGATACTGGCGTTTCTCATTTTGTCCAGCTCTGATTTGATTTTTTTATTTTCTTTTGTCAGTCGAAAGGCTTCCTTTTTAAGTTTAAAGAATTCAAATCCGGAAACCCCGAGACCCACCAGTAATCCGAGAAAAAAGAATATATAAAGATAGCCAACCAGCGGAAGGACTGGATAGGTCCATTTGAAAAATTGAATGGAAACGGTTTGCTCCATATTAAACAGGGCAAAAACAATTGACAGAACCAGCAGAATAATAATAACAATCAGATAAAAAAACCGCATGCTTTCCTCCGTCACGCTAAGGGGTCAATAATGAGGCCATCGCTTCCTTGCATTCTCCCCGCAAGGTAGCCCCGGCACACTCAGTGATTCTGATTGGTACAATCTCGCCTTTTCGAATTTTCATTTTCGGGAATATGACAACATGATTGGTATCCGTTTTTCCCATCCATTCATTTTTTGACTTCCGGCTCTCGGTTTCAGCCAGAACCTCAGCGGTTGTACCGATATATTCCTGTTTTTTCTTTATTGTAATCTTTTTCTGGATGTTGATAATGGCGTTCAGCCTTTCTTTTTTCTCTTTTTCGGTTAACATTTCGGGCATCGCGGCTGCTTTGGTCCCTTCTCGGGGAGAATAATAATAGGTGAATGCCTCGTCGAATTGTACTTCGGTTAATAGTCGGATGGTATCCTGAAAATCCGTTTCCGATTCTCCCGGGAATCCAACCATCACATCGGATGAAACAGCGACCCCCGGTATGGTTTTCCTGATATTATGGATAAGATCCAGATACTGCTCACGTGTATAGCGGCGATTCATCTCATTCAGTATTCGATTGGATCCGGATTGTACCGGCAGATGAATATGAGAACAGATCTTTTTCTGTTCAGCAATGGTTTGAATCAAACGATCGCTCAAGTCTTTCGGATGAGACGTCATAAATCGGATTCGTTTTATACCGGGTATACGGCAGATATGGATAAGCAGTTCCGGAAAATCATTATCTTCATATTGGTAGGAATTGACATTCTGTCCGAGAAGGGTGATTTCCCTGAAGCCCTGTTCCGTCATATTCGTGATTTCGCGGCTTATGCTTTCAACCGAACGACTTCTTTCGCGACCGCGCGTATAAGGGACAATACAGTAGGAGCAAAAATTATTGCAGCCCCGCATCACGGTAATCCATCCGGATACACTGTTTTTTCTGTATGCATAAATACCATCATATGTTTCATGTGTGTTGAAATCGAGCCGGGCAGCATATTGACCGGAACCTGTCAGTATCTGCGGCAGATCACGATAGGCGTCAGGGCCAAGGATAAAATCTATATCCGGATTGTGATCAAAAAGTGAGCTGCCCATCCGCTGCGCCATACATCCAATCACGCCAATTTTTTTGTTGGGACTGTTTTTCCAGTGTCTCAGAACCTGAAGTCGTCCCAAAACGCGCTGCTCTGCATGATTGCGTACAGAACAGGTATTTACGAGAATAATATCTGCATCTTCAAAATATTCTGTTATATGGTATCCATGTTCATGAAGTATTCCGGCGACGAGTTCGGAATCATACTTGTTCATTTGACACCCGTAAGTCTCAATAAAAACAGAAGATGCCATATTTTTATTTTTTGCTTCCATGTTGGTTTAAATTTAGCAGATAATCCACTGAAATGCAATATCTTTCTGCATTTATATTTTTTTGCTTTTTTGCTTGACATTTAAATATTTTTTCCTTATCATTTCAGTGGTGGTTAGGCCCAATTTTGCCCATATATGCCTAATTAATTCATAGTGATGCCCAAAGGTTTTTATGGAAGAAACCCCAAAAATTTGTTTGACCGGTAAGTATGAGAAAACCGTTGATAAGAAACGGCGCGTGAATATTCCGGCTCTGCTGATGAATCAGATTACCGATAATACCTTTCATATTACCAAGGGACAGGATCACAATCTAATTGTCTATCCAAAAGAAATCTTCGTTACATACGCCTCAAAACTCAACAAGCGTTTCGGCTCGCAGGGTCAGAAAGATCAAGATAAACGAGTCCATTTTTTAGACATTATGGAGGATGCCCAGCCGGTTCAGAGTGATCAGCAGGGGAGAATTCCCATACCGCAGCCATTGCTGGAATATGCAAAGATAACCAATAAAGTTGTTATCATCGGCGGTTTTGACAAATTCGTTCTTTGGGATCCCGATACCTATGCTGCTTTTAAGCAATCGACTAAAATGTCACCACAGGAGCGGCTGAATGAATTCGGATGGGCTGATCAGGAATAATGGATGGATCTCATGAGAGCCAGAAGCAATACCACAAACCTGTTTTATGCGAACAGGTCTTACACTATTTACTGACAAAAAAATCCAGAATCGTTGTTGATGGGACCGTAGGTGGCGGGGGTCACAGTGAAGCAGTATTAAAAAAGCTGGACCAAAATGCACGACTGATAGGGATTGATCAGGATGCAGAAGCTGTGGCCTTCAGCCGTCAGCGGTTTAAAAATGATAACCGGGTACAGATTGTACAGGGAAATTTCAGTGAGGTGGCACAGTTACTTGGGCAATTAAAAATTAACTTGGTAGACGGTTATTTGCTGGATCTGGGTATCTCCGGTCATCAGATTGAATCTGCCGAACGCGGTTTCAGTTATTTAAAAGACGGACCACTTGATATGCGTATGAATACAGCTATAACAAGGACTGCAGCGGATCTGATAGCCGGGTATCCTGAAAAGAAATTGGCTGAACTCTTTTACCATTTTGGCGAAGAGCGTCATTCCAGACAAATTGCACGTCACATTGTAAGAGCAAGACAAGAAGAATCTGTAAAAACCACAGGCAGGCTGGCTGAAATTGTTAAGGATTGTGTACCCGAGCGATGGCAGATGAAAACGTTAGCCAGAATTTTTCAAAGCCTTAGAATCGAAATCAACCAGGAACTGGATATGCTGAAACAGGGACTGATGCAGATATATCCATTATTAAATACAGGAGCCAGAATTTGCATTATCTCCTATCATTCACTGGAAGACCGGATTGTTAAACGGTTTATCCGTGGCAGAGAACCTGGCTTTAATAAATATGAAGATGATCAGCCCCATAGCGGTTATTATTTCCGCGATTTAACCCGGCATGTGGTCCGGCCGGACGAGGATGAAATCAGGCGGCTTTCAACTTCAAGAAGCGCACGTCTCAGAGCTGCTGAAAAGACCGCTCCGGATGGGGTCTAGGGGGTTGTTTGGTGAAAAGACGAAAACAAAGAAGGACCATGATATCCTCCTCCAGCCAGGCGGGACTGGTGCTGTGGTTATTTGTTGTCGTCATCATGCTTGTCTTTTATTTATGGGGCAAGGTCCAGCTGGAATTCATTATGAGGCAGAATGATGAACTCAGCGGGGAAAAACGGATTCTGCAGCAGAAGGTCAATGCCCTTCGCATCAAAGTGAACCGCAAACGGCGTTATGAGCGTATTGTCGCAAAGGCCAGAAGTCAGGGACTCAATTTTATTGCTCCCAATCGTTTGTATGAATTGCGCGTTTCCAAAGAAGAACTGGAAAATGATGTTTATCGAAAATTTGATAAAATTCAGTATGCAGGATGGCCGATTATCAATTCAAAATAAATCAGTTCGTATTGACCGATATCAGGGATAATACGTGAGGATGAGAAAAAAGAAATTAATCGCCGGTTATAAAAAGAGGCTTCTAACGCTGGGTATGCTGTTTATGCTGGCAATAGCAGCTGTTCTTTTTCGGGCCTTTCATTATCAGGTTGTCAATGCCCAGCCGTGGCGGGATATGGCACAGAAACAGTATCAGCACTGGGTCAGATTGATCGCCAAACGGGGTATCATTTATGACCGTGACATGAATATTCTTGCCATGGATCAGCCCATTCTTTCCGTTGCAGCTGATCCCACAAAACTCCGGGATGTGAATATAGCCGCTGAGGCGCTGGTTAAAATTATCGGCGGTTCCAGGGAAGCGTATATCCGGGCCATGCAGAGCAAACCGGAAGACGAATTTGTCTGGCTGAAGAAAGATATTACCCAGGACCAGCAGGACCAGATCATCCAGCTTGAAATGGACGGTATCATTCCCGTACGGGGACGCAAACGGGTGCATCCGTACGGTCAGCTTGCAAGGCAGGTAATCGGTATGACGAATGCGGAGCATGAGGGCATTGGCGGTGTTGAACAGGAAATGAATCCGCGATTAATGGGTCAACACGGGTGGGCTATTTATCAGAAAGATGCCAGCAATCAAAATCATTCAAGTCTGGATT
>Ga0272441_10007275_pt1 | contig 18063 bp, 14 predicted proteins | sample SSMProp6N_FD_193582 | JGI IMG/M metagenome (GOLD analysis project Ga0272441, IMG submission 193582) | Marine sediment archaeal communities from Little Sippewissett salt marsh, Falmouth, MA, United States - SSM-Prop-6N | ecosystem: Environmental > Aquatic > Marine > Wetlands > Sediment ... | reverse complement strand
CATTTTCAGAGAAAAGATGTAGTCGAAAACCAAAACAATCGAATATTTACCCTTGACGAAGGTCGTTCCATATCAGGGTGGGGCTTGCCCCACCGAAGAAAGGATGGTGGGGCAAGCCCCACCCTACGGTCGCGGGCGCGTGGTTCCGCGTGGGTTAATCCCGGCGTGCCGGCACACCCTGCGAGACTGCTTCACGTGCCTCTTTCAGCATCTTGATCCACGCGCCGATGTAGCGTCCGTGATCGTGATAGGTCCGCCCGCTGACCAGGTTGCCGTCCACCACGCACGCCTCGTTGACGAAAGTCCCGCCGCAAACCTCCAGGTCGAACTGGCACTTCGGCACGGTAGCCATGCGCCGCCCTTTCACGCAGTCGGCATAGGCCGGGATCTCGACGCCGTGGCAAACGCAGGCAATCGGCTTGTTCGCCTCGAAGAAATGCCGCGTAATTTGCACGAGATCGGGATCGTACCGAATGTATTCCGGGGCCCGTCCGCCGGAGAAGAAGATTCCCAGATACTCCTCGCACTGGACGTCGCGAAAGGCGATGTCGGCGGCGATCGTATAGCCCTCGAACTCTCGCGTGACCTGCCCGTCCCAATCGGGCGGAATCTCGTGCAGGACCATGTGGTAGCGCCGCTTTTCCGGGCCTGCCACCACCGGCACAAAGCCGTCTTCCTGCAAACGATAGTACGGATACAGCGTGTCCACCGTCTCGGTCGCGTCGCCTACGACAATCAGCACCTTGTCCATCATTCACCTCATGGCTTCCGTTGTCGGCGCGTCATTCGCCCTGACTCGTCAATGAAAATCAAAGATCAAAAGGAAAAAGTCAAAATTGTCCCGGCGTGCCGGGAGCGCGCCGGGATGACTTCCTTATTTTTGCTCTTTGCTTTCTGCATTTTGATTCTGGCTCAGCGTAGCGCAGCATTGTACCGGAGACGGTCAAACAGGGAAAGGGCCGATCCCGGCGCGCCGGGACGCGCTGCGGCCGGAGGGAGCGAACGTCGGCGTTCTTCAGAAGAGTCGGCATGGGCGAAAGCCCGTCCTACTGGTGCTCCCAGCCACCGGGAGGAGAGATGTCCAGGGGCCAGGCCAATGCCAGGTTCCCGCCCGGTCCGAGCTTGCTGTCTTCCAGGCCAGGGACCCGCCGGGATTTGCGGAGCTGGTCTGCAACGCTGACCTTCTTGACGTGCCCGTCCAACATGGACACGAAAGAATGCCCGGCGTTCAGGTCTCCATCCGGAGGGCGATGGCAGGTGGCGAAGGCATCGCCGATGTACCGGCCGTCTTTGACCAAGCCGCTGCCCTTGATCTGGTACGTGGCAAGAACCTTGAGAACCGGCAAGCGCAGCGTCCCCCGCCATCCAGGTGGTTTCGTATCCCTGTAGTATTTGCCACTCAGATCGTACGGCGCCGGCCAGTAGGACTCGTGGTACAACGGCTGCCTGCCCTCGGTGTTGATGGCCCACGAGTTCTGCCCGCCGAAAGCGAACACCTCGGAAGGACTCCGCGTCACTTGCGTCTCCCTTCGCACGTCTGTCCTCCTGACGGTGCGCCGGTCTATTTTGGAATCCGGGGATCCAGACTCTGATGTGCCCGTTCGGACGATGAACGACGCCAGGTAGCCATTCATCGAGTACGTGTACTGGGCTACCACGGGGATTTGAGGATTGTGGGGACAACCTGGATCCCATGGAGGGTCGGGAGGGCAGTAGTTATAACAACCTCTCAACTCGTTGGCGCGCTTGCCGATCTTACAGAGCACGACATCCTTCTTCCCCAGGTAGGGCCAGAGCGTGCCGCGCAGTTCCGGGTGGTCGCGCAGCAAGGGGCTATCCAATCCCATGCGGGCGTCATGCCAACGACAGCAGATCAGATACGGCCCCCAGTCCTCTCGACTAAACGATGCCAGCGAATGGTAGATATAGCGCGGATTGGGAAACAAGCTGTCATTATCGCTGGTGTAGTTCTTAAGAACCATGGCCAACTGTCGCAATTTCGATTTACAGACGGTCTCGTCCCCCTGCTGGCGCACGCGCCGCAACACGGATAGACTGATCGCCATCAAAAGGCTGATGACCCCGATCACCACCAGCAGCTCGATCAAGGTGAACGCCTTTTTCACGGGACCTCTCCGCGTCAATCATCTTGGAACTTGGTAGATGGACGTCTGGCCCTTTGGGTTCGGGCGGGCCATCTCCGCCATGATGTCCTCGCCGGCAGAGCTCGTGGCCGGAGCCCAATCGTCGCTGTCGATCCGACGAATCGAGGTGACCCGAGCCCATTCGTCGAAATCGCTCCTGTCCGCAGCTTTCTGTCCCGAACCGGCATCGGAATTCGGCTTCTCGAGGAAACCTACGAACAGCTCGGCCTCGTTCGGGTCGAGGACGTAGCTGTAGACGTTGGCCCGAAAGCCGGCGGGTCCGCCGTCGGGCAAGGGCCCCGAGGGGGCCTCAATCGGCCCGGCCTTCTTGCTGCTGGCGGTGAACAGCTTGCCGGTGTTCATGTCATAAAACCAGGCCTCGCGGCCTTCTTCATAATCCAGGCCGGACGCCGGTCGCCGAATCACCGCGAGGACAACGATCAGCAGGAACACGGAAACGCACGCCACCGTCGTAACTGTCCTGGGGTTGTCATTGATCGCTTCTCTGATGCCGAGTCGCGCGTACCTGTCTTGAAACCATTCGATCTTATGCCCCAGCTCGTAGCCCAGCCAGTCAGGGATTCGCAACTTCACGCAAGTTCACCTCCAGCAAAAAGCCCACTCACCACGTTAGGATCTCGACCATGTGGTCCAGGTCCTCGTTGTTGAATGACGCCTCGTTCGGATCGGCGATCTTTCCCTTGATCAACTCCAGCGTGCGGGGATCCCTCCAGCGGCGATACTCGCAGTGACCGTCCGCAAATGACATGTTGCAGCCGTTGTTGTGCCGGGCCGTCATGGACTGGAGACTGGCCTTCGACGGCCACGACCACGGGCGCCACTTCCAAACGCCCTCGTCCTGCAACACAGGCCAGAAACAGCACAGACTTCCAGGTTCCGCATCAATGAAGACCACTTTCCCGCTGGAACCAGTGATCTCATGCAGTTTTTCGTAGGGTGTTACACCATCGCGATATTCTCCGCCCATGGTGTTGGATATCGCGTAGGAATTCCGTACGGACCCGTCCTCAACAGCCTTGCACACAAAAACTTCGTCGACCAGCACGTTTGGTGCCAGGGTGGATGCAAACGAATTCGGATGGCAGAGCAGATCCTCGGAATCTATGGCATATTGCATCCAGGCCAGGGTCAACGTGCGCTCGTTCGCCAGGCAGTGAACCGCCTCCGCTTCCCTCTGCGCCTGCGTCAGGGCCGGCAACGATATGGACATCATCACGGCAATGATCGAAATCACCACCAACAATTCAATAAGCGTAAAGCCCGCGCGCCGGGGACGGCCGGTTCGGACCTGCTCCCTCTTACCTGGTCTCATCTCACTACTCTCCCGAATACAACCTTTCCGCTTGCGACGAATCGTTGAAACGCCCGTCGCGCACACTCGCTAAACACTGCGGCAAGAAAACCACACATCGCCTCTTGCCGCCAAACCAAAGTGTACCGCGCCATCAAAATCGCGTCAAGTGCAAATCTCTCGTGGTCAAGCCCCCGTTCGCAAATCAGAGGCCCAGCTTGTAGCGGCGGAGCTTTCGCTGGAAGTGTTTCCCGTCGCCGAGGATGCGGTTCATTTCGTCCCAGAAGGCGCGGCTGTGATTCTTGTGGCGGGTATGGACCAGTTCGTGGACGATGACGTAGTCGCGCAGCTCGTCGGGCAGGCGCAGGAGGTTGACGTTGAGATTGATGTTGTTCCTGGCCGAGCAGCTTCCCCACAGAGTCCTCTGGTTCTTGACGAAGACCCTGTTGTATTCGAAGCCGTGGGCCCGGGCTAATTCCGCCACGCGGTTCGTGAGAATCCGGCGGGCCTCGGCGCGGTTTATGGCGGGCAGCTTCTCCATCTCGCGAAGACCCTCCTGGTGCCTGCGGATCCAGGGAATCCGAGATTCGAGAAACTTGCGGGCCTGGCGCAGGGAGACGCGGCGCGGAACCGTCAGCGTGATCGAGCCGTCGTGCTTGAGTGTAATCCGCGCATAGCGGGCCGGTCGGAAGCCACCACAGCCACGCTCCCAACATCCGCAACCTCCCAGTTGTCAATGACCTTCACCATGCGAGGAGAACCTCACGGATAGATCAGCAAAACGTGAAGCGTATCTCGTATCTCGTCAGCTCCCGGCGCGCCGGGATTCGAGGGCCGCCGTAAACAGCTTGTGCCACAAGGTGGTTTCCGCTGGCGTTACGCACCGGGCGAACCGGGCGGGCACGTCGCCCTTCTCCAGCTCGTACAAAAAGGCCGCCCACATTTGCAGGATGGCGTCGGACATACCGAACTGAGAGATGCCGGCCGTGATCGAGGGAAAGGTCACCTCATGGCCCATGTCGACGCGCCGCCAGGCCTGTTCGGCGCCGGGCGTGTATTCGAGCAGCCTGAGCGTATTGGCCTCCTTGAGACTGTACTTGACCGAAGTCTTCGTTCCCAGAATCTCAATGTACCAGTTGTTCTTCTGGCCGGGGCAGATGCGTTGCGTTCTGAGAGTCAACGGGAAAGTGGTGCCCGAAGTCGGATCCTCGGCCTCGCACAGCAGCGTCGCGTTGTCCCACGTCTCGCAGGGCGCGGTGCCTCCCCAGCCGTCGGGCCGCTCACGCACGATATTGGACAAAACCGCGTGCACGCGGCGCGGGACCCAGCCGGCGCGCAGGGGCACGGTGCAGACATGCGGGCCCAGGTCGCCCATGCAGCCGTAGGCGCCGTTGAATTTGAGCGTACGCTTCCAGTTGATCGGCTTGCCCGGATTGAGGTCGCTGCAATGCAGAAAGCCGGCGTTGACTTCGAGAATCCTGCCGAATGCACCCGCTTCGATCATCCGGCCGATCCGCTGGACCGCCGGGAAGAAAATGAACTGCGAGGCACAACGCACGAGACACTCAGGGTGTTTCTCAACGGCGGCGATGATTGCCTCGTTGGCGGCCCGGTCGATGCCAAACGGTTTCTCCCCCATCAAGTGCTTGCCGGCCTCCAGAGCCGCTCGGCAAAACTCCTCGTGCAGGTTGTGCGGAACGGCGATGTACACCGCCTCGACGTCGGGATTGGCCAGAAGCTCGCGATAGTCGCTGGTGACCTGCTTGATGGTGGGGACGCGCTTTTTGAACCACTCGATCTTCGGGGCCGTGAGAGTGCGATTGCAGATGGCCACGATTTTCGGCCGGATTGTCATCTCGGGAAGATGCAGCCACCGCGCCGCGACGCTGGCAAACTCCCGCCCCATCATACCACAGCCAATGACACCGAATCGAACCGTTCTCATGAACATGCCTCCAATCTGCGCGAAGCGAACCCAAACGAATCTCCGGGCGGCAGGGTCAAGCATCGTAGGGTGTCCCGGCGGGCCGGAACTACAACTCGCATGACCCCATCGCCAAGCCCTTCGGCCTTGACGCTGCCACCCCGCCGCTTCACCCTTCATGATTCACACGATCCGTTCTGCGAACGCAACGCCAAATGCTACCACAGCACGAACGCTCCTACAAGCGCCCCGCCTCGAACAAGCCCACACACCACCGACGGCGTACGAGCGTTTTGCTGCAACCAGCGTGTTGGCTTCATCGAACTTCCATGCTACCATTACCCTCCGTGCTCGCACGAGCGCAGTCGAACATTGGATTTGCCGAATGGAAAGGTTACCGGCATGTTGAAAAGCAGAAGTAAGCGAGCGGTGCTCGCCATTTCGATCATCCTCGTCGGGCTGTCCGGCGTACGAGCCGGCGAGCTGGACGATTTTCGCCCGCCGGCCGTGCCCCTGGTGACGATGGACCCGTACACCAGCGTCTGGTCTTTCTCCAACCATCTTCACGAGAGCTGGCCTGTACACTGGACCGGCGCCGTCCACGCCATGATGGGGATGATTCGCGTCGATGGCAAGACGTATCGCTTCATGGGCCCCGAATCGATCTGCCCGGAAGCCGCTACGCAGACAGCGATGGTGGTCACGCCGACCATGACGAGCTATGCCTTCGAAGCCGGCGGCATCGAGCTGCGCGTCAGCTTCATCACCCCCATGCTGCCGGCGGACCTGAGCCTGCTGAGCAGCCCCGTGACGTTTGTCACGTACCAGGCCAAGGCCAAGGAAGGCGCCGAGCACCAGGCGACCGTCTATTTCGACGCCTCCGGCGAGTGGGTCGTCAACGACGCCAAACAGGCGGTCGTCTGGCGCAGGATGCGCGAGCCCGTCGCAGGGATGCAGCTCATCTCGATGGGCTCGGCCACCCAGCCGATCCTCGAAAAGAGCGGTGACAACCGGCGCATCGACTGGGGCTATCTCTACGTGGGCGTCCCGGCAGACGAAGACTGTCAAATCGCGGTCGCTTCTCACGCGGTGCGCACCGGCTTTTCCCGGTTGGGAGCCATCCCGCAGGCCGACGATGCGGACATGCCGCGACCGGCCGAGGATGAATGGCCCGTCATCGCCTGCACGCTGCACTTAGGCCGCGTCGGCGACAGGCCGGTCCGACGCACCATGGTCCTGGCCTACGACGACATTTTCTCCATAGAATACATGGGCCAGAAGCTGCGCCCCTGGTACTACCGGGCGCACGGCGGGTTCATGCCGATGCTGCGCCATTGCATCGAGCGTTATGATGAAATCTACCGCAAGCGATGCGGCTTCGACGCCAGCCTGCTCGGCGATGCCCGTCGCCTCGGCGGCGAGGCCTACGCACGGCTCGTGGCCCTGGCCTATCGCCATACCTGGGCCGGCGGCAAGATCGTCGTTTCCCCCGACGGCACCGAGCCCTGGTTCTTCCACAAAGAGTGTTTCTCGAACGGATGCATGGCCACCGTCGATGTCTCCTATCCGGCCTCTCCCTTCCTGGCGCTATTCTCACCGACACTGCTGAACGGCATGGCCGCTCCGGTTTTCGAGTATGCTGCCTCGGATGCCTGGCCGTTTCCGTTCGCTCCGCACGACGTGGGCCAGTACCCCAAGGGCAATGGCCAGGTCTACGGCCTGGATCGAAAAACAGGCGAGCTTCGGATTGATAGACAGATGCCCGTTGAAGAATGCGGCAATATGATGCTCATGACGGCCGCAGCCGCTAAGGCCAGTGGCAGCGCCGACTACGCCGCACGATACTGGGACCTGCTCACCCGGTGGGCCCAGTACCTCAAGGACAAGGGCCTCGATCCGGAGAACCAGCTCTGCACCGACGACTTCACCGGACACCTGGCCCACAACACCAACCTGTCTCTCAAGGCCATCAACGCCATCGGCGCCTACGCCATGCTCTGTGACATGCGCGGCCTCCACGAGGAAGCAAAGGAATACAGGCGCGCCGCCAAAGAGATGGCCCGGCAATGGCCCGAAATGGCCGACGACGGCGACCACTACCGCCTCGCGTTCGATCGACCCGGCACCTGGAGCATGAAGTACAATCTCGTCTGGGACAGAATCCTCGACCTGGATCTCTTCTCGCCCGAGATCGCTCGCAAGGAAGTGGCCTTCTACCTCAAAACGCAGAACGAATACGGCCTGCCCCTGGACAACCGGGCCGACTTCACCAAATCCGACTGGCTCGTCTGGTCCGCCACGCTGGCCGACAACGACCGGGACTTTGAGAAGCTCGTCACGCCGCTCTACCGCTTCGTCAACGAGTCGCCCGACCGCGTGCCGTTTAGCGACTGGTACTTCACCAGCACCGCCAAGGTCCGGGGCTTCCGCGCCCGACCCGTCATCGGCGGCGTCTTCGTCAAGTTCCTCACCAACCCGAAACTCTGGAAAAAATACGCCGAGCATTGACAAGCCGCTTATGGTCGGCGACGACCCCAAACATTCGCAAGAGGAACAACGCCATTATGCCCTCGGCCGGACAGATCAGGGCCGATTACTGTTCATTGCTTTTACGGTACGCAAGAGCAACATCCGCGTCATATCGGCCCGCGACATGAGCCGAAAGGAAAGGAAGATGTATAGGCCACTATGAAAAAGAAGATCCCAAAATTCGCAAATGAGGATGCCGAACGCAAGTTTTGGGCCGAGCATGATTCGACCGAGTACATCGATTGGTCGAAGGCGAAACGCGTTATCTTCCCCAATCTCAAACCTTCGACCAAAACGATCTCGCTACGGTTGCCGAAAGCCCTCTTGGAGCAGCTCAAGCTGCTGGCACACAAACGCGATGTGCCCTATCAGTCTCTGCTCAAGATATTCCTCGCCGAGAGGGTCGAGCAGGAATTCGAGCGCACCACCCCGACGCCACACAAGAGCTGATCATCTATCCTACTGCACCAGGTGGCAATACTCGCAGCAACTGTGAGCCCGTGAAGCGCGCATCCGGTACATGACGGGCTTTTCTCTTGCGTCTGCGCAGGGTTGGGGGCAGAATGCGCCCAGTGCAAACAGGTTTGCGGTCCCCCGTGGAGGTATGCTGTCATGAGAACGACGAAGCGATCTTCCCTGTGTATTCTGGTTGTCCTGCTCTGGCTCAGCGCTGCGACGTTCGGTCGCGGCCTTCCCTCGGCGTCGCCTCGATCGGTCCGGCTCGGGGCCGAGCGTCTCGGCCGAATCACCGCCCTGATGGAGAAACATGTGGAGGAGGAAAAGCTGGCCGGGGCGGTGGCGTTGATCGCTCGCCGGGGCAAGACGGCCTATCTCCAATGCGTGGGAATGCAGGACAAAGAGAAGAAAATCAAGATGAAGCCGGACACGATCTTCCGGATCGCCTCGATGTCCAAGCCCATCACCAGCGTGGCGGTGCTGATGCTATACGAGGAGGGCCATTTCCAACTCCAGGACCCGATCGCGAGGTTCATCCCGGCATTCAAGAATCCAACGGTCCTGGTCACGGAGCCCTCGGACGACAGCGATGCCAAAAAGGGCGACATCGTCCCGGCCCGGCGTCCGATCACGATCCGACACCTCCTGACGCACACGTCCGGCCTGACGTACCATTGGGACCAGCGCGTCGGCAGCAAGTATAAAGAAGCGGGCATCACCCACGGGTTGCTCCAGGACGATGACTTGCTGGGCGACGACATGAAGAAGCTCGCCCGCATTCCCCTGGTGCACCAGCCGGGCGACGCGTGGACGTACAGCCTGTCCGTGGACGTGCTGGGCCGGCTCGTCGAAGTGGTCTCCGGAATGTCGTTCGACGAATTCCTGCGCGAGCGCATCTTCGAGCCCTTGCGGATGAACGATACGTATTTCTATCTCCCCAACAAGAAGGTGCCACGTCTGGCGGCCACCTACGGGCCCGATGGCAATGGCGGGCTGAAGCGCCTGGGCGACGACGTCCTCGGCGAAGGCGCGATGACCTACACAGCAACCTACCCCTACGACGGGCCCAAGAAGTACTACTCGGGCGGCGGAGGGTTGTGCTCGACCGTCCCGGATTATGCACGCTTCGCGCAGATGTTGCTCAACGGAGGTCAGCTCGACGGCGTTCGACTGCTCAGCCGCAAGACCGTGGAGCTGATGACCGCCGACCACGTGGGCGACTTGAACGAAGGTTTCGGCTTCGGTCTCGGCGTCTCCGTCCGGCGCAGCCTGAGCGAATCGGGCGAGATCGGCAGCATCGGCACCTTCGGCTGGGGTGGCTTCTGGTACACGACCTTCTTCGTCGATCCGCAGGAACAAATGGTCGGTATCTGCATGGCCCAACTCTACCCCTCGGGCAAGGCCAACCTGAACGCCCGATTCCCAGCGCTGGCCCGACAGGCGGTTATCGACTGACTCGACAACATACAAGCGGCGCTAAGGCCAAAGGCGTGGCGCGACCGAACAAGGAGGTCTTTTGACATGAGCGAGCACATAGACAAGGCGGGCCCCGCCGGTCGGGCCATCGTCACATTTTCGCGCGGCTGGCAAACGCTCGTGGCCACCCGCAGCCTCGGGCGGCGCGGCGTCCAGGTTGTCACGGGCGACGAATACCGGATGACGGCCGCTTCGTTCTCGCGCTACAGCATCGCAGAGTTCCGTTACCCCAACCCCACGAAAGAGCCCGAGGCATTCCTCGACGCGCTGGAAGAGGTGGTTCGGCAATACAAGCCTGAAGATGAGACGACGCCGTACGTTTTGATGCCCGTCCACAAGGAAACGTATTTGATCGCCCGCCACCGCGAGCGCTTTGAGCCGCACATTCGCGTGCCCGTCCCGCAAATCGAGCATATCGAGCGCGTGCATGACAAGGGCGCTCTGGCGGCCTACGCCATGGAGCGCAACCTGCCGATTCCGACCACGTGGACACCGAAAGATATGGCCGACTTCGAAGCCACGGCACCACAGGTGAAGCTTCCGGCCTTCGTGAAACTACGCGCGGCGGCCTCCGGCGTCGGCATCCGAAAAGTCAAAACGCTCGACGAACTGAAATCCACCTTCACCGAATTCGTCGAGCATTTCAAGCTCAAGGAGAAGGACTATCCCATCATTCAAGAAGCGGTCCCCGGCGACGATTACTGCGTGACGACCCTGTTCGACCGAGGCAGGATGGTTGCGTCCATGACGTACCGGGGACTGCGCGCCTTCCCGGCCGAGCGTGGCGCCACTGTCATGCGCGAAACCGTCGAGGCGCCGGAAATGGAACGCATCGCCGGCGATCTTCTGGGATCGCTCAGCTGGCACGGCATTGCTCAACTGGACTTCCGCTGGGAAGGCACACCGCAGTCGCCCCCCCGACTGATCGAAGTCAATCCGCGCTTCTTCGGCGGGCTCATCCAGTCCGTCGAGTCCGGATGGGACTACCCCTGGCTGCTGTTTCAACTGGCCGCGGAGGGACACATCGAACCGGTGGAGAAGACCCGAACCGACGTGCGTACCGAAACACCGATCCTGGCCTTTCTCGCCACGCTGCAGGAGATCGCCGACGACGAAGAACGCATGGCCGGGCTCAAGGTTTCCTGGGAGCAGGCCAAGGAAGAATTCCGCACGGGCTCGAAGCGCCGGAGCATCCGGGGCCTCTTCCACGGCGTCAAAGAATATCTCGACGTCAAGGCCCGATTCAAGACCGCCAGGCAACTCCTGGAGGACCACAAGGACAACATCTACGACGTCCTTTCGCACGACGATCCCTGGGCCGCGTTAGGCGTGCTCTATCCGCTGGCGGTCTTCCTGCGTCACGGGAAGGTGAACCTCGAACTCATCACAGGCGAAGGCGGGCCGAGCCACGATGAGCAGTAGCGCAAAGACGCCGGATTCGAGCGACACGACCCGGCCGCGAAGACGCCGCCGGCGTTGGCTGCGTCGCATCGCCGTTACGCTGGTCACCCTGACCGGCATCGTCTTGAGCATCTACGCGGTGCTTCGTTTCGTCTATCCGCGCTGGGTAAGCACGCGCCTGCCCCCAGACGCACCGCGCATCGCTTTCTCGCTGGACAACAGCCTTATCGGCTGGATCGGCGTAACCGATGTCACGTACCAGCGCGTGATGGCGAAGGCCGGCGGGCGCCTCATCGCGCTACGTCCCGATGCGGCCGGCGACCCCGAAGTCGATCCGCAGGCCGTGGAAACTCTGCTCGAAACCGAGAGGATCGACGCTGTTCTTCTGGCTGGCGGAGGCGACATCGACCCCAACGTCTATGGCGGCCAATCCGATGCCACCATGCTGGTGCACCGGCTCCGCGACGATTTCGAAATCGCTCTCATTCATGCCGCCAGGGAACGCGGCTTGCCCATTCTCGGCATCTGTCGCGGCTGCCAGATACTCAACGTCGCGCTGGGCGGGACCGTGCGGAACCTGCGTGAAGAACCGGATGTCAAAGCACAACACTTCGATCTAAGCGGCCATGCGGTCGAATTGGTCCCGGACAGTGCATTGGCAGAAATCCTGGGTGTCACCGGCCTGCCCAAGGTCGTAAGCCTTCACGGCCAGGCCGTCGGCGCCCTTGGCGCGGGCATTCGAGTTGCCGCCACCGGTCCCGGTGGCGTGATCGAGGCGATTGAGGCCGACACCGCTATAGGCCGGGGATGGATCATCGGCCTGCAATGGCACCCCGAACTCACCCTCGACGAGAAAATCCAGCACAACGTCTTTCGAACACTCGTCAACCGAGCTCGAAAGACCATCACCCACTGATCGACAAACGCAGGTGTTCCGCTCGCGGATCGCGCTCGATCCTTGGTCACAAAGCCCGTTGAGACCCCGTCCTGAGTCCGATCCCAGATTATGTCACGAAGTTGGACGTGAGATGAAACGAAGGCGCGGGGCCTACGCTCTCCTGCCGCGCAGGCCCCGCGGTACCGTAAAATAGCCAATCCATCGTGGGGCAACGTCCCCTGTTAATGGCGAACACCCCAGCAATATAAGTAATTCTACTTACGTGATTATACGTATATCACCACGCTCCGCAAGGAAAATTTAGCATATTGGCGACAATATCAAGAAAAGACGTCCTCGGCGACTCCCCCTCAGTGGTTTTTTTGTACAAAACCGCACAAAATGCCGATCAGCCCCCACCCAAACGAACGGCACACGCTCTGCCCCTCGTTTCCAACTCCCCCCCAGCCAAACCTGCGGCCCGACGCCACGATTGCCCGCAGTCGCGATCAGACGCTCTTCGGGTCGGGATGGCCCCAGGGACTGCGGTACGGACTGCGGAGCAACCGGTTGGCCTCGTCGTCGCCGACGACGCGGCCTGCATCGGGGTCCCAGGTCAGCATGCGGCCGAGGTCGCAGGCGATATTGGCCAGGATGCAGCTCGTGGCCGTGATGTAGCCTTGCTCGATATCCGAGACGGGCCTGCCGCGTGAATCGATCGCCCCCAGAAAATTCTTATAATGCCGCCGCATGGCCGAGGCCACGTGACGCTCCAGGCCCTTCTCGGTCTCGTCCTCGGGGAACTTGTCATACTCGTACAGTGCATCGCCGTGGGCCCGCTCACCCTTGCCGCGCGGGATGAAATCGTACTTGTGGACGTCGGCCTTGAGCGTGCCCTTGTCGCCATAGATGAAGGCGGCCCAGGGATACTCCGGATCCGGCGCGTCGCCCCAAGTGCGGTGCGTCCAGATCACAGGCACATCGCCGAAGTCGAACGTAGCGGTCTGGGTGTCGGTGATGTTGGCCTTGCTGCCCTTGTCGACGAGGATTCCGCCGGAGGAGCTGATGCGCCGGGGCCAGCCCAGATCGAGCATCCAGCGGACCATATCGAGCATATGCACGCACATGTCACCGACGATCCCGTTGCTGTATTCCATGAAGGCGCGCCAGCCGCGAGGGTGGGCAATCCGGTTGTAGGACCGCATCGGAGCGGGCCCCGTCCACATCTCCCAGTCGAGGTGCTCGGGCGGGGTCGTGTCCGGTGGATTGCCCCGGGCCCGCATGTGATAATAGCAACAGATTTCGGCGTAGGCGATCTTGCCGAGCTTGCCTTCTTTGAGGATGCGGTCCCGTGCCTCGATGAGGTGAGGCGTGCTGCGCCGCTGCATATTGACCTGCACGACACGCTTATACTTGCGGGCGGCCGCCAACATGGCCTGTCCCTCAACCACGTCATGACAGATGGGCTTCTCGACATATACGTCGGCGCCGGCCTTGACGGCGGCGATCATCGCCAGCGCATGCCAGTGGTCAGGCGTCGCGACGTGCACGATATCGAGCTGCTCGCGCTCGAGCATCTTGCGATAGTCGCCGTAAGTGCGCGGCGTTTTCTTCGATCTTTGCCGGCCCGCAACGATGCCGGCGGCTTCGGCCAGCATGCGGCTGTCCACGTCGCACAGGGCCACAACCTCGGCCGGCTCCACCTGCAGAAGGCGAAGCAGTGCAGCCTTGCCGTACCAGCCGGTCCCGATCAGGCCGACGCGCCGCGGCTTCGGCTCGGAAAAAGCGGGAACCACACCGCCCATGGTTGATGCGGCCAATCCCGCGGCGGTCGCTCGAAGAAATTCACGACGATCCATGGCATCTCTCCTCAAAGGCAACTCAAGATGGATACTGCGTTACGCCCAACGACTATACCCGCAGACCGTGCCCATTGCAAGGCATCCCGCCGATCCGGCCGGTACCACCGACACCGCTCGGCCAGACTCCTATCGATCGCGAAAATCCAGTCGGTGCCGAAGGTTGCCGGCCGTGATTTCACAGGTCCCAGGCAGCGAAACGGTAAGCCCGGGGAAGACAACGTCCTTCTCCTCGTTCGGACGTAGCCATACCCAGTTCGTGGTTGTACGCCCTTCCACCCAAAGGTCAATTCGCCCGAGGCCCTCGCGATCGGCATTGGTCACCGTCACAACGGCTGAAAACGGCCGGCCCGCCACAAACGAGCCGGTCTCTTCAGCAGACTTGGCTGTCAGCACCGTGCAACGCGGCTGCACGAGCGGAAGGCCGTCGCCCTGCGACCAGAGGTGCGCGACGTCACTGAGAAGAAACAGGTCCGGAGCCTTCGCCGAACGCGGGAACGCGACATCATCAAACGTGAGGCGTTTGACGTCCTCGCAGATCATCACAGGCCGCTGGTCCTCCTTCGCGCAGCTCAGACGAACGTTTTCGAAGCGGAGATTTCCCACGTTGCGGGCGTAGAAGCCCCAGACCGGCAGCGTCCGGGCGTCGACCCCGGGAGCTTTGACCAGTTCCTGTTCCTTCCTAAAGGCTCCACCGCCCTCGAATTCGACGCTGACATCCCGAAAGACCACGTCGGTGAACGGCGTTTCGGCCCAGCTTTCCACCGAGCAGGCGGCGTGGTAGACCCCTGTCGCCGCGGCGCCGCTGACGGCGATGCGCCCGGCCGTGTTGCCCGGCTTCAGCGAGAAGTGGAATGGCGTCGCGACATCGTGCATCGTGACGTCCGAGATTCGGACCGCGTCGAGAGCGCCTCTCGTCGCGTCCCAGGCTCCCGGCTGAAGGTTGATTCCCGCCAGCATGTTGCGACGATTGGACGTGCGGTGCGGGGCAACGCCGGGGCCGTAGAACAGACAGTCACGGATGGTCAACTGCCGAGCCGGACCGATGAGCCGGATTCCGTTGCAGGAAGAATTGACGATGCAATCGGCGATCAGAACATCCTCCCAGTACCGCCCGGCGATGCAGTCGTCCCCTGTATAGAAACGACAGCCCACGATGCTCACGTCCCGGCAGGGCCGCTGCGGCGCCCCGCGAAAATGGACCCCGTCCCAGCCCCCCGTGAATTTGACGTTGCGAATCTCCACCTCGTCGCTGACCTGGAAGTAGATAGCGTAATTCGCGGAGTCTACGAAGGAAACGTCGCGCACGACCACGTCGCGACAATTGACGAAAACGAAAGTGTGCGGCCCACGCATCTGTTCTTCGCCCGTCGGATCGAACACCTTGTTCCCATCGATGATCCCCTGTCCGGCAATCCCGATGTCCTCCACGCCATGACCCAGGATCAATCCCCGGTGCCATTTGCCCCACCTGGCTTCAGGCATGTACCCCGGCACTTTCGGCTGCTCATAGAGACCGAGAATCTCGGTCCCAACCAGGGCAGCCCCCGCTTCGAGAAACAGTGTAACATGACTCTCGAGGTGCAGCGTTCCACAAAGGTATCGCCCGGGCTTGAGCAACACCCGCCCCCCGCCGGCGGTCGCACAGGCGTCGATCGCCTTGTTGATCGCCTCGGTGTCGAGAGTCTTCCCATCGCCCGCCGCACCGTAATCGCGCACGTCGAACACGTCCCTGCCCGCGCCGAGCGCCGTCTGGAAAAACGCCAGAGACGCCACGATTAGGATTCGCAGAATATGATTACCACGTCTCATCGAATCACTTCCTTTGATCCACTCGTCTTGCAGAACACCGCCTGTCGGTTATCGCAACCTCACCATCGGCATTCTACAGCAGTATAGTCAATAAAGCGATTCGCTCCAAGCCGATTCCACGGGAAAGGAACGACCGGAAAACAGGTCCCTGGTATTCGGCACATGCTCCAGTTCAACCTCCAGCCGTTTCACACCGTGTGCCAAACGCCGTTCGGTCCCAGGGCACGAGTGTCCGGGATGGAGAATCATTCCCGGGCAAGAACAAGTGACGAATGTGCTGTTCTGTGCCGTAAAAGGCGCGAGTAAGCGATGCGAAGGCTCTTCTCGAAAAGCAGCGGCCCCCACGTCAGGCGTGTGAAGCACAACACCCCATCCCTGTCGGTTTTCTGCCCCGAGACCGAAAAGACTGGAAGCAACCCGGCCACCCGATTAGCATGGTTCTGTCACGTTTGTGGATAGGACCGTAGCACACGAACGAAGAAAGGAGCCGGTCGAGATGGGAGAACGAACCACCACGCGGCGAAACTTCGTGAAGGCGGTGGCAGCGGGAGCAGCGGGCTTGACGATCCGCCCGGCCCGCGCGGCCGACCCGACATCCCTGATCGCAGTCGATCCGAAGCCACGTTTCGAATTGTCCCCCTACCTTCACATGCAATTCATGGAGCCGCTGGGAACCACCGACGGCTCGGTGGCCGCGGCCTGGGACTTCGGACGCGACTGCTGGCGCCAGGATGTCATCGAAGCCACGCGCCGGCTCGGCACGCCTCTGCTGCGCTGGGGCGGGTGCCTGGCCTCCTACTACCGCTGGCGCGAGGGTGTCGGGCCGCGCGACAAGCGGCAGCCCTACCTGAACACCTGCTGGGGAGGCCTCGACACAAGCCAGGTCGGCACGCACGAGTTCGTCGATTTCGCCCGCCAGGCCGGCGCCGAGCCATTCTTCTGCGTCAACTTCGAATCGGACGGTAAGCTGCGTTTCGCCAGAGACGCCAAGGGCAACGACCGCTGCGCCGGGCCAGAGGAGGCCGCCGACTGGGTCGATTACTGCAACAATCCCGACAACCGGCAGCGCATCGCCAACGGCGCCAAGAAACCCTTCAACCTCAAGCTCTGGCAGCTCGGCAACGAAACATCTTACGGCAGCACGTGGAAGGCCGACAAAGCCGCCGAACGCACCATCGCCTTCGCCAAAACCATGCGCCGTCGCGACCCCGACCTCCAGCTCATCGGCTGGGGCGACAGCGGCTGGGCCCGCCAGATCCTCGAAACCGCCGGCGAGCACCTCCAGTACATCGCCTTCCATCACATGTTCAACCCCGATCGCGGCCTGCCCAACTCGCCCCTGCGCGGCATCGAGTACCGCAAAGACCCCGCCTGGACCTGGGAGCGGCTCATGAACGCGCGCAACGTGCACGAGGCCCGCATCCAGTGGATGCGCGAGCAGACCGCCGGCTTCGACACCCCCCTGGCATTGACCGAATGCCACTTCGCCCTGCCCGGGCGCAACCGGTGCGAGGTCCTCTCCACCTGGGCGGCCGGCGTGGCCAACGCCCGCCTGCTCAACATCCACGAGCGCCACGGCGACAAGCTCAAGATCGCCACGCTCGCCGACTTCTGCGGCACGCGCTGGCAGGTCAACGCGATCATGATCCCCGTCCCGCGCGGCAAATCCTACCTGATGCCCGTGGCGATGGTGATGAGCCTCTATCGCCACCACACGGGCGAAAGGGCCGTCTCGGTCACCAAGGCCCCCGACGCCCTCGACGTCACCGCCAGCCGCACGGGCGAGACGGTCTTTCTGCACGTGGTGAACACGAGCCGCAAGCGAGCGATCCGGGCCACTCTGGACATCGTCGGCCGGCAGATCCGCACCGGCCGCGTCTTCGAAATGGCCGCGGACCCTGAGTTCGATCCCGGCGCGCCGGGACGGCCCGACGAGATCAAGCCCGTCGAGAAAAAACTCGCCGGCAGCAGCGAGTGGTCCTTCCCGGCCGCCTCCGTCTCGGCCGTGGAGCTGGAGCTCGCCCAAACATAGAGGGGATACGCCATGGCGGCACAACCGAGCACGCGTCGAGAGTTTCTCCGGATGATGGGAGTCGGCGCCGGCGTCCTCGGCACAACCGGAGGTTCGGCACGCCCCGCCGCCAGGTGTAATCCCATGAAAGGCTGCCTCCGGTCGAGTTCTCTGGTATGCTTGAGGACAAGAAAGGAGGCAGTCATGAAAAACGTATACTGCAATGTAGCGTGTAACGGCATGGACGTCCATTACGAATTCA
>Ga0272441_10007273_pt1 | contig 18066 bp, 11 predicted proteins | sample SSMProp6N_FD_193582 | JGI IMG/M metagenome (GOLD analysis project Ga0272441, IMG submission 193582) | Marine sediment archaeal communities from Little Sippewissett salt marsh, Falmouth, MA, United States - SSM-Prop-6N | ecosystem: Environmental > Aquatic > Marine > Wetlands > Sediment ... | reverse complement strand
CACCTTTTTTTATTAGTTAGATCTCTTCAAAAGACAGCTGGAAAGCTGCTGAGGTTACGAATTCTTTGGAATTCGTAAGCTGTTGGGCTGATCCGAAGGATTAGCCCTTACCCACTCTTTTTCACCTTTTTTTATTAGTTAGATCTCTTCAAAAGACAGCTGGAAAGCTGCTGAGGTTACGAATTCTTTGGAATTCGTAAGCTGTTGGGCTGATCCGAAGGATTAGCCCTTACCCACTCTTTTTCACCTGTTTGCGGGTAGGAAAAATTATTCATAACAGACGTTCATTGAAACTCTTATGACATCCTCCCAACGGAATTCATCATCATCAACGATGGACAAATTCCATATCCACGTCTTCTTGCTGGCGCTGCTGGTCCTCACCACAGGATGGACGGCGGGATCACCCTCCCCGGGATGCCGGATCGGGGATGAACGTGTGGATCCGAAAGACCTGGACCTCTTGACCCCGGCGGGTCCGAACCCCCGGGTGTGTAATCGGTCTTTTACCCTCCACTTCAACGCCACGGTATACCATGCAGCCAGTCCTGATGACAGCTGGGACATGGTTACCATCGATGGATGCAGTTATGAGTCACGCGCCGGTCAGGCGGTCATACCTTTCTATTCCAAGGTCCTGACAATCCCCGGCAGCCTTGGGGACATAACCGTCGATCTCAGGGGGAAGGAAACCCTCTGTGACATTAACCTCCCCCCCTCGGCGGCGCCGGTACCTGCCCCGGCCTTTCCCACAACGGAAGAGGCCCGCACGGAGCCCGCCGTCGAGGAGGATCACTTAACCGGGACGGGGTTCTATCCTCAACGGGACCACGAACTGTCCCCGGTGGGCAAACACATTCGGGACGGTGTCTCGTGGCACGTTTACAACCTGAAAATATTCCCGTTCAGGTACAACCAGGCACAGAAAACGGCAACGTTGTTCAAGGAGGCGGCCGTCACCTTCTCTTGGGAGATTGGGCCGGAACCGATCCCGGCTACCAGATCTGGACCGGTGGGAATCGAATACATAATTCTCACCTCAGGCCCCCTCACCGATGAGCTTCAATGCCTGGCCGATTGGAAGACCAGAAAGGGTGTGCCCGCAGAGGTTGTGGATGTTACGGATATATACAGCAGTCGATCAGGGTACGATCAACCGGAGAAGATCAGAAATTTTTTAATGGAAAGGTACAGCGCCGGTGATCTGAAATATGTCCTGCTGGCCGGGGACCATGACACCGTTCCGGTCAGGCTCTGCTTCGACCCCTACTGGACCGACCCCTACCAGGGCACCTCGGACGCCACGGATAAAACAATAGCCACGGACTCCTACTATTCCTGCCTGGATGCGGGGACCTCCTGGGACGTGGACGGGGACCATATCTACGGAGAGCCGGGCGAACTGGACGACATCCTCCCCGACATCGCGGTGGGAAGGATTGCCATAAACGACCAGGCCCTGATGGAAGGATGGGTCACGGATATGATCGCCTACGAACGGGAACCGCCCCCCGGGGACTGGTTCGGTGATCTTACCCTTGTGGGCACCAATGTCCACAATGAAGGCGACGGCGCCGACCATCTTGAACGTCTGTACAACACCTATCTCGAATTTGGCTACCCCTCCGTAAATAAGATGTATGAAAGCTCCCCCAACGCCACATCTCCCGTGAGCTATGGCCATCTGATGAACTCGATAAATGATGGAACGAGCCTCCTGTTCTTTCAAGGCCACGGCACCCCCCGGTCATGGCAGAGCAACTTCGATCACACGAACATTCTGTACACGGCGGATTTCGACCAGTTTACCAACGGCGTCATGAAGCCCGTGATATCCACCATGTCCTGCGGAACATGCTTCTTCGACGACCCCTCAAAGTCCGCCTACCCCTTCACCGACTGCATGGGAGAACTCTTCACGGAGTGCCCCGGGAATGGAGCGTTAGCCTACATAGGGTCAACCAGGACCACATACAATCTGGGGACTCCTGGTTACTCGTCCGATGCGGAAGGGTTCCTGGAGGACCTTGCAAGAAATTTGGACCCGACGGATTTCAGACCGGGGGAGGCGTTCCGGGCGGCCAAGTGGGATTTTGCATCCAGCTGGGGTGACAAGTTCGAGACCCAGACATATGTACAGAAGATATGGTTGGTAAATATCCTCTTTGGTGACCCTGAAGTGCCGGTCTGGACCGGGCAGCCCGAAAGTTTCGTTGTGACCAACACCACGTCCACCACAGATTCTCAAACCCTGATGAATGTGGGGGTGGCCGACGATCAGGGAGGGGCCTTGGCGGGGATCATGGTGTGTGCAAGCGACGGCGAATTCTACATGCGTGTGCTGACCGACGCTTCGGGAGAGGCCGTCTTCTCCGTGCCACTGTCCCACCGGAGTGTGAACATCACCGTGACCGGGCCGGGGTACATACCCCATGACGAGTGCATATCGCTTTACAAGCCCGAGGTTGTAACAAACGTCACCTTCACCCCCGACTCTCCCGTGGAGGGTGACACGCTCACGCTGGATTGGAAAATAGACAGCACGGGGCTTTCAGGCCTGACCGGTGTCCCCTACAGTATATTTCACCAACCTGCAAACGGCACTGAGGATGCGCTTGACGAGGGAACCATCTCCTTTTCACAGTTTGTTCAACAACAACACCTGTCCACCCAGTGGGAGGCCGAAAGGGGGCATCATCGGTTCAGGCTGGTAATGGAACCGGTTGGGGATACGGGGGTAGATCCGGAATCCTGGGAAAACGAGGTATCCATATTTGTCGATCACCATGATCTCACCATCAACTGCCCCTCCGACAGCGGCAGGGCATTGCCGGGTGAAAGCCTGTCCTTTGACATTGAGGTCTACAACACGGGAACGCTTCCCGACAAGTTCGACATATGGGTTGATGACTCCACGATACCCCAGGGATGGGAGGTGGAGTCCTCCTCTGCCATTTTGGAACTGGGAAAAGGATCGGGAGGCGACGTGACGGTGGACGTGTCCATCCCGTCCAACGCCTCTGCCGATGATCATGTTCTCACCGTCTGGGCCGTCTCCAGGGGCCTACCGGGGTCCCCAGCATCGGTCAACATCTCTGTGAGTGTCGAACAGGTCCACGGGATCGCCCTGAACGTGTCCCGGGAGAACCGGGACGCTCTCCCTGGAGAAAAGGTTCTTTGGAACATCACTGTCAAGAACACGGGCAACGGTCCGGATGAGGTGAAATTGACGGTTGTGGAGGCATCCTCGGACTGGGACGTGTCCCTAAGCCAGGATTCAGTCTCGATCGAATCATCGGAGGAGGCGGTGGTTGGTGTGGAGATGACCGTGCCTGCCTACTCGTGGGCAGGGAACCTTGGGACCGTCACGGTACATGCCGAGTCATCCGACATTTCCACCTGTGATGAGTGCACCCTCTCGGCCAGGACCCGGCAGGTCTTTGATATGGAACTGTCCATGCTGGAAGTGCCACCTTTCAAGGTCGATCCCTCTGATCACGTTGAAGCGAACATCGTTCTGGCAAACACGGGTAACGGCTATGATACATTCTCCCTGGATGTCACTGCTCCGGCGGACTGGACAGCACAGCTTTCCCAGCTGGATTTGTATCTGGACCCTGATGACGAGCGCATCGTTCTGCTGACGGTTGCACCTCCCCCTGACGCTCAACCGGGGAATTATTCGGTAACCGTGCGGGCGGGTTCCTCGGACCCGTCGGTGGAGGAGTCGCTGGACGTCCTCCTGACCGTCAACAGGGTACAGGATGTCATCCTGGATCATGACACCTCGACCTTAAGTGTAAAGATTGGAGAGAAGGCATCCTTCCACATCGATATTGTCAACACCGGGAACGAAGAACTGGCCGTCACTCCTGTTGTGGACCTGGCAGACCTGAACGGACACGTATCCGTGGACCCCGATGTCCTCGTACTGGGACCCGGGGACTGCGGTACGGTCATAGTATCGGTCTCCCCGCCCGATGATCTTGAACCCGGCATTTACGAAATGAAAATTCATGCCTCACTTTCCGGAAGTGGAAGTTACGGTGCCTTCTCCATTGAAGTGGAGGTTCTGGATGGCGACGCCGTCGATGACGGTACCGAGACAGATGACACACCATTCATACCGTCGGAAGAGCACGAATCCGGTAACGACACGGACGGGGAAGGATCCGACGATGCCGGGACCGGGGGGTCCGCATCCACCTTTCCCATGGCACTCGCAGCGGCGGCCACTGTGACGGCACTGGTGGTGGCGGCTGTTCTTTACCTGCTGATGGTACGCAAGAAGGGCAAGGGACCTGCAGAGGATGCAGGAGACGGGGGGAAAACGCAACCATCCGGTGGTGATCACCCGGTCCATTCCGAACCCGGTAGTTAAGCCCGCCCACATTCAAGGCGCTACTATGGTACGCGAGCCCATGGGAAACCCAGAAAGCTGCTGAGGTTACGAATTCCTTGGAATTAGTAAGCTGTTGGGCTGAGCCGAAGGATTAGCCCTTACCCACTCTTTTTCACCTTTTATCCATATAGCAAATATCTCAGCGGAAGCTCTATCACAGCAGAGCCGCCAACGACCCCATGTCCGAACATGCAACGTGGGCATATCCCATGGTAGTCCGGACGGAGGAATGACCGAGCAGGCCCTGGATGTGCCGGATGTCGGCTCCACCCTCCAGGAGATGAGTGGCAAAGGAGTGACGTAGAACGTGCGGGCTTACACGTTTATTAATACCGGACCGGCGGGCCGCGTCCGCAACGATGAGCTGGACCGCCCTCCGGCTGTACGTTCCCCCCCGGTTCGTTTCGAAGACTGGGCCGGTCCCCGAAGTGGGCAACAGGCCGAAGAGTTCACAAACCTTCGGATGCAGAAACACCACCCTGTCCTTGGCACCCTTGCCACGTTTTACGTGAATGACGCCCCGGGATATGTCAACATCCTCCCATCGGAGGTCCACCGCTTCCGATAGCCGCATACCCGAATAGTAGAGTGTGGCAACCAGGAGCCTGTGCCGGAGGTTCACCGTGCCGTCGATCATCCGCTGGACCTCATCCCGGGACAGCACAACGGGCAGCCGCTTCTCCTTCTTCACCAATGGTATGGCCTCGTCGAACCTTTCGTGAAGAACATTTTCATGGAAGAACTTTATGGAAAAATACGTAACGCGCATGGTGGATCGGCTTTTATCCGTCTGGGACAGCAGGAACTCCCGAGGATTCATGCCGGAGTGCAGGTACCGTACAACCACAGAAACGTACACCTTTCCGGTCTGGTATGAGTACTTGCGGATCCTGATCTCGTCGATCATCTCCCCCACGAGCCTATAGCGTTCTTCCGGCGGCAAAGGTTTCATTTATCGCACCACAGATCCCGTCAGGCGGGGATATACTTAAACGTCGCATGGGGGTCTCCGAAAGTGGGTTATTCGAAGGCGGCCGCCGATGAACACCATCCCGTCAAGAGCGGCACGACCTCATAGGAACACCCCCCACAAAACGGGAAGGAATGCGATGACGAAATCCTAAACCAACAGTGCAACAGGTACTTCGCATCGCATACCCAACTAGCGGATTATGCGAAGTGGAACCTCGCATAATCCGTAGTTGTCCAAAATTCCTAATTTCCCCCTCCTGTGCGTCGGGTGACCTGAACCACAAAATAACCAGGGCTTGGCTTCGTTTAACGATACACCGGAAGAAACGGATACTGGGTTGCTCCGCAACCAGGCATAACACACATTAAACGGCTCGCTGACGCTCGACCCAAATTTTCAATAACCACGTGAGGGGGAGTTCGGGGGAGTTCCTAAGATACAGCAGAATCGGTTCTTTCAGACTGCGATTCTGCGTACCTTATAAAAAGTTTGATTATTTTATGCATTCATTCCTTATATAAGATACAAATAAATAACAACAATCCTATTTGGAATCCAATGTGATAATATGCCATCAAAAAACGTAACTTTGAACGTCGATGAGGACATTTACAATAAATATAGAGACTATTGCAAGAAGAAAGGATTAATTATATCAAGACAGTTCGAGATAATGATGGAAGAGCAGTTGGGAGAGGAAAAGAAATGACGATGGATCTCACGTTCATCACTAATGAAGAAGGGCAAAGCCTGGAAAAGCGATTCTCCGAACTGATCAATCATACCTCCTTCTTTGATTGCCTTGTCGGTTATTTTTATTCAAGTGGTTTTTATGCGATCTATAATTCTCTTGAGGATACCGAGAAGATCAGGATTCTATTGGGTATTAGCACCAATAAAGAAACTTATTACATGATCCAAGAATCAAAGGATACATCCCAACAGAAGTTGTTATTATCACACAAAGAGACAAAAGAAGAATTATCACAACAAGTGATTTCCGAGATGGATGGTTCAAAAGATAGCTACGAAGTGGAAGATGGCGTCCGAAAGTTTATCGAATGGCTGAAATCTGGGAAACTCGAGATTAGGGTTTATCCATACGAAAAGATCCATGCCAAAGTATACATTATGACATTTAAAGAAGGTGAGATGGATAAAGGAAGAGTAATAACCGGTTCTAGTAATTTCACGCAGTCCGGTTTGAAAAATAACATAGAATTCAATGTGGAATTAAAAAATAGGTCGGACTACGAATTCGCATTAAAGAAATTCAACGAACTTTGGGAACAATCCATTGAGGTATCGGAGAAATATATCGAGACCATCCACCAGAAAACCTGGTTGAACGACGATATCACTCCCTATGAACTCTACCTGAAATTCCTTTATGAATATCTCAAAGAGAAAATAAACCTGGATAAAGACGACATATCAATAGAATATAAACCGGAATACTATATGGACTTGGAATACCAAAAGGATGCCGTAAAGGATGCAAAGATAAAACTTGAAGAGTACGGCGGGGTGTTCATTTCGGATGTTGTAGGTCTTGGAAAAACATACATCTCCGCGATGCTTGCCCAGGAACTCGATGGAAGGTCGCTTGTAATCGCACCCCCTACATTGTTAGACCGAGACAATCCCGGCTCCTGGCCGAATGTTTTCTCAGATTTCGGTGTACGCCAGACCGATTTTGAATCGATTGGGAAGATTGATAATTTGCTGAAAAGGGGTGTTGAAAAGTACACCAACGTGTTCATAGATGAAGCTCATAGGTTCCGTACTGAAACAACCCAAATGTATGAACAACTTTTCGATATTTGCAGAGGCAAGAGAGTCATACTTGTCTCAGCTACCCCATTGAACAATACCCCTATTGACATTCTCAACCAGATAAAATTATTCCAGAACGCCCATAGATCGACATTACCCAATCCACAAGTTCGTGACCTTGAACAATACTTCCAGGGATTACAGAAGAAATTGAAAGGACTTGATCGTGTTAATGATAAAGACGAATACTTACGGATCGTCAAAGAAAATGCCGAGGAAATAAGGAACAACGTACTTCAATACCTTATGGTGAGAAGGACCCGAAGTAGTATTACCAAGTATTATCAAAAGGATCTGGATGCCCAAGGATTAAGATTCCCCGAAGTCAAGAATCCAGAACCTGTTGTTTATCATTTCGATGAAAAACTCGATAAGATTTTTAATCAAACCCTTAATTTGATAATCAATGAATTCAAATATGCAAGATACACCCCCTTACTATATCTTCAGGATGACATCGATCAATTAGAGGAAGCATCCCAGAAGAATATGGGACGATTTATGAGGATTCTGCTATTAAAAAGACTAGAAAGCAGTTTCTACGCATTTAAGAAATCAATTGGAAGATTTATTGAATCATATAACATGTTTATCAGTGAATACAATCGTGGTCGTGTCTTTACAAGTAAAAAACACATGAACAAAATCCTCGATTTATTGGAAAACGATGATGAGGGCTCGATACAGAAATTAATTGAAGAGGATAAAGCAGTGGAATACCTTTCCTCATACTTCCGACCCGAATTCATAACCGATTTGAAACACGATCTTATTTTGTTGGAAAAAATTGACAATATGTGGAAAATGATCGACATAGACCCGAAATTGGATGCTTTCAAGGAAATGCTTACGAAGAATAAGACCTTGAAAAAGAACAAACTCCTAGTGTTCACGGAATCCAAAGAAACCGCGGAATATCTCGAGGATAAACTTAAAAAAGATCACGGTTCCAGGGTATTTGCTTTTTCAAGCAAATCTTCCGAATTCGACAGATTGAAGATAATTGAAAACTACGATGCGAATTGTCGGAAAGAAAAACAGAAAGACGATATTCGAATTCTCATATCCACAGATATCCTCTCAGAAGGTGTCAGTCTTCATCGTTCCAATGTGATAATCAATTACGACATCCCTTGGAATCCCGTAAGAATGATGCAACGAGCGGGGCGTGTTAATAGGGTCAGCAAGAATCCGCCATTCGATAATATCTATACATTCAATTTCTTTCCTGCCGGACCTATTAATGAAAATATCGGGTTAAAAGAAGCGGCAGAGTCGAAGATCCAGGCATTTATAGAAATGCTGGGTAACGATGCCAGTTTATTAACAGAGGAAGAAATTAAATCACATGACTTATTCACCAGACTGACCTCAAAAAAGACAATAACGGGTGAGGACGAAGAAGACGACCCGGAATTGAAATACCTATCTTTGATGAGGGATATCCGGGATAATAATACCTCCTTGTTCGAGAAGATCAAGAGACTCCCCAAGAAGGCACGGTCATCAAAGAAATATCCCGGAAAGAAGAATGCTCTCGTCACCTTTTTCAGAAAGGGAAAACTTCGAAAGATATTCCAGCATGACGGGTTCATCACAAAGGAACTGGATTTCAATGATGCAGCGGAGACACTTGAAGCAGACAATTCCATTTCTAAAGAAAACCTTGACAAGGTGTTCTATGATTATCTCGAAGTGAACAAGGTTCGTTTCAAGAACGTCTTCATAGACGAATCTGAAGCCACAACATCTTCCGGAAGTAGGAGTTCAGAATCAAAATTAAAAAAGATAATAAAGATAGTATTAAAAGACCCCAAGATAACCGATGAGGATGAGGATTATCTCCAGGATGTTCTCAATGTCCTGAATGAAGGCGGGATAGTAAAACCGACAATGAAAAGGATTCTGAAAAGCATTAAAGATGAGACCGATTCGATAATAATTCTATCTAAAATAAAATCCGGGATATCCCCAAATGTCTTCCGGGGAACTTATGCTAAGAATGCCGTCAACATTTCGGGTCCAAGAGAAGTTATATTATCGGAATACCTTATCGGGAGTGAGGATTGATGAAGCAAAGAGAGGCCATTGATCTTTTGGAAAAGACATTCCGAAATGATTTTAATACCGAGAGGTATTCTGTGTTCATTAAGGAACTTTTTAATGTAATCCCGATAAAAATTCAGAGTAAACCACAAATAGCAAAGCCATACAGGGAATACATTTCAGAAGTTACCAAGATCGGCGAATTCGAAGACGAGAAGAAGAAGAAAATCGAAATACTCGCAATAAAACTAATAAAAACCAGTTCGCGTGATCGCGCAAGAACAATGCAAAGAAATTTCATTGCGGATTGGTTGGGTCTGCATGACTATAATGGCGCACTTGTTGCATTCTACGGGGAAGACCCCGAGGACTGGCGTTTCTCATTTGTGAAAATGGAATATGGTTTCATAAAAGATGAAGAAGGAAAAGTGAAGATCGCCAAGGAATTGACCCCCGCAAAAAGGTACTCTTTTCTTGTCGGAAAAAACGAACCTAATCACACCTGCCAGAGACAATTCCTACAGATGTTGATGGATGAAGATGTCAATCCGACACTTGAAAAGATCGAAAACGCTTTCAGCATAGACAATGTTACAAAGGAATTTTTCGAAGAATACAAAGACCTATTCCTAAAATTGAAAGATTCGCTCGAGAAGGTCATTGACAAGGATGAAAGAATAAAAAGAGAATTCGAGAACAAAGGGATTTCGACCATAGATTTTTCAAAGAAATTATTAGGCCAGATTGTTTTCATTTATTTCCTTCAAAAGAAAGGATGGCTCGGAGTAACGAAGGATAATGAATGGGGGACCGGCCACAGAAATTTTCTAAGAAAATTATTCAATAAGGGTATTATTTCATATGAGAATTTTTTTAACGATATCCTTGAACCGCTTTTCTACGATGCCTTGGCTAATCCGAGAGATGGCGAAGATGGTTATTATGCATACTTCCGATGTAAGATTCCATTCCTCAATGGTGGACTTTTCGAGGCAATAAACGATTATGCATGGGAGGATACGGATATACTTCTGGAAAACGAAATATTCAGACAAATCCTAGATACCTTCGACAGGTTCAATTTTACTGTGAAAGAAGACGAACCTCTTGAAAAAGAAGTCGCCGTCGATCCTGAAATGCTCGGTAAGGTTTTTGAGAACCTCCTTGATGTTAAGGAACGAAAGGATAAAGGAGCATTCTACACACCTCGAGAAATCGTTCATTATATGTGCCAGCAAAGTTTGATCAACTACCTGGAAACCAACACTGAAATTTCCCGAGAAGATATCGAAAATTTCATTCTCTATGGGGATCTCACTCTATCCCATGACCAAAAGATCATCAATGATATCAACATCAAAAACCGAAAATTAAAAGATGGGATTATTTCAAAAACCATCTATGATAAAGAAGTTTCTGAATTATTAAATAAGTTCAAGCTGGCCCGCTCCATCATCATCAAGAAGGAATTGTTTGATAAACTGTTAAAGGAAATCAAAATCGTTGATCCAGCTGTTGGTTCCGGAGCATTTCCCGTAGGGATGATGAACGAGATAATCAAGGCCAGATCAATCCTAAGCATCTTTTATCCTGAAGATGAACAGAAGAAGAGAACCATCTATAATATGAAAAGGGAAACCATAGAGAACTGTCTTTATGGTGTCGATATCGATTCTTCCGCGGTCGAGATCGCCAAACTTCGATTCTGGCTCTCATTGATCGTCGATGAAGAAAGCATCAAGGACATCAAACCGTTACCTAACCTTGATCATAAGATTATGTGCGGAAACAGTCTGATCGAGGAATTCGAAGGGCTCCGGCTTTTCGATGAAAAATTGCTGGAACCGGTCGAAGAATCCAAACCTCATCAATATGAGATCGAAGAAATCGAAAAGAAAATCGAGAGCCTGTATCAAGAGAAAGGCCGGATTGCTCTTGGCAAAGAAAAGAAACGAACCATGAAAGAAGTTGATAATGAGATTACCAGATTGGAGAACAAGCGAAAGAAACTGATGGCACCAAAAGACGACAAGGCCATCTATCCTACACTGGATGAAGCCGCTCAAAGAAAATTCAGAGAATCCCAACAAAAACTCTATGAACTACGAAATCTCCACAAGGTCTTGTTCGATGAACAAAACAAGGTAAATAAACGCCAAATTCGGGCCGATATCGAAAGAATCGAATGGGAATTAATCGAAGCTACGTTAAAAGAACAAAACAAAGAAGATGCAATGGTCAAATTGGAACAATACAAAAAATCGAACGTCAAACCCTTTTTCATATGGAAACTCTATTTCTCGGAAGTATTCCAGAGAGAGAATCCCGGGTTTGATGTGGTAATTGCGAATCCACCATATATCCAATTACAAAAAGCTCATATTATTTCGGAAGATTTATCAAAATTACATTACCTAACATATACAAAAACAGGAGACCTCTACTGTATATTCTATGAACGATCATTAGAACTAACACGTTCTCATGGAGTATCCACCTTGATAACATCAAACTCCTGGATGCGAACGCAATACGGAGAATTACTTAGAAAATACTTTGTTTCGCATTGTAATCCAATTCAACTGCTGAACTTTGAAGATGCACAATTATTCGAATCTGCCATTGTAGAAACGAATGTACTGATTGTAAAGAAAGAACCTTGGGATAAGAATCTACAAGGCGTAACTGTAAAAAACGATTTTATCCAGTATAATTTTCTATGGGAATACGTGAAGAAAAAGAAAGTTATCTTATCGGATTTAAATAGCAATTATTGGTCAATAAGTGATGAAAAAACATTGTGCCTAAAAAAGAAGATAGAAAATAATTCTACATTATTAAAGAATTATGGTGTCAATATAAATTTCGGTGTAAAAACAGGATATAATAAAGCATTTATCATAGATTCTGAAAAAAAGAAATTTTTAATTCATCAAGATAATAAAAATTGTAACCTAATAAAACCATTACTTCAAGGAAGAGATGTACAAAAATATTATTTTACTTTTTGTGATAAATGGTTAATCTCAACTTTTCCCGCATTAAATATCAACATTAATGAATATCCTATCCTTCATAATTATTTGCGTTCATTTGGTAATAGATTGGATCAGATTGGTGCAGAGTACATTGACGAAAATGGCAGTATTCAAAAAACACGTAAAAAAACCCATAATAAGTGGTTTGAAACACAAGATCAAATTTCCTATCATACTGAATTTGAAAAAGAAAAAATAATTTGGGGGGAATTATCAGATAAACCCAAATTTGCATATGATAATGAAGGGTACTATCCTGAGGCTACTTTATTTTTCATGACTGGCAAGAATTTAAAATATCTTCTAGCAATATTGAATTCAAAATTATCAGAATGGTACTTTAATCAAATATCCACAAGTTCAGGAATGGGTACAAATAGATGGAAAAAATATAAAATTGAGTTGTTGCCGATAAAGAATATATCCGAAGAAAACCGTTTAGCCATTGAAAAATTGGTTGATAAAATCCTGTTATATACACGAGAAAATGATTATTCGATAGATATTACAAAGCAGAAACTTGTAAATGAAATTATTAAGAATATCGATAAACAGATTTTTCAACTTTATGAACTAACTCATAGTGATATTGAGATAATAATGAATAGTGGCGGTGAATAAATGATATCTGAAAATGATATCGTAGGAATTATCTACCCATTAAGGCAAGAAAACTATCAACTAATAAACAGAATTAAAGAACCTGTGTATGTCAAATTCATTACTCACACTAATTCTAAAAATCCAACTAAATTAAAGCATAATAATTACATCCTGTTTTACCAATCGGGAAAAAATAAAACAATCGTTGGATATTCAAAAATAATAAGCATCTCTTTTAAAAAAGCAACCGAGATTAAAAATGAATATTTATCAAGAATACAAATGAATGAAAACGATTTTTGTTCCTATGTTAAAGGAAGAGAATCAAAACTATTATTATTTTTAGAATTGGATCAAATTATGACATTAGAACAACCTGTCGAATTGAGTTTCCCGATAACTATGGCGGGACAATATATTACAAAAAACGATTTAAGGACTATTATTAACATTGAAACGAATGATATATAGGAGAAATCGTTATGACAGAAAGAAGCTTGACAATAGGAACACATCAACTTCAACTTCCTTGCTTCTTTCCGTCTGTCTCAAGCGTTAAAACGAATATCTCTCCCCAAGAATACATTGACCATCTTGAACATCTTGGCTATCCCTGTTATCTAATATCCGCTTATGATGTATTGAAATCCAAGAAACGAAATAAACAGTCCGTTAGTGTTTCATTGCCAAAGAAGATGGATAGAGATAGTATAGTATTTTTAGATAGTGGAAATTACGAAGCATATTGGTTCGATGATCATGATTGGCCATATGAAAGTTACCAGAGCGCAGCAAATTCTATTGATGCGGATTTATACCTGTCTTACGATAATTGCTGGCAGAAAGAAGATAAAGATTATCAAATCCCGAAACAAATTGGGGATAAAGAAGCATTTATTCCAATAATTCATGGATCTCCTACAACTATTCCAGAACTTGCTGTTGAGATCGCAATGAAAGAACGGTGGCAGATGATTGCCATTCCAGAAAGAGAGTTGGGTGATTCAATATCATCTAGAATCAATACTATCCAGAATATTAGAAAGAGTCTCCGTATCAATGGTATTGAGATTCCTATTCATCTACTTGGTACAGGTCATCCAATATCGATATTGTTATACTCTGCTTTTGGTGCTGATTCATTTGATGGCCTGGAATGGTGTCAGACCATAGTGAATCCAAAAAATGGACAATTATTTCATTTCACACAAAAGGATTTCATCGACTGTAGATGTGATGCTTGCACTTCAGGCATGACTTCATATCTGACAACAATTCTGTTCCACAATTTATTATTCTATATTGATTGGATGGTAATGATTCAAAAAGCACTACAACAAGGAACAATTAAAGACATGATGAAGAAATATATTCCAGAACCATTCTATAAATCAATCGAGGGAAACGTATGAAGATGGGATTCTCGATTAATCAAATAGAAGAAATTACTATTAACGTTGTAAAAGAAAGTACCATGACTAAAAGCAGGATTCCCGATTGGAAAAAGATGAATGAACAGGCAGTCTGGGTAGAACTTGTGGGATGCATATTAGGAAGCCGTGTTCCTTATGAAAACGCAATATCCGCATTGCATCGGTTGGTCGAAACGGATCTAATTGACCCGAATAAAATTCTAAAGAATTCAGTTTCTGCTGAAAAGAAAATCTCCATTGAATTGTCAAAACCAATATATCGACCAATAAAAATCGATGGGGAAGGTAGAAAATACCGATATCCTAACATAAGAGCAAGAAACATTTGTGAATGTGCAATTACATTATATTCGGATGGTAACAATATAAAGAGTCTACTGAAAAAAACAAATGATAAATACATTCGAGATTGGATATCTTCGAATTGCGCTGGAGTAGGTCCGAAACAAGCAAGTCTCTTCCTACGAAATATCGGTTATAGTCAAAAACTTGCAATCATTGATTCACATGTATTGAGATATATGATTAAAAAAGAGTTAATCCCGGAAAGCACGCATTATAATATTAATCGATCTCAATACTATCATCTTGAGAACACCTTTGTGGAGTATGCAGAAACGTTAGGAATCCAACCGGGAACACTTGACCTTGCAATTTGGGCGGTTATGTCTCAGACTAGTATTGGAGGTGCAGAATGAAAGGAGTTACTTTAGTATCTGGAGGATTGGATTCTACCCTAATGTGTCTGCTTCTAAAAGAAAGAAATGTTGAACAGATACCCGTTTTCATCAATTATGGGCAACTCGCATTAGAAAATGAATGGAATACGTGTAAAAATGTATTCCAATCATTAACTTTGCCAAATCCAATACAAGTCAATTTAGAGGGATATGGTAATACGATCAAAAGTGGTATTACCGATAAAGCAAAGCACGTTTCAGAAGAGGCATTCCTTCCTGGACGAAATATGCTATTTCTATTAGTCGGTGCTGCTATTTCCCGCCATCATGGTGGTACTTTCGTTTCTATAGGATTACTTAGTGAGGAATTTTCATTGTTTCCCGATCAAAGAAGTCAATTTATTAAATCAATGGAAAGAACTCTAGAATTAGCTCTTGGGGGGCATATTATCATTTTAACTCCATTATCCGAATTTTCAAAGGTTGACAGCATCATACTTGCTAAAGAAATGGGAATGGATATTGAAAAATCCTATTATTGCCATCAAGGAAGCAATATACCTTGTGGAAATTGTATTTCTTGTAAAGAACGTATAGACGCCATGAAAATAATAAACCAAAAGGAGGTGATTTAGATGGGTGGCAGTGGTGGCGGATATTCAGGAGGGATATCCGAAGCTGAAAGATTAAAAGGGATAGCACAAAGAAAGATCGAAGAAGCTAAACGAAAAGGTAGTATCGGAATCTTTATTCCTCATTCGTGGAAATATGATGATGAATATACTCGATTGGTCAATCTATTAGAAGGTGATGACTCCTTTAGTTTTCGCGATTATAGTGTTCCAAAAGACGCTCCAATAGACGCCGAGAGTGACAAAAAATTAATGGAAGAAATCACAAATCAAATTAGAGCTGCAAGCGTGATTTTGATACCTGCAGGGATGTATGCGGCGCATAGTGCATGGATCCAAACGGAAATCTCTATTGCCAAAGAAATGAATAAACCGATTGTCGCCGTTTATCCTTGGGGTAGTCAAAAGATGCCCCAAGTGGTGGGCGATAATGCCGATGAAATTGTTGGTTGGAATAAAGATTCAATAATCCAGGCTATTGATAAAGTGAGAAGTGAGCACAATGCGAAATAGCCATTCTTTTATCACGGAAATAGAATCTTTTCGTCGGTTATTTATATTATAAGTAAAATAAATAAGTCTAAATACTCATGTTAGAACAAATAACAGGAGAATAAATATGGTAGACCCTAGAGCATTTATAAGTTTTGATTATGACCACAATGAAACTGAGAAAAACTTATTTGTGGGGCAATCAAAGAACTCTCAAACCCCTTTTTCGATTCAGGACTGGTCCGCAAAAGCATCAATGCCTCAGTCTCAATGGGAAACAATCGTTAAAGATAAAATCAATAGAAGTAACATGTTAATTGTCTTGGTAGGTAAAACTATGGCAAGTGCGATTGGAGTAAAAAAAGAAATCAATATGGCCAAGAATCAAAATGTCCCCGTGTTCGGTATTTATGTTGGAGGTGCTGATTCTACTAGTAATCTTCCCGAGGGATTAGCTAGAAATAGAACAATAGAATGGGATTGGGACAACATTGCAGCGACGGTTAAACAAATGATGGGGGAAGGAAAGAATAAGTAGGTGTAACTATGAAAAAAGCACTAATCGTTGGAATAAACAATTACCCCTCAGCCCCCCTTGCCGGTTGTATAAATGATGCGTCGTCTATTGCTTCTATCCTTGAAACTCATGGCGATGGCTCACCGAACTTTTCTGTTAAATTAGAATGTGATGTCGCGACAAAATCTTCTCTTAAAGGGTTAATAGTTACATTATTCTCAGGAGAATGTGATACAGCACTATTCTATTTTTCTGGTCACGGTGTGATAAATGATATTGGCGGTTACCTAGTTACACCCGATTATCAGAAAAACGATGAAGGAGTCTCAATGGACGACATTTTAGTACTAGCAAACAATTCAAAAATCAAGAACCGAATAATAATTCTAGATTGCTGCAATTCTGGTGCGTTTGGATCTCCTAAAACCACGGGAGGGGAAACGGCTCATATCACTGAAGGTGTCACAATACTTACCGCGAGTAAAGATAATGAATCATCATTAGAAATAAATGGGCATGGCGTTTTTACAAACTTGTTAATCGATGCTTTGCAGGGAGGAGCGTCAGATTTAACTGGTAATATCACCCCCGGAAGTATTTATGCCCACATAGATCGTGCATTAGGCCCTTGGGACCAACGACCGGTCTTCAAGACTAATATCTCTAGATTCACATCCATAAGAACTGTTAGTCCACATATACCAACCGATGTCTTAAGAAAATTAATACAGTATTTCCCAACTGCTCAGCAAGAATTTCCTCTGAATCCTTCTTTTGAAGATACAAATGCAGAGGATATTGAACATAAAATAGTCAAACCTTACGCAAAGAAAGAGAATGTTGAAATTTTTAAAAATTTACAAAAACTTCAAAGTGTTGGATTAGTCGTCCCAATCGATGAACAATACATGTACTTCGCAGCTATGAATTCTAAATCGTGTAAATTAACCCCATTAGGCCTTCATTATTGGCAGTTAATTAAAGATAAAAGGATTTAAACGAAAACAGAGCCATCTGAAGAACAATATTAGTAACAAAAAGGAACTCCCCTTCACAAAACGGAAAAGGTTATTGAAAACTACGCCAAGCCCTGGTGGTTCAGGAAAATTAGGAACTTCTTCGTTCGGCATTCGCCTCACTACGACCTCACTGCGTTTTCACTTCGTTATCAAAGATAACTTCCGTTCAGGTCGGACAACTCGCGGGTATGCGGTTCGGGGCTCGGCTCGCCCCTCTCCCAAATTGCTTCGTTCCCTTCGGTCTCTCAGCAACTTCGCATACCCGCGTCCGTTTTCCAAAATTGGCTCGCTTCCCCACCCCGGAGGGGCGAACGAAACACGACGCTCGGGAGCCTGCCCTGACTCCAAACTTCCATCACCGATCCCGTGCATTCGGCCGGGCCAAAACGGCCCGT
>Ga0272441_10007272_pt1 | contig 18067 bp, 16 predicted proteins | sample SSMProp6N_FD_193582 | JGI IMG/M metagenome (GOLD analysis project Ga0272441, IMG submission 193582) | Marine sediment archaeal communities from Little Sippewissett salt marsh, Falmouth, MA, United States - SSM-Prop-6N | ecosystem: Environmental > Aquatic > Marine > Wetlands > Sediment ... | reverse complement strand
ATCTTCGATATGAAAAACAGGCTCGTAAGGACACTGGAAAACGGGATATCAATCTGGAATGGGAAAGACGAAGCGGGCAACGCTATGCCAAAAGGGCCATACTTATATATAATCAAAAACAGTTCCGAGGTTATCTGCCACGGAACAATACATTTAGCAAGGTAGGAGGCAGTAATGTTTTTTATAATCGCAATATTTATTGCAATCGGTTCTATATTTGCGGCGGATAACGCGGTGATAATGGATAATTTCCCGGCATTATCTGTGGAGAACCCTGCGTATTCAAGTCGCGGGTTCGCATGGCAGACCGATTTCTACCGTCCGTATGCGGGTATCGGGACGATGATGTATAGCGGCGGTTTATCGACGAAATACGGTTTCAGTAAAACGAATATTGGACTGGATATCGAGTATTCATCCACCGATAAGTATTATCAGGCTCAAATCGCTCCCGGTTTCGGAGTGAAATTGGGCAGTTTTTCCATAGGCATAGCGCCGAAGCTGCTTCTCGACGGCTGGAATACCGGGGATTTCCACTATGCTGGTGCCGACAATCCAGAGGATCCTTATTTCGATGACGGCAATAGCAATATCGGTTTTTCCGCAAATGTGGGCGTTGTTTGGGACGCGGGTTTTATGAAAACCGGTTTATACGGAGAGAACTTATTGCCGACCTCGCTTTCGTCAAATGAAACAGATAGGGACGCTATCGAACCGAGTGTAAATCTAACGACGCAAAATAGGTTATTTGGCGGCATATTCAATGTCGGTCTCGGTTACGATATGTCCGCTCCAGACGGCAAAATGATAAACGGCGCTGTAGGTTATACAAAGGGCATTGGCCAACGATTCGCTCTGATGTCGTCGTTCGATTGGTGTTCGATGATTCTGGACGCCGGGTTGTCTATTAACATAACAAAAAACACCGTTTTAGGTTATGCATTCGAATACCCGTTCACCGAAGTCGGAGAGGTTGCAAGCTCTCATAGGGTTTGTTTGAGCGGTTCTATTGTCCCAAGGCCTAAACCGGAACGCATACCCATTCCTGAGCCGGAGATAGTAGAAGAAATAATTGAAGAGCCGGAAGAGCCGGTTGTTATGACTGAAGAGAAAGTCGAAGAGGAATTTGAAGACAAGGGGGAGTTCACTACAACCGAGATACATTTCGAGTTCGATGAAGCTACTTTAACGCCGGAATCAGACATAATCCTCGAAAATATTGGTAATGTTTTCGAGCGACACCCGGATTGGAAAATAGAAATCGCCGGTCATACGGATTCGGATGGTCCTGAATGGTATAATCAAAGGCTTTCTAAAAATCGAGCTAAAGCCGTAAAGAGTTACTTAATCGAGAAATTCGATATTAATCCCACAAACCTTTCAGCTGTTGGTTTTGGAGAGAGTCAACCGGTTGCTGATAACGAAACGGAAGAAGGGCGAGCGTTGAACAGGCGAGTAGTTTTTAGGATATTGGAATAGTTAGCGGAATATATCTCGTTCCGACGCTCGGCGTCGTTCGTTTTTTTTCATAGATTTAAATCATGTTATCCCGCGGGGGCATTGTTAATTGCTCATTGCTCATTGCTAATTGATCATTGCCATTGTTTCACGGGTTCACATATCCCCCCCCCCGCGAGGAGGCGAATCGTAATCGCGGGCGGTCGTAGGGGAGCACCTGCGTGTGCTCCCGCCGACGGGAGGGCACATAGGCCCTCCCCTACGGAAAATGACAAATGAATGTCAAAATCGAAATGTCAAATGGGCGGTCGTAGGGGCGTATCGAATACGCCCGAGGGTCAACGCGGTTGACCCCTACGGGAAAATAAATTAAGGAGGTTTTATCGAAAAATAAACTTGTTCATCCGTTCATTCAAAATTAACTAAAAAAACGTGGTGTCGGCCTGAAACCCCTATGGTTGAGCGTTTCTCCCAAAGGTTTTTTCATTTCTCCCAAAGGTTTTTTCATTTCTCCCAAAGGTTTTTTCATTTCTCCCAAAGGAATTTCCGCATCTCCCAAAGGTTTTTTTATATCTCCCAAAGGAATTTCCGCATCTCCCAAAGGTTTTTTCATTTCTCCCAAAGGATTTTCCGTATCTCCCAAAGGTCTTTTCATTTCTCCCAAAGGATTTTCCGCATCTCCCAATGGTTTTTTCGTATCTCCCAATGGTTTTTTCGTATCTCCCATAGATTTTCAGGTTTTCCCGTTTTCTTAATACTATTAACAAAGGAGCATTAAAATGCCGAGAACTTACAAATCTGTCAATCAACTAATCGAACAGGGCTACCGTATCAGCGAATCGAACGTCCAATATGCCGGTGAGGCATGGGAAATTGTCGATCCGCTGCTCACCGAATTCGAAACCGCATTCGAAGCCCTCAGAACCGCTCAAGCGCTATGCCAGACCACTCGCATCGACAAGGAAGCCGCAGTCGAAAAGGCAAAACTCGCGCGCGAGGCAATGGAACATTCTCTTGTCAGGCTCAAACGTTTCATCGGTGTCGTCGCGGATGAAGATTTCGCCGAAGTGATGATCCACGAACTCGGCATCGACGCCAATTTCCCGGACAAAGACGAGGATTTCGTAACTTTGATAATGTCCTCGGTCATCCCTCGCCTCGACAACTGGGACGGCACGCCGCAGGAAATCGTCGCCGCTATCAAAACCGAGGTCAACAACGCCATCGTTGTATTCAGAACGGCAGTCCTCGACAGCGCCGACAAGCAAAGCGAAGCCGAAACCGCAACCGCCGACCGCGACGAAAACCAAGAGGCTTACGAGGATGTCCTCACAAAAATCCGCAAGTGGCTTTATCTCATGCTCCCCAACGAGCGCGAAGACCAGCGCTTAGAGGAATACGGTTTCGAGGCCTGGGGCGGGGAGGAACCGGAGCCGGAGGAGCCGTTGATTCCGTGGCCCGGGCCTGCGCCGATTGAGGGCGAGGATTTAGGCGATGGCATGGTCGAGTTGCGCGTGAAGCTTATCGAGGACATGGTCTATGGTTTCTGGGAAGGGCGCGAAGCTCCGAATGGGCCGTGGGAGGTTTTAATTCAACATATTCTTTTCGATGAGGGCCTGCCGGTTGCGCATCGCGAGCTGAATGTCCCCACGGGCAAGTATGAGTATCGTTTCACGCCGGTGAACGCAGAGTTGGCGCATGGGCTGCCGTCGATGGTAATAGTTATGGTAAAGTAGGTCGCCGGCGGCAAGGGCCGCAGCCTATAGTGCTCGACCGCTTCGGGTAATTGAGAGTCGGGAATGAAAAAGGCTGGCGCGATATTTTCGTCCGACATAATGTAACAATTATTCCTAATCGGACGTAGAAAATAGCGTGCCAGCCGAAAAGCGCGGGATTAATGGAAAATTAGCAATGCAAAATGGAAGAGGGCGGCTCGGTGGGGTCGCCCTTCTGGTTCCGGATCAAGCCCGGAATGAAAGGATGGTGAGAGGGGCGGCTGCGGCCCTGTCGCCATTTGTCATTTTAGCTTTGACATTTATAATACCATCCCTATATTACTCCCCGCATTGAATGGAGTGATAATTATGGGTTCGAGAGCAGGTCCGCATATGCAACTTCTTGAATCGTAAGCAATTACGACTAATATAGCTATGCTTAATAATGGGGCGTTGCCCCGCATTCACTTAGGAGAAACATGAATTATGATGTTGCAGATAAATCATTAGCCCCCAAGGGCTTAAAGCGAATCATGTGGGCGGACAAAAACATGCCCGTGCTCACGGCGATTCGAGAGCGTTTTGAGCGCGAGAAGCCGCTGGACGGCCTTGTCATGTCGGCCTGCCTGCATGTCACCGCGGAAACCGCGAACCTCGCGCGCACACTGGTCGCCGGTGGAGCAGATTTGATGCTTATCGCCTCGAACCCGCTGTCCACGCAGGACGACGTCGCGGCCTCGCTGGTGGAGGATTTCGGAATTTCAACGCAGGCGATCCACGGCGAGGACAACAAGACCTATTACCGCCATGTCCGCGCGGCCTCCGCGCGCGGCCCGGTAATCACCATGGACGACGGCGCCGACCTCGTCTCGACAATCCACAAGGAATTCCCCGAGGTCGGGAAGAAAATTCTCGGCAGCATGGAAGAGACCACCACCGGCGTCATTCGTCTTCGCGCGATGGCCCGCGACGGCGCGCTTAAATTTCCGGTCATTGCGGTCAACGACGCCAAGACCAAGCATTTCTTCGACAACCGCTACGGCACAGGGCAATCGACGCTCGACGGCATTATCCGCGCGACGGACACATTAATTGCCGGCAAGAAGGTCGTCGTTTCGGGCTACGGCTGGTGCGGGCGCGGGTTCGCTGTTCGCGCGAAGGGCCACGGCGCGCATGTCATCGTCACCGAGGTCGATCCGATTAAGGCAATCGAGGCCGCGATGGACGGTTTCGAGGTCATGCCGATGGCCGCCGCCGCCCCGATAGGCGACATTTTCTGCACGCTCACAGGCGACATCCACGTGATCCGCCCGGAGCATTTCGAGGTCATGAAGGACGGTGCGATTGTCGCGAACAGCGGACATTTCGATGTCGAGCTGGACCTGCCCGGCCTCGCGCAAATCGCGACTAAAATAAACCGCGACGTTCGAATCGTAACCGATGAGTATATTCTGCCATCGGGCAAGCGCGTGTTTGTATTAGCCGATGGCAGGCTTGTCAACCTCGCGGCGGCGGAAGGCCACCCGGCGGACGTTATGGATATGTCATTCGCGGTGCAGGCGCTCGCCAGCGAGTGGGTTGTCAAGCATCCGGGCCTCGAGGTCGCGGTGCACAACGTCCCGGAGGAAATCGACGACTGGGTCAGCAGCCTCAAGCTGCAGACCATGGGCATCGAGATAGACACCCTAACCCCGGAGCAGGTCGAATACCTCGCAAGCTGGGAAATGGGAACCTAGCGGTTGGCAAGGTGCTCAACGCTGCGCGATTCGCTTCCGCTGGCAGGGCACTGCGATTTGCTCAACGCCTCTGGCGATTCGCTTCGGGCGGGCAATGTTCGCTGATATTTGTGCTCAACGCCTACGGCGATTCGCTTTGGCTGGCAAAACGGCGGGCCGATTTTGCCAGCCGTTGGCCTGGTTTTGATTACGGTGAACCGTGAATGCCTTTCCGTGAAGTTTGCAACTGCTCCGTTAGGGTTGGGGAATGGAGCGTTGAGGTTTGAAACCGTGCCGGTGGCTTGAGTTTGGGGGCGTTGAGGTTGGGAAGGCTTTCCGTGAAGTGTGCAACTGCTCCGTTGGAGTGCGAAAGGCCGCCGTTGAACCCGTAATGCCCTCCGTGGAGGTTGGAATGCGCGCCGTTGGCCTGATTTCGATTACGGTGAACCGTGAAAGAGCTTCCGTGAAGTTTGCAACGGCTCCGTTGAGGTTGGGAAATGGGGCGTTGAAGTTTGAAACTGTGGCGTTGGGCTGAGTTTGGCGGCGTTGAGGTTGGAAAGGCTCTCCGTGAGGTGTGCAACTGCTCCGTTGGAGTGCGAAAGGCCGCCGTTGAACCCGTAATGCCCTCCGTGGAGGTTGGAAAGCGCGCCGTTGAGGTTGGAAAGCGCGCCGTTGAAGTTGGAAAGACGGGCGTTGTTGTTGTGGGGTAAGGAGTTAGGGGGAACAGCGTGAAAAAAAACGATAGGTAAATTCTGTGGCAGAATTACTCGACGCAGAGCGTCAAAAGACGCCCCAACGGAGACTATGGAGGTGAGGAAAAAATTAAAAGGATTATTATTATAGCATTTATTTAGTTTTAATTTAACAAGAATTGAATTCCTTTAAAATTAAATAAATCGATCTAAATGACTCTTCAGTTAGTATACCGTCTCTCTCTAAAATCTGTTTTAAAAGGCTTTCAAAACCAGGATCAAAGCACGGGATTCTCTTCCTCTTCTTGTCCTTTTTATCATGTTGCTTTTTCTCTTGTTTTTCTTCAATTTTCTGCAGGCTGTCGGCTTTTTGAAAGCTATCTGCCTCTTCGAGAATCTCATAAATAGGGCGATCGTATTTGATATCAGCTGATATTTCCAGAGCAAAATTAGCAGGTTTGAATATATTCTCGTTTTTTACGACAATAGTCGATTGTGCAATGGCGTTCATGCCAGTAACAATTAACAAAACAAGGATAATTATGGTTTCATTATTGACAGTAACACTCCAATATTTATTTTTCATTGCCACTATTTGTCAATTCCTGATATTTCTTATTATCGAAAGTGGCCTTGTTAACTAGCCCCAAGGCCTCATACACTATAGCACGATTTCTATAAGCGTCAGCGAAATTCGGACTTAATTCAATAGCTTTTGTGAAATCAATTATTGCTTCGTTGTAATTTTTTAAATAATAATAGCTTATTCCCCTATTAAAATATGTGGTATCATTCTCTGGCTGTTGGCTTATGGCCCTACTATAATATGTTGTCGCTTCCTCGTAATCTCCAAGCTTGTTCAATAAATTCCCAATATTAGAAAGAGCTTGATAATTACAAGAATCTAATTCGATGGCTTTAAAATAATCGCTTTTAGCTTTCTCAATTCGATTTAATTCATAATATGCCATTCCTCTATTATTATATGCACTCGATAAATTAGGGTTCAAAGCTATTGCGATATTACAGTCTTCGATCGCACCTTCATAGTCGGAGACAACGGTTTTCCAGTATCCTCGGTCGCTATAGACAGTTGATATGCTATCATCTAAAGAAATGGCTTTATCGAAGTCTTCAAAAGCAGATTTATAATTACCTGTTCTTGCAAAAGCGTTTGCTCGGCATAAGTAATGCTCTGGATCGAGTGAATCTATCTCAATGGCTTTGTTATAATCCAAAATTGCCTTTTCATAATTCCCAAGCGCAACTTCGGATTTACCTTTATTATAATAAGGCCTCGGATCATCAGAAGCTAATTCTATCGCAATAACACAATCCATTATCGCATGCTTATAATAACCTAACTCATAATATGCGCAACCCCTGTTGATAAGAGCTGGAAGATAACAACCATATGTATATTTAGTAAGAGAAATGTAATCATCTATGGCCTCCTCGTAGTTTTGAAGTAATTGATTTGAATAACCGCGTCTGTAATAACACATTGCGATTCCCCATTTAATCTTATTGATTCTTTCATCCGTATTGAGGTAGATGTTATTCGTTCTATTCATATAAGGGTGTTCTTCTTCGCTATATTTTTCCATTATTTTAGCGGATTCGATCTCAAGTTCTTTCTTCAGCAATCCTATCGATTTATCTAACAATCCTATTGCATCAGTGTATTGTTCATTTTCAATCATAACAGTTGCGTCCGAATAATACTGTTCGGCTAAGGAAAATACATCCATAGTGTCTTTCTCCGATTTGGCATCAATTTTATCAACCAGCATTGGCGGTTTATTTGAACTGCATGAAGTAAAGAGCATTAAAACCAGCGTGGTTTGGATTAGTAAAGATGTGATTAATTGTATTTTTCTTAATTTCATAATTAAAACTGTTGAGCTATACGCTATTCATACACCCCGCAATCGTAGCGGACGCGGCAATTTGGATGCGTGTCGTCGAATATGTTTATTTGACGGCAGGAAACCGAATCGAGGTTGTTGCCCTGGACATCGAGGATATACATAGAATCTAAATCCCAAATAGGTTCAAGGTCTAAATGTTTGATTTGGTTTTGGTAAATATGCAACTCCTCCAAATTGGTGCAGGATTCAAGTGGTGTTAAATCTAATTCGGTTAGTTCGTTTCTTCCAATCTGCAACCTCGTGAGATATTCGCAACCAGCAAGTGGAGACAGATCTAAATCCTTAAGCCGGTTATTATCCAGGTGTAGCCAGTTTAGCCAGGTGCATTTTCGCAGAGGAGTAAGGTCGATTGAATCCAGGTTGTTATGAGAAAAATCCAGAGAAAACAACAGCTTATTAGATTCAAGAGGCGATAAATCCACGAACTCGAAATAATTATGGCTTAAGTTTATATCACTGAGAAGAAAGCAGTGTTTTAGTGGCGACAAATCTATCGTTTCGATACCAAGTTCGCAACCACTGATTATTCCGAGTTCCTTTAAAAATTTACAAGATTCGATTCCATGGAGGCAATTGGGGTCGGAAACCCTCATGTGATTCATTTCTAAAAGCGTTACATTGCCGTAGATATCGGTTTCGTATCTGTCTCGCGGGAGGGTATCGCCGTTGAGGACAACCGGCTTGACTCGCCCCAGCCATTCCTCTAAGAGTTCAGAATTGTTGGTGTAGTAATTCTCCAGTATCGAATCCAGTTTAGCTCTGGTAATGGCTTGCGTCGTTGTGCAAATGCACAAGAGAACCATAAATATGAAAATAATAATTCTAATAGTCTCCATGTTTATTCCGAAGTGAACATAGAAACGTCAAATAAATATAACTTTTCATCCATAGCCACATATGCAATACTACCATCTATACAAATTGAAGTTCCTGTCCCCCCCGGGTAATGGCCAGAAATTGGGTAAGGCAAGGATGACATTATTTCTTCAATATCAACAATATTAAAACCTTCTTCATAGGAACCATAATATGCATAATTATTATCAACCACAAACCAATTCCAATTCGGATCGGTGGGAGGACAAAGAGGGTAAAACCAATATTCATCTATATAACTTAAATTTGGGAAATGAGTGCAATCTAGTACATGAAATTGAATATAATTCCCAGTAAATATATAATTGTTATTCATAGCGATAAAACAAGAACTTCTGGTTCCAGCTGGTTTTTGCCAAAAAGTAATTAAAAAAGGTGTGCTTGGGTCAGAAATATCAAAAACATATATACCTCTGCTATTAGAAGAAACTAGCAAATAGTTTTCATGCAATAATACTTCTTCTACCTGCCCTAAGCTGTCGTTATTATAAACAAGAGTTGGTTCAGAGGGTTCTGATATGTCAATAACCTTAAAAACATGTCCTGTAACGATATAAGCATAGCCGTTTTCTATCGCTAGAGAAATAGAACCATCCAGAAAAATACTTGATATTAAAAATGGAGCTGATGGATTACTTATATCTATAATAGATAATCCTCCATTTGCAGTTAGATATGCATAGTTATCTACTACAATAACATCAAATACACTACCAAAACCACCAAGAGTGCTAACAGCGTTTATGGAATCAGGTATTGATACATCAATAATATGAAGGCCAGTATAATAGGCTAAGTAAGCATAATTGCCTTGCACAAATATGTCTCTTACTAAACCTGGGGAATCAATATATGAAATAAGTTTTAGTTCAGTAGATTCCGTAGTGTCAGGCGGAATAAATAGTTCCTCAGTTCGAACAATAATCGATGCCCATGGGGAAACTTCGCTGGTGTCTGAGGTCATTGACCTTATTCTTAAATGATAGGTTGTATCGGGAATGATTTCAATTATAGGACTTGTTGTATCTATAGTTAATTCTCTTGAAGAAAAAGAAGCCAAACCCGAATATTCATAATTCAAGCCGTCAAAGCTTAACTGATATTGGAAATAATCATAAGGCAAAGTCGTGTTATAATCCCACGATAGGGTGAAACCATTTGTATCAGAATCCACCACAGTCAAGTTCTCTACGGGTGGCAATGAACTATCGGCAAGCCATTCCATTTCAAATTCAGTCCAAGGAGTTGCAAAAGATTGCTTTCTTGCTCTCATACGTGCATACAGGTGTTTGCCTTCGTATCTACTCTCAAATTTAATATAACCTGGCCCAAATGTGCAATAGGGGTGCGCCCACTCGTCTTCAATGTTTTCTTTTATTTCAGCTTCGACCGATGTATAGTGGCCCTCAGGGAAATAGTAGTATTGACGTGCAGAACCATCAGGTTCCGCCACCAAATCAGTTGGTTTCGGTGTTCCTCCTTTATAGGCACCATCACTCACATAATCATAGGAAGTTTGCGGAGAGAGGACCATGAACATTCTGACTTCGGGTGATACCCTAAGAAGGGAATCTACGTTCCGAACTTCCATAAAAACATCCACAGTATCATCTGTTATTGCAGTTAGCGTAGTATCGAAATATGGGACGTATTCAATATACTCAACCTGTTCTCCCCCGGTAGATGCTCTCCATGAAACCTGGACTTTATCCACGTCATCTTGAGTTTCTTCCCATGATAACTTGACATAACCAGATTCACGAATATACATTCCTTCTGTTATTATAGGAACGGGAAGATCTGGGTTTATTTCATAAGAACCGCTAGACTCGTAGAAGCCGTTGTCTGTAATCGTTATCTCATAAGTGGGATTCCCAGCAAACGCTAAATCATAGAAGAAAGGAGTCATTTCGTTAGCTGTGAATACCAAAGATAACGGGCCAGCTAAATCTCCTAGAGCACCAATACCTTCCTCAGTAATTTCTTCACCGATAAACTCAGCAATAAACGCCTGGATTTGAGGATCTTTGCAAGCTTTAATTACAAATTGTAACAATGCATGTGTCGCACCAACAAAATCTGATTCTCCAAGACAATCATTGAAAGTGGCTATGTTTTCCATTAATTCGTAGCTACGTATTAACATATAGAATCTCAAGAAATCAGATATATCTCCTCTTAAAATCGCATTAGAGAATCCTACAGTCAATAATTCAGCCGCCAAAGAAATAATTTGAAATGTGCCTTTCATTAAATTCGCGCCCATACCAATACTATCTTCTTTACTTGTCTGCTCTAACGAGTAGTAACCTTTTCTAAATTTAAATCTATATTGTCCGAATAGACCGTCAGGTATTTCCGTTGCTGCGCTTTCTCCTAGGATTAGCCTTTCCTTATCGTCAACAAGTAAGTACTGATCATCGCCGGTTGATTCAAGACTTTCTATTTTAAGGCCGTAGAATATGGCTTTGGGATTCATGGCCATAAGGTCTTCATCATTCATTTCAAGCCAAGGTCCATCTTGCTCTTCCTGGATTCTTTTCCGTAAAGTAATCGATTGACGATAAAGGTCTCTACCAATCTGATAGGCGTAATTAAATAAGGTCGAATCGACCTCTGTAAGAGTGTTTCCATTTATAATTTTCTTCTCTATTTCTGAAGTTAAATCATCGAACAAAGGATGTGTTTCGGCATTCCTTAGAATATAGCTTTTATAATAAAGAGAATCTTGCGCAGGTGGATACATAGCCGAAAGAGCTTTCGCGGTATTCTCAATTGAAATTACCGAATCAAATGAACACATAATCACTTTTTTATCCGAAGCTCTTTGGGCAAAGAATAGCCATCCATCGGGGTTTTCTGTATCGAATGATGAATCATCTTCAACAGGATTTGGAGTAGAAAAAAGAGTTAAAACGTCTATTTCGTTCGTTTGAAATCCAGAACTATCTGGAAGGATAATTCTCCCGGAAACGGAAAGAGTATCTGTTTCTTCTGGTTCTGGCGCAGGAGATGGTTTGGGGCAACTTATGAAAAGAAGCGAAAAAGAAAAAAGTGCTATTATCAAGAAAAAGTATCTATATTTCATTTTTCCTCCAAAATCTATATCGGGTCAAGGGTGCTTTCATTTGTATATCCCAGCTCTTTTAGAAGCCAGGGCGAAAAGTTGATTGCTTCAAAAGGAACGGTTTCTTTGAACCAGTCTATAGGTTCCGAAAGAACTGCCTTAACCGTAAAAACAATTGGCGGGTAAACGGGTTGTCCAAAACGTTTTGCTTGTGATTCCAATTCAATATTTTTCTTAAATCCTTCAATCCAATCGAGGTCTCGATCTATCACTCCAAGGAATTCATCTTTTTTTTCATAAGAACATCTAACGCAGTATCTGGTGGGATCGAATCTTGTAATACTAAACAAATAGAAATTCTTCTCTAAAGGCAGATAAAATATAGCATCAATGGCAAATGTGGAGAAAAGCGCCTCAAGGCCCCGCTTTCCCTGCTGGTAAAGGGAGAATCCAACATCGAGGTTTTGATCGAGTTTGAATAGGACTTTCTTAGCATGCTCTCTTGTTTCCTGTTCTTCTTCTTCTTTAGTTTTAGAACTTAGATTCCTTTCGACCAGCTTTCTAAAACTGACCACGCTAAAAGGAACCGTATCTTTTAGTCTTGGTTCGGGTTCGTCTAACCTTGTTAAAACTGATATTCTCATAGCCGGGAAGATGGGAAAGAAAGCATCTTCTTGTTTATTAATGCCCAAAAAATTCGTCCTAAAACGGATTATCTCATTTGGGTTGAGATCGCTAGTTTGTAGGAACTCTTCTAATTGAAAATCTGAGAATTTTACAACAACCTTGCAATGTTCTTGATTTACGAAATGATACATTAAAAAATAATCTCGGTTTTTAAAACGGCATATCGCTTCGATTACAAGGTTATCAAATGGGCATTCGTAATCCCTGGTGCCTTGGCTATACCACCCATAGCCATAGTCATTGTATTCGCGTATTTTCTTTAAAACGCTAGCGGCATGCTCCTTCTGAAAGGCAATTTGATTCAGGTTTTTCATTTCACCATCCATGATAACCTTCGGATTGGGTTACTATTTCTGGTGATACAATTTTCACTGAATCCCTTTCTTTTTGATCATAAAATTACCTCCACGACCCAAATCTCCGTGTATCCTCCGTAGCCTGCGCTGTTTTTGGCGCGGGCGCGGAAGGCGAAGGTTATATTCTCCGCAAGTGGGCCGAGTTCGAAGAACGGTTCGTCGGACGTGGCGAAGACGTCGAATTTTTCGGGTTTCCAGTTTTCCGGCGCGGGCGACGGCGTTTTTGCGGCCTCGATAATGAACTCGTCCGCAAGAACGTCCTCTTCGAGCCGGAGCTTAACCATGTCCGTCGCGGGGTCGTATCCCTTTACGACAATCTTCTGGTCTTCGGGCTTGTGATCGACGGGCATATCCCACGGCTCGAATCCCCACTCGATAAGCAGTGCGTCGCGCTTGCCGTCGGGCAGGGCAGAGTAAAGGAACTCGCGGCACGCGCGCAGAGCCGGCATTCCCATGTCGATAATCGCTTTGCGGAGTTCCTGATAGGAGTCGTTCTTTTCGCCGAGAGCGATTTCCGTTGCTTCGAGATTTTCGTGCGCGCGGTCGTATAAATCCTCGATAGCGTCGCGCAATGCCGGTGGTAGTTCGGCCGGTGTGCCCGCATTGTCGTCGGATACGGTAATAATGTCGTGCAGCGCCTGTGCGATGCGTGATTTCTTGCGCGGCTGGCTGTCGATGCCCGCTGTGCGCTCATAGACATTGCCCTCGCCGTGCCGCATCCGCCAGAACGAGCGTGCCCTGCCGATTAGGTCGAGGGCGTCTTTTTCCAGCGTAAGCCACTTCGAGGTCAGCTCGCCGTATTCATCGGAGCGGGTTAGCCATTCGTCGTAGCGGGTTTGCACTTCGCCGAGGGCCGCCGTCAGAGCGTCCTTCTCTATAGTAAGGAAGTTGAAATCCGCCGGAGTGCCGGGGTCGTCGTCCTTCTTGCTGCAAAGAGACAGCAACGCGAGGTGCTCGACCGGGCCTCTTGGGATACCTTGATTTTCCGCCATACTAAAACCTCCTGTTGTGAGGGAAGGTGATAGCCCTCCGTTTCATCTTAAGAACATAATAATGGATTGTTTTTAGGAATGCAAGGAATTTTTAGGTTTACCTGAGAATATTTAAGTTGCGGCCCCTGCCAGCCGATTTTTTATCTAAACACACCCCGTCGCTACCCAGACGGGCGCAAGCGCGCGCCAACCCTCCTCTAAGAGGGGAATCGAAGAAGGTGAGCACCAGACACTCGAATCAAAGATTGTCACTGGGGCCGGAGACCGCTAAGCTGCGGCTGGCGCGATATTTTCGTTCGAAATAATATAAGAGTTATTCCAAATCGAACGTAGAAAATAGCGTGCCAGCCGATTTCGTAGGATGATTATGGCATTGCCCGCCACTACTTTTATGTCATTCCCGACCCCGATCGGGAATCCAGAGGCGTGGCGAAAAGATGGATTCCCTACGGGCCGTATGGCCGGGTCAAGCCCGGAATGACAGATAAATGTCGTGGGGATAAGGCGGGAAATTTTGACAACTGAAGCGAATCCGCGAAGCGGTTGAGCACTTCCCGCTGTCGCCCGTCGGCGACCGGCCCTTGCCGCCCAGCTATTTCGCGAGGTCGTTTTTTATAAGCGTGAACTGGCCACGGCTGTCAACTCGAATGATGTCTAAGTCTCTATCTCTATCGAGATTGCCCCAGGCCATCATTATCAAGCTATCATTCCCGAAAGTGTAGATCTCGATTTCGTATGGCTCATGGTTCGAGCCGGAGGGGTAAAACTCGCTCATGTCGTCGATATATTCGTAATTTTCCGCGAAATACTGCATCTCGGCTATGTAATAATTCCGAAGAACGCTCATCACGCAAGCGCGCCTCGCCGCGCCGATAGCGTTGGCCGGGGTAACACGCTGGTTCGGGTTGCCGTAAGTCTCCTCTTTCCATTCTCGCATTACGCGGTCTCTGATAGAATCGTCGAACTGCTCGGGTGTTTGATAATAGTCCTCATTCCCGGCGGGCCGACGTTGCGATTCGATTTGACCATAGGGATCTATATTTCGCGGCTTTTGAACTTCGAGTTTGCGACTGCCAAAAAGCCTATCGACGAAACTGACATGTTGGACACTGCTATCGCCTTTTTTCCGGGCCTGCTCGCGGACGAATCGCGGCCAGAGAATGAAATACCCCAAAATCACGATTAGGATAACGATTCCGATTAAGCCGAGGATTTTATATGTTCTGTTCTCGTCGTCCATGATCGTAATATAATCGCTTTTATTCGCTATGCAAACGAGTTTTAATTGAATTTTCCGCGAAGAGTGTTATAATTGCTAATGATGATACGCAAATGGAAAAACATACTTCTCTTCATTGCGACGGTTATCACGACCACGATAGCTGGCGCGCTAATGACCGGCGCGGAACCGTCGGCGACGTTCGCATGGTTTATATCGGGCGTTCCCTTCTCCGCCGCGCTAATGGGCATTCTCGGTATCCACGAACTGGGGCACTATTTCGCCAGCAAGCGGCACGGCGTTAACGCGACACTGCCATTTTTCATTCCATTCCCGACAATAATAGGCACGTTCGGCGCATTCATCAAAATCAAAGACCGCATTCCGGAGCGTCGAAGTCTTTTCGATATAGGATTCGCCGGCCCGGCGGCGGGTTTCGTCGTCGCGTTGCCGCTGCTATTCGTCGGTTTGTTTCTTTCAGATATTTCCCCGGCGTCGGATGAGATGGTCGAAGGCGGGATCGGTCTCGGAAGTTCGATTCTCGTTTGGTGTTCGACGAAGCTCGTATTCGGCGCTATCCCCGACGGCATGGAACTGTGGTTTCATCCGGTAGCCTTCGCCGCGTGGATCGGCCTTTGGGTAACGAGCATCAACCTCCTGCCGATCGGGCAGCTCGATGGCGGCCATATAATCTACTCGGTGTTCGGGCGGAGGGCGTGGAAGATCGCGCGTTATTGCTGGATAGCGTTGCTGCCGCTCGGCATCCTTTGGCCGGGATGGCTCGTCTGGGCTGTGCTAATAATATTCGTGATAAAAATAAAGCACCCGCCGACCACCTACGACTGGGTCCCGCTGGACAAGCGGCGGAAAATCATGGCATATGTTGCTCTCGCGATTTTTATCCTGACTTTCACTCCGGCTCCATTTACGATACTCTAACGCTATCGGCCTTACGGGAATGACATATTGACGAATTGAAAACGTTTATTGCGATTTCCCGTAGGGGAGCACCTGCGTGTGCTCCCGCTTGCCGATAACGACGGGAGGGCACATAGGCCCTCCCCTACGAATTAATAACAAGGAGGAATGATGAACAACGAATCAACAAAGGGTAGTTACCCCTTGTTCAAGCTGGCCGTATTGTTTGTTATCGCGGCATTTGTTTTTGTTGCTTGCGAAGGCCCGGCGGGTCCTGCGGGGCCTCCGGGACCTGCAGGGGCTGACGGTGCCGACGGCGCATGGGTGCTCATCGAAGCCATCACCCTGACCACCGACACGAACACCGTTACATTCGACGGCATAAGCGACGAGTGGGAGGTGCTGGAGATTCAGGCGTATGGGAGTATCACGCCAGATTCAGGTGAAGGGTCCACGTATTACGCTTCCGCTGTTAATATGAGATTAAATAGCGACGCTGATTCAAGCTACTACCAATTCAGCTCGAAGCGCGATTATATTGGTGTGAACTCTTGGTTCACACATTACTTCGTATTTAACGCAAAAATTATCCCCGATTGCCAGGACGACAGCATTTTCAGCGTAAACTGGAATTTATACGGGTATTATCCGAATGTCGGTGGCGGGAGTATCGAATACAAAAGTGCGCTGTATTTCAATCCCATCGAAGATTTTATTAATAGGATTGACCTGTATTTTCACGAAAGCGATACAATCGCTCGATTCGAACCCGGCAGCGAGTTTGTCCTTCTCGGCCTGGATGTCGATTGATATGCGTAGGGGCACGGCGGTGACGTGCCCGTTATGGAATCTGCGATGGGTTTGCCGCCGTCAAACCCCTACGGATTGCTAACGACGATTGCGACTTCTCCCGTAAGGGACGGTCTTGCGCCGTCCCGTTTATGTCGGGCGGGCGTAAAACCCGCCCCGACGGCCTCTTATCCCCATCGGATAGGCCGTATTCATATTTTCTATGCACGTATTCAATATTATTATCGACGTTATATAATCTACGATATGCGTATTTTTATTAATAATGAGCGTTCTATAATATTATATGGCCGTATTCATAATTAATATGCACGTATTCTATTTGAGTATAGACGTATTGCTTTTTACAATCATCGCATATAAATAAAATAGAGACGTTACTCGATATAAAATATGCGTTATCAAATAAATAAATATTATTTTTAAAAATACCTTGCTTTTGAAAATGATATCCCCTATATTTAATAAAAAGGAGATATTATGCTTATAAATAACAAGTTTAGTCAGGATGATTACGGAGATCGTCGTTTAAGATTCCTAAGATTATCTAATAATATCGAAGGACATCAAATAGAACTCGAATTGTCCGATGATATAGTCGACTGGGGAAAGAATGCCCTCGATAATTGGGATTCTATTCCCATTACAGCGCATAGAGAAACGGCCGAGGCCGGCGGGGCTTATTCTATGCTACGCGACGCCGAGAAGAAAGCCTACAAGTTCTACAACAAGGCGAAGGCGATTCTAAAGGCGATGCTCAAATACGAAGGCGACGCGGGCGAACTTATCGAGGAATATGGCCTGAAGGGCAGCACGTCGCGTGGCTACAAGAAGCTGATCGCCGCTATCGATGTCTGGAAAGAGACGCACGACAGGCTGGTTTCTGAGGGCGACGCGCGGATTTTGCCCGACGCCGTTATCGCGAAGCTGGTCGAGCACCGCGAAACGATGGCTGCGGCGTGGCACAAGGCTATCGACGAGAAAACCGAGGCCCGCGAGGCCCGTCGCGCAAAAAAAGAGCTGTTCGACCGCGACACGAAGATGCTCTCGTATCTGTTCGCGATCTGCAAACTGCACTGGGGCAACGACGACACGCGGCTCGGCGCGCTCGGTTTCGTGAAAAAGAGCGCGATTTGGACGTTTAAGAATAAGGGCGAGGAAGATTCCGCCCCAGTCCCGGAATGAGCGGCGGGGCCGCAGCCGATTGTGCTCAACCGCTACGCGGATTCGGCGGCAATGCCGCTGATGTTTGTGCTCAACCGCTACGCGGATTCGGCGGCAATGCCGCTGATGTTTGTGCTCAACCGCTACGCGGATTCGCTTCGGTAAAATGAGATTCAAGAATGGATTCCCTAAGGGCCGGAATGACCGGCAGACGAATGATCATTGTTGATTTCACATTTTGGGAGAATATATTGGAACTATGTTTTTCGGATGGAAACATATCGTATTAATGGTAATTCTCGCAGCGCTGCTGTTCATAGCCTGCGCCGGTTCCGTTCCAGAAATAACGCGTCAACAAAGAGTCGATATTCCGGAGTTGGAGTTCCCGGCTTTCACCTGGGATAAAAGCCGGTTCTTATATCTCGATTCATCCGGTTTCCCGGATAGCGTGATGTTCTTTCTCCCCG
>Ga0272441_10007271_pt1 | contig 18067 bp, 6 predicted proteins | sample SSMProp6N_FD_193582 | JGI IMG/M metagenome (GOLD analysis project Ga0272441, IMG submission 193582) | Marine sediment archaeal communities from Little Sippewissett salt marsh, Falmouth, MA, United States - SSM-Prop-6N | ecosystem: Environmental > Aquatic > Marine > Wetlands > Sediment ... | reverse complement strand
TGTGGAACTGCTCAACGGCGGTGTCGGCCTCGTGCACACGATCGTCCAGGAACCCCGCCAGTTTGGGCAGGGCGAACTCGCACAGTCCATGTACAGGCGCTTCATCAAGACCCTTGACCCGCATTTCGCCATTCAGTACTGGGGTTGGCCTGCCACGCTCATGCGCGCCGTGACCGCGGCCTATGCCGAAAAGGGGCATTTTGAGACAGGCAAGGTGGCGGTGACCGGCTGCTCGAAGAACGGCGCCAGTCCCTCGGCTGCCATTCTGCACGACACGCGTATGACCGCCCTCCATGCCACGGTCTCGCCGATCTGTGATTCCCCCCTGCGCCTGTGCGATTGGGCGGCATGGGATAAGCTCAACGCATACAACGAGAGCTACGCCCGGAAACGGGGGTTGCCAATGCAGAGGGCGATGAATCATCCGTTCCTCGGAGGAGCATTCGGCCCGATCTACAACCGCAATGCTCTCGCTGCCGGGCATAGCTGGCAGGAACTCCAGAAGCTCGCAAACCGCCTGGCCGACCACATCTTCGTCTCCAGGAACCTCGCGAAGCTCGAGGCCAGGGGCGTCGACATCTGGTTCCATCCCGGGACCCACGACTTTGTCGCGTTCGATGTGCCATGGTGTGGCCGGCACTTCCCGCAGATACCCGTCTATCTGCGGGCCAACTCGGGGCACGGCAAGAGGGGACATCCGGCCGCCGAGAGAGATGAGCAGAACAAATCGGCATTCCTCCTGCACCACTTCTTTGACGGCGTGGCGCCGATGCTGGAACCACCATCCGTCACCTGCGAAGTGAAGGGCACCCGGTTGTCGGTGGCGGTCGAGTTCAAGCCCGGCTCGGGCGAGGACAGCGGGCGCATCTGGTGGATGTACGACCGCGGGCCTGATGGTAGTGCGGCGTATATCAGCGAGATGATCCCCGATAGCCAGTGGAAAGAGATGAAACACGACGCCGCAAGGGGAATCTGGACCGCAGAGATAGACCTCAAAGCCGGTGCGTCGCATATCGACTTCTTCAGCAATCACGGAAAGACGGTGCAGTATCGGGCAAGGAGCTACCGGACCTACATATCCAGTCCGTACACGCGAGTCGCACTCGGCCCGTAGGCCCGGCGGCATTCCCCGACCGCCATCGGACGTGTCTTCGAAGGCACGTCCACGCAGTCCATTCCGTTCTCTCCTCACGGCGCCCAGAATCGCTCCGCGGCTCGGGTCTGCACGCGCTTCCCTCTTGAACTCACCACCCCCCGTATCTATGATGGACCCACCGGGGCTGCCTGCTGCCGATGCCAGCGCTGCGCCCACTGGCGGCCAGAGCCGACGCGAGCCTCGATGTCGTTCGCAGGAGGGAAGCCGTGTCGCGGCCGCGATCGCCAGCCACTGCCGCTCTTGCCTGCCTGTGTCTCATCGGCTGTGGGACAGACCGGCTGCCTGACAGCGACCCGAACCCGCCCACAGGCGCCGCGTGGCAGACCGTTCGCAGGATGTCGACGGGCATCCGCGCCGACACGCGGCGGCGCCAGCTCCTGTTTGCCGACCGCTGCTATGTGGAGGAATTCCAGTCCTCCGCGAGTCCGCCCTACCGCGGCTACCGCCGCATCCGCGTCGCCACCGCATCTCGGGACGGGAGGCACGTCATCATCGCGAACACCCAGACCCTCATGCCCGTGCAGGGTGAGGGACTCAGGATAGAGGGGTACTGGCCGGTGGAATTCGAGGAGGGCGAACTCGTCTTCGATCCGCATTGGCGACTCCTTCGCATACGGCGCTGGAGCTGGACCTCCCCCTACCGCGGCTTGGGGATCGACCCCTCGCGGACCAACGTCGCGGACAGGACGTTCCACGGGCGGACCGAGGTACGTGCTCAGCAGGACGGCTTCCTGTCTCTCTGTGGACACGGTGAGGCCGTGACCATACCAGTTGACCGCAGGACCCCCACGTTGGAGGCGCTGGAGATTCTGCTCCACGTGGCCGCCGACCTCGTGCTGGCTCCTACCATCGAGTGCCACGAGGTCGCCGTCGGCCCGGGCTACCGCGTCGCAATCGGCGAGTACAACGAGGTCGTGGCTGGCCAGGAGGGCCGGCCCAGGAGGTGGATCACCGTGACTGATACTGACCCCGCCGGGTCAGAGTACTGGGAGTTCGCGCCAGACAGAGACGAGTACGTCAGGGGCAACCGCTGCGACTGGATCGTGGGGAAACGGGTGAGCAAAGGCGTCTACCAGCAGGCGCTGCGCAAAGTGCTGAAGGACCTCGGGAGTGAGGGCTTTCCCAACAAGGACGGCAGACCGGTGCCCCTCCCGCTCGGAGCTTCGGAATAGCCGCCGCGCGGCGGCCAGAGAGAGGAGGGGGGCGAGGCGGGTGGAGTGCGCACGCCTTGCTGCTGCCAGATGCGTGATGCGTGCTTCGGGTTTCCCCGCCATGGACTACTAACTCTGAAAATCTCTGCGCCGCGCAGAGATTCTGAGGTTCAGTAGTGCATGGGACTCATGGGACGGCATGATGCTTATGGGGCGGGGGCCTCATCTCGCCCCACGTGTCCTCGTGGTGGCTCCGCATGGGAGGGCGGGGCTCCCGCTGAGCCGTTGTTGGCATCGTGGTGGTTCGGAAGGGGGTTTGTGTTGCCGCAGCCGGGGCGCTATGATCGTTTCAGGGAAGGGTGTGGTGTGCATGTGTGTGTCCGGGGCGAGGTGGCGAAGGTCGGCCTGCATGGGACGGTTTCCCCACTGTGTAGCGATTGCGTGGTGTGGCCTGCTGGTGGGCTCGTGGGCCACTCCCGCTGCCGCCCTTCAGGGGCCGCGCCCGCTGGATCTGCACTGGGAGGCCGCGAGCAAGGTCCGTATCGAGTGGAAGGCGGATTGGGAGGCGACGTATAAGGCGAACGTGGAGCGCTGGACGGGCGAGGTGGCCAAGCTGACGGGCGACCGCTCCCAGCGTGGCCGTCTGCTTCGGGTGCGGGTGGTGAAGCTGCTCGAGGCGCTGATTGCCCGGTATCCGAAGGAGACGAAGCGGCACCTCGCTGCCCGACTTGAGATCGCGGGCAATCTCTATAGCTGCTATCTGCGCGGTCGCGGCGCCTACGCGCTCAAGGGCGTGGTCGAAGGACTGCCCGGTGAGCCGGGCATTGCCTTTGGTGCCTTCGACCGCATTCTCCGCGAGGGGATCTGGGAGCGCCCGTGGGAGGTGGAGGAGGGCGCCGAGTGGGCCGAGTATGCCGCCCGGCGGCTCATTGCGCTCCACCGTTGCGGCCAAGTGCCCGACGGCCACCCGTCCTTGGTGAGGGCCTGGCGCTCGCTGGCGATGCTGATGCGGATGCACGGCCGCCTGCTCGACGCGCAGGACGCGCTGGCCGCGCTCGAAGTCCACAGCGGCCGCGACGAGTGGTGGCTCACCGAAGAGGCCGCGCTGCTCCTTGCCACAGGCCGCGATGCCGAGGCCCTGCCCCTCTTTCAGGAGCTCTACGGCCGGAACGACCAGAACTCGCGGGCGCGCGACCTCATCGGGGATATCGAGCGCTACCCGCCTGGCGAGCCGGCGACGTTCCCGAACGACTTCGTCCTGGAGATGCGGTGGGACGCGGTGCGGACGGGGCTGGTGGCGGGGATGGCGGCGCGGATCCACGACCTGCTTCAGGGCGATGCCGCGCGCCGCAACTTGGCTCCCTGGGACGACGGGCGGCAGGCGAGCGTGTGGGCGCTGCTCGACGAGCACGTCCGCAGCCAGGAGCGCCGCGACCTGGGTGCTCTGCGTCAGGCTCAGGAACGGGGTGCCGCGGAGCTGCTCGCGGCCGCTCGGAAGTCCCCGACATCCGATGCGCTTCTCGCCCTGTACCGCTCGCGCCCGTGGGCCAGGGCGTCGCACGATGGGCTGCTGCTCTACGGCGAGGACGCGCTGCGGCGCGGCCGATGCGGGCTGGCGCTCAGGGCATTCCGCGATGTGCTTTCGCACGCCGTCGACGGCGGGCTGCGGGCCAAGGCGCAGGCGGGCGAGTGGCTCGCCCTAGCGCAGCTCGGCCGGCCGGGCCGCCTGGCCGGGGCCTTCGAGGGCGTGGCGGAGGATGCGCCGTATCCCTGGCTCGGGGGGCGCGAGGCCGCCGCACGCATCCGCGACCGGCTGAAGGTGCCCGCGGCACAGGCCGAGGCCCCGCCCCTCTCGGCTCTTGCACGCCGCACCCTCGTGTTGCCCCCCGTTTCGCCCTGGCAGCAGGAACTGCTTGCGGGCGACATGCCTCGCGAGCTTGCCGCGGCGCTCGCCCCACAGCTTATCCGGCCAGTCGTTTGGGATGGTGGGATACTCGTGGCGGGGCCAGACCTGCTGGCTTGCTTCGGCCAGGGCGCGGGGGCGCCCGTGTGGACGTGTGCGCCCGTGCGGTCGAAGAGCCATCAGGGGAAGTTGGAGCTCGACAGGTCCCTGCACATCGTGCTGCCCGGGCCGTTTGCGCCGGCGGTGGCGGGGGAACGGGTCTACACGCGCTGGGGGCTGGACCGCACGCGCCGTTTCATGACCGGCCTGGCGGCCTTCGATGTGCGAACGGGCCGCATGGCCTGGTCGACGGCGCGCGACCCCGCCTGGAGCGATATCTGGCCGATCGGCAACCCCGCGGTCAACGAGGGCCGCCTCTACGTGCTGGGTCTCCAGAAGGGGTATTCGAGCGTCGTGCCCGTGGCCACCGTCTCGCTCCTGTGCCTCGATGCGGATAGCGGACGGCTCGTGTGGCAGAGCGACCTGGGCTCGCAGGCCGTCACCCTGCTCCCCCATCCCCGCTCGCCCTACAATGGCCGCCAGTTCGACCCTGTGCACTACGGCGGCGCGGCTACCGTGTGCGAGGGCGCGGTGTACTGCTCGACCAACATGGGGTTCGTGGCGCGGTGCGACGCCCGCGACGGCCTGGTGGAATGGGCCAGCACCTACCCGAGAACCACGCTGCGCGGGGTGGAGAAGGTGGCGCAGCGTCTGGGGTCCGCGCCCGTTGTGGCCGACGGGCGGGTGCTCGTGCTGCCTCGCGACTGTCAGGGCGTGGTCGCCTTCGAGTGCTCGACGGGGATGGTGGCCTGGGACAGTCCTGCGGCTCCATCGAGTGAGACGGCCGGGCTTGCCGACGGCCTGCTGGTGGTGAACGATTCGCGGAACGTCGCCGCCCTCGATGTCGCCACTGGGCGGTCCCGCTGGCACCGTCACGTGGCCGATGGGATTGTGGGCAGGCCGTGCCTGATGGGCGGCTCGCTGCTCGTGGCCACGCAGGGGGCCGTGCTTCGCCTGGACGCGGCGTCGGGGCGGACCCTGGAGAGGGGCGAGTGGGGCACGGGGAAGGCGATGAAGAGCCCCGTCGTGAGCGGCCGGAGCCTGGTGGGCCTGGCGGACGACGCGCTCCGGTCGCCGCGGGAGCCGGTGAAGCGGCCGCTGAACCCCCGGGCGCCGTCGCCCGCCGCGCTCCAACTCCCTGTTCAGGCCGTCTGGAAGCTCAAGCGACCGAACCCGCGCATCTTCGTGCCCACGCCGGAGGCGAAGCTCGACGGCCGCCTCTACGTCGTCTCGCAGGGGGTGCTCGAATGCGTGTCGACCACGCCGCAGGGGGCCGTCGAATGGCAGAGGAGCCTCGATCCAGGCTACCGCACGGTGGAGTGGGCCGCGGGCATGCTGCTCCTTGCCTACCCCAGCAGGGTGGACGCCGTCGACGGGAAGACGGGGAAGCTGCTCTGGCGGACGAGCGTCCCGTTCCGCATCCGTGCGTGGCACCTGGCGCCGCCGAACCTGGTTCTGGGCGACTACGGGGGCGGACATCGCTCGCGGCGCACCGGGGTGGTGGAACTGGCGACAGGCAAGCTCCTCTGGCACAGGCGGTATGATGAACTCGGGGACACCTACCACAACCGCTTCTGCTCGGTGATGTGGGACGGCAAGGTGCTCCACGCGATCTCCGATCTCACACGGGACGGGGGTGGGGCCTTCGACGTAGTTCTCCGCCCCTCTGATGGCACGATGGCCGCGATACGCAGGCTGCGGCCGAAGGGCAAGCCCATGCCGCCATTGCTGGCCACGGACCGCGGCTGGGGCGTGTATGTGGACAAGGGCCGCGTGGCCTACCAGTTCGGACTCGATGGCCGCCCACACACGCGCTATCGGGCCGACCTGGGCGGCCTCAGCTTCGACTACAGGGCGTCCAGGCATCTGCGCATCGCCGGGCAGTGGGTGCTGCTCCACCAGTACGAGGAGTATCCCCACTACCGCCACATCCACTGGATCCTGCGCCGCGACGATCCGGCGTACGTCCTCCGCAGGCCGCGGCACGGGGTGGTTCGCGGCGACCGCCTCTACGAGGTGGATAAGCAGACGCTGCGCGTCGCGGATCTGCCCTCGCGCAAGGAGGTCTCCTACGCGGTGCGCGTGGCAGCGAACCATCAGGCCCGCATCCTGGAGTATCGAGAGGAGGGGAACAGGATGCTCGTGGTCTCGGGCGTCGAGCGCGGGCCGTATGCCTCGCGAATGACCCCGTTCCGCATCCGGGTCGACGCGTTCGACAGGGCGACGGGCAAGCACGTGGGCGAGCAGGTGCTCGACGACACGCCCTACTGGCGCTACGTGGTGCGCCGCTCGTGGTCGGAATACGTGGCGGACCAGACCCAGGTCGCATGGGCGAAGGGTCTGCTGCTCATCACCGATGAGGAGGGGGTGAGCGCGCTCGTCGCCGCACCGCCGGGCCAGGCGCCGGCGGACCGCCGAGTCCACGTCGCCTTCGAGTCCTCGGCGCCCATCGTTCCGGACGGGGTCCTCGACGACTGGCGCTCGGCCGAGACGGTGGCCGTTCGCAGCCGCCGCGGCGGGGCGGAGCTTCGGCTCGCACACGACGACGCCCATCTCTACATCGCCTTGCGGTACCCGTGTGGCGCGCCTGCGGTCCGGCTCGGGCGCGGTGCCTACGGTGCGGGCGACTGGCTGGAGGTGGGGCTCACCACGCGGGACGGGTCCTTCCGCTGGGGCATCGGGGCCGACGGGCGCCACCGGGCCGTGTGCGACGACCTGGGCTCCGACGGCGTGGCACAAGCGGTGCGTGGCGCCGTGCGCCACGACCAGGCCACGGGCAGGCTCACCTTCGAGATGGCCGTGCCCCTGGCCGCTGTGATCAGGAAACGCGAGCGGGACCGCTGGCGCAAGATCGGCCTCTCGCTCGCCGTGTGGGAGGACGGGCCGGATGCCGACCCCAGCCCCGCGCTCGCATGGGGTGGGGCACTCGAGCCCCAGCGGTTCCGACGCGACCACCACGAGGTCGTCTACCTCCACTCCCTCACCCGCGAGGGCGAGACGGCGGGCCTGGCCATCGCCCACGAACTCCCCGAGCTCGCCGAGGGATGGGAGTTCTTCAAGTGGACGTGCGGCATCCGCACCCTGAGCGGGCACTCGAAGGCCCTCCTCGAGCGCGGCGGCGACTACCTGAAACGCCATCGCACGGGCCTGGTGGCGGAGCGCGCGCTCGTGTGGCTCGGCCAGGCGCTGCGCACGAACGGCGAGGCGGACCCGACGCCCGCGCTGCTCGCACTGGCCAGCAAGGCAGGTGTGGAGCCGGCCGTGCGCAACCGCTACGCCGTGTGGACGAAGCTCTATCTTTCGCAGTGGGTACACATCGATCCGAAGAAGCCCGCCCTCAACCTCATGATTCAGCTCCACGACGGCACGGGCGAACGGGGCTGGGAGCACCGCGTCTTCTGGGGCCACGACGCTTGGCGCGATTGGGGCACGCGAGGCACCCCGTCGCGCCAGCGTGCCGGGCCGATCCCTCACGAGCCAGGATGGCACGAGCTGCGCGTGCCGCTCACCTGGGTGGGCATGCACGACACGCCGATCCACGGGATCTCCTTCGCCCAGTATGGCGGGGGGAACGTGGTGTGGGACCGCACGGCCATCGTGGGGCCGGGCCTCGACAAGGTGCTTGTGGACGACGGGCTTCCCAAGGGCAAGGTGGCGGGCAACTGGCGCTGGGTGAGCAACCCCCGGCGCAGTGGCGCCAGGGCGCACGCGGAGGGCGATCCCGGCGGCCTCTACACGGCTCGGCACCGCAGCGTGGCCGCGCTCGCCCAGCCCATCGCCGACCACGTGCAGCCCCGCACCGACGGGCCGATGCTTTCGCAGTGGGTCCACATCGATCGTGCGAAGCGGGCGCGAATGGTCTCGCTGAGCCTGGCTCCCCGCGGCGACTCCTACTTTCGCGTGCTCTGGGGCGAGGCTCTGGCCGAGGGGCGGCCCGTGGGGGCGCTGCCCGGGCCGGGGCAGTGGCACGAGCTACGCCTCCCCCTGGCCTGGACGCCATTCGCCTTCGAGCCCATCCACGGCATCGCCTTCGGGCAGTTCGCAGGGCGCGTGGTCTGGGACCGCACGGCCATCGTCAACGGCGGTCGCGAGCAGTTGTGGATCGACGACGACCAGCCCGCGGGCAGCGCACGCGGCACCTGGCAGTGGGTCGAGAAGCCCCTCAAGAGCGGCAAGAAGGCACATACCCACGAGCCCTCCGACGCCTACAGCAGCCACGGCATCGTCTACGTTGCCGAGCCCGTGACGAGCCACCTGTCCTTCGACGGCGAGCGCGGGAAGGCCGTGCTGCGGCGCCACATCCCTGCCCTCGGCCCCACCGGGGTGGCCTGGCACTTCTTCCAGGCGCTCCATCGTGTCGACCACCTCTCCGCGCCGGAGCGTGTCGACCACTACAAGTGGTTCCTCGCCACGATGCCCGGCCACCCGAGGTCCGTGTCGATGCTCAAGAGCCTGTTCGACTCGTTCAAGAGAGCCGAGCAGGGCGACCCCGTGCGCGCCGTCGAGGCGATCATCGCCGAGTGCAAGGTGCCGCGCTCGATCCGCTACGAGTTCCGCCGCAAGTACCTGGCGGGCCAGGACACGTTCATCCGCACGTGGCGGCTCATTGGGCCGTTCCCCAATCCCGACGGGCGCGGCCTCAAGCAGGAGTTCCCGCCGGAGACCGAGCCTGTCCGCCTGGACAAGAGCTACCCCGTGGTGGGCGACGCGCAGGCGAGCTGGCAGTTCCATCGGGCGCCAAAGGACATGGTGGATCTTGCGGCCATCTTCAAGCCCAACGAGCACGTCGTCGCCTACGCTGTGTGCTGGCTCTACTCGAAGCGGGGGCGGTTCGTATCCCTCGAGTTGGGCAGCGACGACGGGGTGAAGGTGTGGGTGAACCGCAAAGTGGTCCACGAGAACCCCATCGAGCGGTCGGCCGAGACGCGCCAGGACACGGTGGCCGTGCGCCTGCGGCCCGGCTGGAACGAGTTGCTGGTGAAGGTGGAGCAGGGGGAGCAACTGTGGAGTTTCTGCGTCGAACTCCTCGACCGTGAGGCCCGCGGCCTGCTCAAGGAGGTCACCGTGTCCACCATCGCGCCGAAGGGCTCCAGCGGCCGCTGACGCGCCGTGCACGAGCCCTACGTAATCTTGCCAACGAGGGGATGGGCGGGGAGGTCTACTGCGCACCGTTGCGCAGGAAGTCGATGGCGTTGTCCTCGGGGTCGGTGAGGCGGATTCTGTAGCGCCACCATTCCCTGCGATTGAAGATCTTGATGAAGAAGCGGTTCGCGCCCTGGCGAAGCGTCACCTTCTCCCTGTGCTCTCCCGTGCTCGTTCGCTCGCCCACGCGGGTGGCGTTGAGCCACAGGATGAAGCCGTCGTCGGCGGTCATCCAGAGCTTCGCGGCTTGCTCCTTGGGCGAGACGACGTCGGCCATGCCGTAGGCCACCTTGTCGTAGATGGGTGGCGGGAAGATGTCGTAGAGAGGCACCTCGCCGTCGATGCGGTTCACCTGATGCAGCTTCCACGCCACCTGGGGCTGTTTCTCTGCCTCCGCAGTCCACACGGGAGCGGCTTCGGCCAGCTCGATCAGGCCGAGGAGCGGCTTGCCGCCGGCCACGAGGGTCGGCTCGCCGACGACCGCCTGGTCGCCCTTCGGATCGTCGAGCGGATCGACTGCGAGATCGATGGCGACTTTCTTGCCTGCATACGGCGCCAGGTCGGCCTCCACGGGCTGCCAGTCGCCGGCCTTGGCCACCTTGTGCTGGACGAGGATGGCTCCGTCCAGACGGACGTCGAGCCGCACGCCGTTCGTCTCTGGCGCGTTGTCCTGGATGCCAGCGAAGAGGGTGAGCTTGAGGTCGTCGCCCTTGGGGAGTTCGAGAGCGAAGCGGATGAGAATGCTCGCCGGCGTCCGCCGCCGCGTTGGCGGGAAGAGGTGGAGGGACTTGCGCGCGGTGCCGCCGCACGACGCATCGGCGATCTTGAAGGTCGCGCTCTCGTCGAGGGAGCGGGCCTCGTAGGTCTTGTGGAAGTCGATCTCGTGCTCGGGGAAGTAGGCAGGGCCGAAGCCCTTGTTCCTGTTCTGGTGGGGGAATGGGCCGATGAGCATCCAGTGGGTCAGGTAGCCCTGCGCGCTGGCGACGCGCCGGCGGGCGTCGTCGTCGCCGGCCCGTGCGAGCGCCTTGGCGGCGTAGACGCGCATCGTCTTGTCCTTACCGCCCAGGAGGCCGCTCAGGAGGTCGATCGCGCTGGGGATCTCGTCGGGCTTGAGGCGTTCGCTCATCAGGTCAAGCGTGGCTCGGCGGGTCCACGAATCGGTGAGCTTGAAGGCGTCCGTCAGGTAGCGCACGATGCCCTCGGGCGGCGGTTCCTCGGTGGCCTTGCGAATCACGCTGAAGGCCGTGACGCGCGTGCTGTGGTCGCGGTCGTTCAGCAGGGGCCTGAGCAGGCGGTACAGGTCGGCATCCTCGCACAGGGCGAGGCACTGGATGGCGGTGCGCCGTGCGTACGGGTTGTCGTTGGCCAGATAGTCCACGAAGATGCTCTGGTAGCGGGTGGGGTCGGCCCGGCCCAGCATGGTCAGTGCGTGGGAGACCACGTCGCGATAGGCCTCGTCGGGCTTGCGGATGAGTGCGGCGACGCCCTCGCAGGCCTCGGCGGTGGGGCGGAGGCTGAGGACTTTGACCGCGGCGGCGTAGTAGTCGCGCCGCACCGCCCGCAGTACGGACAGCATGGGCAGCATGAGCGTCTTGCCGTCGAAGGTGGCGAGGGCCTTCTCGCAGGCCACGCGGACCTTCACCTCACCATCGACGGCCATGTGGCTCAGGAGCAGGGGAATGGCCTGGGGCACGCGCTTGTGGCGGAGCGTGTGTGCCGCCTCCTCCCGCACGGCGGCGTTGTCGTGGGCGAGGAGGGCCATCGCCCGGTCGCGCGACTCGGGCGTGTCGATGTAGACGAGCGCCCGGGCTGCGTGCTGCACCATTGCGGGATCTTCGTCGGCGAGCCGTGGGGCCACGATGTCCCACGCCTTCTCGCGCCGCACCCTGGCCAGGGCCACCAAGGCCTGGTGGCGGACCTGCGGCACGGGGTCCTTGAGCAGGCCGGCGATGGCGGCGTCGCCTTCAGGGAGGGCCAGGATGCCCAGGGCCTCGACGGCTGCTGCGCGAAGCTCTGCGGCGCTGTGGCGAGCGAACGTCGTGGCATCGCCCAGGACGTCCTTGCCGAGCAAGTGGGCGAGAGCCACGAGGGCGCGCCCCCGCACCCAGGGATGGGCCTTGCCCACCAGGATTGCTTTGACCGGCGGCACGGCTTCCTTGGTCTTCCAGCGCGCAAGCTGGCTCATCGCCGCCCACTGGAGCACCCAGTCGCCCGACCCCAGGTCGCTGAGCGCCCGCTCGATGGCGAGGGGCGACGCCTCGTCCGCGCGGCTTGCCCGCGCGGCAGGCGCACTCTCCACCGCACCCGCCAAGGGGGTCAGGGCGAGCAGCAGAGCCAGAAGAGGAGGGGAGCCGGGTTTCATCGTTGGTAGATCGGGAGGAAGCGGTAGGGAACTCCGAGGACAAGGATGGCCATCGACGTGCCGTAGGAGTAGCCGCTCTCGCCCCCGGTGCCCTGCCAGCACCCATCGGGCTTCTGCGAGCGCAGCAGGGCGTCGTGGATTTTGGGATACCACTCCTGGTAATACGCCTCGCCGGCCTGGTACATGGCCTGGACGGCGTAGTAGTGAGCGTAGGAGTAGAACTTGGTCTCCTCGAACTCCTTCTCGGGGCGGGTGCGGATGTACTCGAGGCCTCGCGCGACGGCCTTCGACTCGCGCTCGCCGCACATCAGGAGCGACATGACGCCAGCGGCGGAGCTCGAGAGCGTGGGGTTGCTGCCGCCGGGTTGATAGGAGAAGCCGCCATCGAACTTGTTCTGGCAGCTCTTCACGTAGGCAATGGCCTTGCGGACGACCTGGGCGGGCACCAGGATGCCTGCCTCCTGCGCGGAGGCCAGGGCCACGATCTGCATCACCGTGACCGACACGTCGGCGTCGATCGGCTGGGGCTGGTAGCGCCATCCGCCCTGTGGGTTCTGGGCGCGCAGAATGACGTTGACGGCACGCTTGAGCACGTCGCGCACCTCGTCGCGGTCACACATCCCCCACACCTCGGAAAGCGCGAGGGTGGCCAGCGCGTGCTCGTACATGCCATGGCTCGTGCCGCCCAGGTAGCCCCCGCCTTCCTTCCCGCGCTTGATGAGCCACACGACCGCCTTGTCGAGCGGCTTGCCGTAGGGGCCGCGTTGCGGGAAGTGGCCCTTGAGCATGAAGGACATCATGGACAGGGCAGTGATGGCCGCGGGATAGCGGGCGCCCCAGCTTCCGTCCTTGTTCTGGTTCTTGGCCAGGTAGCGGAGGCCGCGGTCGATGGCGGCCTCGGCCTTGGGGGTGAGCTCAGCCACGCCCACTTTGCCGCGTTCAGCGGCGGCGGCGGGGCGGGCCGTCGCCAGGAGCAGGCTCGCGCCCACGATGGCGGGCAGGGCCAGGCTCGTGCCCAAGCGGACCCGGAAGCTGTGTGTGCGGGGTGACCTCATCGCATCCTCACTGTTCGGCGGCGCGGGCGGTGCGGCTCACTTCGAGAGTGCTTCGTAGTAGTCCTCGAGCAGTTCGCGGTACTCGATGGGCAGTTCCCTGGCGTAGATCTGGTAGAGGGAGTCGCGCTCGCGCTTGCCCAGCGATTCCCACTTGGCGTCCTTGCGTGCCACCTTCTTGCCCTTGGGATCCTGCTTGTCGCCGATCTGGCGTTCCTCGTCCCGGGTCTCGGGGGTCTGGGCCTGTGCCATCTCGGGCGGGCCCTGCTCGGGTGGGCCTTGCTCGGGCGGGCCTTGCTCGGGCTGGCCCATCTCGGGCTGGCCTTGCTCGTGCTCAGCCTCGGCGAACGCATGCTCGAAGGCTTCCATGGCTTGCTCGAGCGCGGCCTCGGCAGCCTGCTGGTGGGCCTCGGCCTGCGGCTGGTTGGCCTCGGACAGGGCCTCGGTGGCCTGGGCCATCTCGTGACTCGCCTCGGCGAGTTGCTCGCTGGCCTCGGGCACGTGCTGGCCCATCTCCTGCGTGTCCTGCTGGAGGTCGCCCTGCTCGGGGCTGATCTCGGGGAGGGCCTGCTCGGCGGCCTCGTGGGTGGCGTCGCTGAGCTCCTGCTGGCGCTCGGCCAGGTTCTCCATCTGGCGCTGCATCTCGGCCCGTGCCTCAGCCTGCTGCTGCTGTTGCTCGCGCTGGGCCATGGCCTGCTGCATCATCTGCTGGGCCTGCTCGATGGCTTGCTCGGCCTGCTGCTGAGCCTGCTGGGCCTGCTGTGGCTGGTTCTGCTCGAGCGCCTGCTGGGCCTGCTGCATGGCCTGCTGGGCCTGTTGCATGGCCTGCTGCATGTTCTGCTGTGGCATCTGCTGGGCCATGTGCTGCGCCTGCTGCTCGAGCTCCTGCTGCGGCTGGGCCAGCTCCTGCGTGTTCTCGTTCGCGTTCTCGCGTTCGTGCGTCTCCTCGCGGAGTTCCTGTTGGTCCTGGCGCATCTGCTCGAGCTCGTTGGCCATCTGCTCGTCGGCGTTCTGCGGCGTCTCAGCCTCGGCGATCTGCTTATCGAGCTCGGCGATCGCCTGGGCGAGGGCGTTCTCGGCCTTCTGCTGGGCCTCGGCCGTGTCCTCACGTTTGTTTTCCTCCATCGCCTTCTCGGCGTTGTCCATCTCGTTCCCCGCTTCCTCCATCTTCTGCTGCACGGGGTCGGTCTGCGGGTCGGCCTGGGTCTCGGCGTGCTGCTCCTTGACCTGTTCGAGGCGGTTCTCGAGGTCGCGCTGCTCGACCTGCATGTCCTTCTTGTCCTGCTCGAACTGCTCCTGGGTGTCCTGCTCGGTCTGTTCGCGGAGATCCTTCTCCTCCTTGCGGATCTCTTCGAGCTTGTCGCGGATCTCCTTGAGCTGCTCGACCAGGGCGTCGGCGTCGTTCTCCTCGAGCTGGCGTTCAGCTTGGCGAAGTGCCTCGAGGGCCTTCTCCTGCTCCTCGACGGCGCTCACGGGCTTCTTGTCCTCGATGTTCTGCGCGGCCTCTTCGAGGCGCTTGTCCACCTCGGCCTTCTCGAGGGTCTCCTGGGCTTTCTCGAGCTGGCGGCGGGTCATCGGGTCGCCTTCCTGCTCGACGGCGTCCTCGAGCTGCTTCTCGAAGAGCTCGGTGCGCTGGGCGATGCGCTCCTGGCGTTCCGTGAGCTCCTTGCGCTCCTCCTCGGCCTGCTCGGGCTTCTGGTAGAGCTCCTTGCCCCAGTCCTTGGTTTCCTGCTGGAGCTTCTCCTCTTTCTCGATGATTTCCTGAAGCTCGCGGCGGAGGTCCTGTGTGGTTTGTGCGGAGCTGGCGCGCAGGAGGAGGCGTTCGAGCTCGCGAATGACGATATCGATCTCCACGCCGGCCGCTTCGAGATAGGGCCGCACGGCCTCGATCTCCTTGCGGGCCTGCTCGAGGTACTTTGCTGCATCGGGGACGTGCTGGGTGCTGAGCTTCTTGAGGATCTCGGCGATCAGGAGCAACTCGTCCGCCTTGCCCTCCTTGATGAGCTCGTTCGAGCGCAGGTCGACCACGATGCCGCGGAAGGCCTCGATCGTCACGTCCATGCGCCGGTTCACCATGTGCTGGCGCTCGGCTTCCTGCATGATGGCGTCCGAGAGGACGAGGAGTTTCTTGTCGTCCTCGGGCACGGCCAGAGCGGCTCGTGCTGCGATGCACAGGGCAACGGCAACGACCCACCAGGAACGGTGCATCAGCATGGCTTCACCTCGATTCCGCGGAGCAAGGGTGCACCACCGGTAGCTCTAGTACTGTATCACGTGGGTCAGCGGTTTTCAATGGTCGGCTTGCGGGGCGCCACGTCGCCCGTCTTGATCCCGCCGACCTCGTCGGCTGCGTCGGACTCCTGCTTGTGCAGGGCTCGGATCTCGGCGATCAGCTTGCGCCTGCGCTCGGCCATGTAGGTGAGGTATTCCTCCAGGGTCACGATGTAGAGGCGGCGCGTCTGCGAGATGCTCGTGAACGGCCCGTCGGGGCCGGCGTAGGTGTCGCTCACCTGGATGTGGTAGGTCACCACGTCGCCAGGCTTGAGGCCCGTGATGTCGTCGGCCAGCTTCCAGGCCACTTCCTTCTCGACGAGGCGCCCTGCGCACGGCCCGATCGGGTGGGTCTGGTCCTCGCCGGCGTTCAGGGAGTAGACGATTGTGGCGTCGGCGAGGCCGTAGTCGTCCCTGGCCTGGAAGGTGATCTGGGCGGTCTTGCGGGCTGTGGCCTTCTCGTCCTCGAGGGGGCGGAGGATCTCCACCTGGGGCGCCGTGTCGGGGATCACCTGCACGAAGTAGTGCACGTCCTCGTCGTACGGGTAGTTGTGGGCACGCTCCATCCAGCGGAACTGATAGGCGAACGAGGCCGTGGCCGTGGCGGTCAGGCGAGCCACGTGGCCGTCGGAGTCGAGTGCCATGGGCAGGCGCTCGGTGCCGTCGCGGACCATGAGGGCCGCGGCGAGGGCCTGGTCGCACTCGAGTTCCCAGGTGAGCTTCGTGCCCTCGGGCACCTCGAGGTTCAGGATGTCCACCGTGCGGTTCTTGAGATCCGTATAGGGTGGGTAGTCGAGGAGCACGCGGGTCTCGATGATGCGGGGTGGGGGGACCACGGCGACGTCGAACGGCCCCGCCGAGTCGTCGCCCAGGCGCACACGGTAGGTGAAGCTCTGGTAGATCTCTCCGAACACGTAGGCGAACTCGCCTTCCACGGCCGCGGCCTGCTGGCTGCCTTCTCTTGAGGTCGCCTCGATGTCGTTGGGGAAGGCCACCTCGAGCACGGCGCGGTTGATCTTCTGGGCCTGTTCTTCGGTGAGGGCGTCGGGGCCGAGCTTGAGGATGTCCGTGATCTCGTCGGGCAGTTCGAGTCCCTCCAGCTCGGTCTCGCGGAACACGTCGGGTGTGCTCACGATATCGTTGAGCGCATCAAGGATGCCGGTTCTGCGTGCGTCGTCGGCCGTGCTCGCCTCGAGGGTTTGGCGGATGGCGTCGCGGTCGTCGGGCGCGAGGAGCTCCCAGAGGCGCTTGCCCACGCTCGCGCCCTGGGCCGAGCCCTGCTCGATGAGGTGGGAGCACAGGCGGGGCAGGTCGGCCACGTCGGCGGGGGCCAGCTCGAACGGGCCTCGGGCCGCGCGCTGGAGGGCGAGCTTCTCCCAGGATCCGCCGACGGGTTTGACGTAGAGCGAGCCTTCCTTGGGCAACAGGCCGCTGCCGCGCACGCGGATGGTGAGCCGCTTCTTGCCCTGCTTCACGCTCTTGCTGCCCGTCACGTAGTCGATGTCCGTCCGCGTCGGGTAGCCGCGCTGCGTGCGCGGGTTGAGCATGCGGTAGACGAGCACGCGGAAGTGCTCGGACCAGTTGATGCTGATGGCGCCGAAGAAAAGGAGCACGCAGGCCGAGAGGACGAAGATCCGCTTGAGCTCTTTGTAGCTGACGATCTCGCGGAAGTCGATCGGCCGCGTGTACTCGAGGGTCTGGCGGCGGAGGGCGCGGATGAGGCTGGGCGAGGCATAGGTGTCGGGGCGGGGCGCCTCGCCGAGCTGGACGAACGAGACGAGCATGCTCTGGAGCTCGGGATGGCGCCGCTCCACCTGGAGCGCTGTGCGCACGGCGTCGTAGCGGTGCAGGTAGCGCCACCAGTGGTGGTAGATCACCCACAAGATGGCTCCGACGTTGACGGCCATCAGCACCAGGCGGGCGACGCCCGGGATGAGGAACAGCCAGTCGACCAGGAGGTCGAGCAGGATGAGGGCGGCCACCCACAGGAGCAGGTAGCACACGCCGCGGATATGCTGGAAGCGCCGTTCCTTGTGCCATGCCCTGTGGAGCTTGTGGTCGACGAACTGGGCGCCGTCGGGGCTGGGGCTTGTCGTTGCCGTGCTCATCGGTTCGCTTCTCTCCGGCGGCCAGGTGTCGCCGGGAACGCTCCCTGGGGGAGCGCCCGCGTGGGGTTCTAGATCAGGTCGTATCTCCGCCGCAGGAACCACTCGCCGCCCGCACACAGCAGGATGAAGATGAAGACGGCGGAGAGATCCCACAGCTCCTTCTCGCGTCGGACGATGGTCGTCTCGACCTCGGCGCGGATGGAATCGGGCAGGGACGGCAGGTCGCGGATCGCCAGGTAGCGGCCTCCCGACAGCTCGGCCATCTTCCGCAGCGTCTCCTCCTGCATGGCGGGCTCGAGCTGCTCGAGCGGGGTGGTGGCCACCTGTAGCTCGACGCGGTTCGACGCCTCGCGCTCGGCGGGCGCCGTCTGGAGCACGTAGCGGCCCTCCTGCTCCGGCGTGTAGAAGCCCTGGTAGAGGCCGGGGGCGTCGCGCACGGGCTCCAGGCGCACGGTCTCGGTCTCCGTGTCGTCCGTCCGCTGCACGTAGAGGGTGTAGGATGGCGCGCTGATGGGCTCGTAGGCCTCGTTGAGCACGTTGGTGTAGATCTGCACGCGCTCGCCTGTGCGGAAGCTGCGGCGGCCGGTCTCGATGTGGATCCGCTTGTTCTCCCCGAGCAGGCGCGACAGGGTGAGGAACTGGATCACCTGGCCCCAGAAGCGCGCGTGGTACTTGTCGCCCCGCTTGAAGCGCAGGCGCCAGAGCTGATCGGTGCCGACGAACATCGACTTGCCGCCGCCGTAGCGCTGCCAGGCCACCAGGGGGTAGGGCTGCGAGCGGCGGGGAGCGTCGCTCAGCGTGGCCAGCACGGTGGCCGCAGGCT
>Ga0272441_10007270_pt1 | contig 18069 bp, 25 predicted proteins | sample SSMProp6N_FD_193582 | JGI IMG/M metagenome (GOLD analysis project Ga0272441, IMG submission 193582) | Marine sediment archaeal communities from Little Sippewissett salt marsh, Falmouth, MA, United States - SSM-Prop-6N | ecosystem: Environmental > Aquatic > Marine > Wetlands > Sediment ... | reverse complement strand
GTCTCTTCTTGGCTCTCTTTCTGCCCATGATCGCGTCTCCTCAGAGTCGAAGCGACGGACCAAGCCTATCAGCTGGCAATACTTAAGTCAGGCTGTCCAAGATTTGGGGACCACCACAGAAGTCACTCGCCCAGAGTTGGCGATGGTGGTTGGTGACGAAGTTGCTCCAGCGTTGGCCGGCGCCAGGGTCAGCGTCGTGCCGAGCCTTCCACATGATGATGCGCTGAACTGTGCGCTTGCTGACCTTGACGCTGAGCTTGAGGAGCTCGCCACGGATTCGTTCGGCTCCCCAGGTCCGATTCTCAAGTGCAATGCGTCGGTGATCAGTCGGATCAATGTTGTGGTGCCTGGCACCATTCTGGGTGGCCTCGGTCTTGACTTGCGGCGCCAGCAACACCCTCGACGGCGGTATCGGCAGCAGAACGGATGCTCAGCTTGGTCAACTTCGTTTCGAGCTTGCATCGGGCGTTTCTGGAGAGCAGACGGCGGATTCGAATCATGGTGATCAGGCTATCGGAATCTCGGCCCCAGATCAGCAAATGTACTGTGATTACTGGTCAGATGAACGAAGTAGCCAGAACACTCCCAATTCTTTAGGAGCGCGAGGACGTCATCCCCGTCGTATTGCAGCTAGTGGTGTGGGCCGCGCCACTCTTCTTTGACGCGACGCATGATCTCGGTTTCGTGGCGTCTTTCCTCGCGCTCTGCCCACGCCTTGTCCGCGCGCTGCTGACGCAGCTCCTCCTGCTGGAGGTCCGTCCCCATCGGTTTTGGGTGTTTGCCGTCGTGGGGGTGTGACATTGGCTTTCTCCTAGCGTGTGATTGTCGCGACCGGGGCGCTCTATCTCCAAAAATCGGTCAACGGTCGGATTCTAGCCCACGGCGCGCCGATGGTGCCGATGGTCATGCCAGGCGCCAGCATGGCCATTCGCTCCTGCTCGATCGCCTCTGGCGGGTTGTCGTGTTTGAGCGGAGCCGGGAGCTTTCTCGCGGACGACGATGCGCGGCGGAGCGTCGATAACGCTATGAGCCCCAGGGCAGCTCCTCCGAGGAGGAAAACAGCAAGGTGAGTCGGCATGTCGTTCCTTTTCTTTCGTTGGCACGTTGAGTCCCAAGGGGTCCGGATTGAACTCACGGGGACGTACGTACCACCGTTCATGGTCGCAAAGGTGCATGGTTCGGGCCAACCGCATCGAGCGAGTTAACTTGGCGTATTCAAGAAGCAAGGTCCCAGCAATGCGCCGGTTAGGTCGGGCTGCGCCACGAGAGATCAATCAAAGTGATGGTGTCAGCCATCGAATCGAAGGAGAAGCGAAGCTGTGGAGCCTGATCAGCTTGTTGCGATCGGCGGGCGATCCGTCACGAGGTTGCAGGGGTCCCCGATGCGCGTCCGTCGTATTGATGTGATAACGCATCATTTTAATGTAATCCGTTGCATGTTAACGCCGTGTTTGCTTTGCAACCTGCCCGAATTCTGTATTTCCAGTGGCTGGTACGTTTCATGCAAAAAAAACCACAGAGCCGTTATCCATCAGGATTTGTGAACTCCGTGTGACCGCAGGAGGCAGGAAAAATGCAGGAACTAAGTGAGCATCCCACCGTGAAGTCTTCCGCCAGAGCACCGTCGAACTTGGGACTGGAGGAGTCCCCCGTCGAGGATGACGAATCTGCGGAAGTCTCCGCGACGAGTACAATACCAACCACGTATTCGGACTGTGAGCCACACGGATTTGGGTCCAGGTACGGTCACAGTCCCCGTTGAACAGCCAGGGGGATTGGCCGAATTCATCGCCCCAAATCCGTCAACCTCGTCAAGCACTGTTTCGTCAAGCACAGTTGCCTAAGAGCTAGATGTTGAAACTTGGGGTCTTCGGTACATCGGAAAAGGAAAACGAGCGACGCGTTCAGAGACATCACGATCTGTATCCAGCGTCCGGACCACGGGGTGCGGGAAGAAGTTCTCGACTGTCATTACCTCCGCGTCGTATCGGGACGAGCTGGCGAAGCGCGCCTGCTGCTGGTGGAGCACGACGGGACCATACGGCCCATTGCCGATCTGATGGGCGAAGCGGACATCATCGTGAACGGGACGTTACAGGACCCGGAGACCCCGCTGATGTTCATCACCGATCAGGAACGCCCGGGCCTCAAAAAGGACTGCCTCATCATCGACGTGAGCTGCGATGAGGGCATGGGCTTTTCCTTTGCCACGCCCACCACATTCGACGAGCCGATGCTCAAGATCGGGACGGTGGACTACTACGCCGTGGACCACACCCCCAGCTATCTGTGGGAGAGCGCGTCCCGGTCGATTTCGGCGGCCCTGGTGGTGCACCTCCCGACCGTTGTGGCCGGCCGCGAGGCTTGGAGCCAAAATGAGACGATTCGACGCGCGGTGGTGATTGACGACGGCGTGGTCCAAGACCCGAAGATTCTAACGTACCAGAAACGGCAGGCACGATATCCACACGAATTGACTGCCAGTTGATAACCAACGGATGCGTCTTGTCCAGAGACCAGGAGAGGCTCATGGCGACTTTCGAGGAGACCTTGGCGCTGTTGGAAGCTCAGCTCGAGCAGTGGGGGGAGAGGCTCACCGCGCTCGTGAACAGATCCGAGGAGATCAGCCCCGGAGAAAAGGTGGACTACGGCCGGAGGGTCACGGCGCTGCAAGCCAAGTATCGTGTGGCGAGCAGGACCCTCAAGACGCTCCAGCAAGTAGCCGACGACGCGACAGATCGGAGCGCCGACGCTAGCTGGAACGATGTCGAGAGTGCCTTCTTTAAGATACACTGAGCGGGTGATCCTCGGCACGGCCGGCACCTTCGTGATCCTCGCCAAGGCGGTGATCGAGACGAAAGGCGAAAGGGACCTTCCATGAGCATGTCACTGTCGGCGCTCCTGTTTTTACTGGTGATCGCGGCGGTCTGCGGCGCCATCGGCAAGGCCATCGCGGGTAGCCCTCGCGGCGGGCTGATTGTCTCGACGGCGCTTGGCTTCGTCGGCTCGCTGCTCGGGCCGTGGGTGGCGGGGAAGCTCTCCCTCTCAGAGCCGTTCATGGTGACCTTCGGCGGTCGTCCGTTCCCAATCCTGTGGTCGATAATCGGCGCCGCCCTGTTCGTGGCGGCCATTCAGCTCTTCTCCCGGCGGAGGCGGTGAGGGAAACGGTGATGGGCGAGACGAGCAAACCGCGAGGACTGATCCTGGTCGTCGACGACGACGCGGAGCTTCGGGAGATGTACGGAGATCTGCTCGGATCGCATAACTATCGCTTCGCGGTGGCGCGCGACGGTGAGGTCGGCCTGCGGCTGGTTCAAGAGCTGCGGCCGGACGCCGTGCTGCTCGATATGATGATGCCGGAGTGCGACGGCCTGGAGTTCCTGGCGCGCTTGCCGCAGGAGTGCCCGTCTGGGTGCCCTCAAGTGATCGCGAGCTCGGGTTTCGACGCCTTTGAGAAGGAAGCCCTGGTACGAGGCGCCGCCGTATTCCTGAAAAAGCCCATCGATTCGAGCGAGCTCCTGGTCATCCTGGATGACCTCGTCAACGGCAAAACGCCGGAACCGGCGTCGCTGGCGAGGCTCGGTGAGCACGCCCTGACCGCGCGACAGCGGGCCAGCGTCCACCGGGAGGAGCTGTGGACGAAATTCGACTTGAGCGTTTCAGAGCAGCGATTGCGCCTCGAGGCCCTGGTCTTGCGCATGAGCAACTACTTCACCCCGGCCACGGTGCTCGTAACCCTGGTCAAGGAGGGTGACTTTCTGGTCCTGGCATCGTCGGGGGATGAGAGATCCGCAGGGTCTGTCTTGGAGCGTGCGACCTTCCTGGGTACTGACGTGGTGGAAGGCGGCTCGTCGTTGGTCCTGGGGGACACGACGACCCACGCGTGTTTCGCGACGCACCCTGGTGCTCAGTCCGGGTATCGGTTCTACGCCTGCGTACCCTTGATCGGCAGCGACGGCGTCGCCATCGGCACCCTCTCCCTGCAGGATCGGCAACCACGCGCATTTCATGCCGAGGATCTGCTGATCTTCGAGCACATGGCGCTCGGCGTGGCACGCCGCATGGAGGCACTGGCCGGCGTCGGGACGGTCGGGCCGTTCATCTTCGACGAGCCCGGTATTTTCTCCCGTAACGCGCTCTACGTCCTACTGGGCGCTGAGCTGGGCCGATCCGCTCGTCATGGCGGCACCGTGGAGCTCGCGCTGATCGAGCTCGATCAGGAGCGCCCCGCGCTCGTGCAGCAGTGCGCGTTTGCGGATGGTGGTCCCCTCGGCGGCGAGCGATTCGCGGTCGCCAACTACGGCAAGGGCGTGCTGGCCTTGTTACGGGGGGCTGGGGACGACAAGGTGGTCAAGCAGCGAATCGAGCAGGCGCTGGAGGAGATCCGGCGCAGCGGGGTCGTGATCCGCGGGGCCGGCATCGTCACCTATTCCCTCTCGGGCGGCGCGGCCCTGGGTGAGCGCGAGGTCGCACACCTCGCCGACGAGGCGCGCGTTCGCGCCGTGTCCACCGGGTCTGGCGTCGAGCATGTCGTCCTGAGCAGCCAGTCGGGTGGAGTGCCGACCAGCCATAGTCACTTTGAATGAGCCGACCCGGCGCCTGCAGGCCACCACTTCGAACAGTGTTCCTCTGCCGAATCAGAAGGTCTCAATCCATCAATCTGATTGACCTTCGATTCAATGTGATGCGTCAGAGCAGTCGCCAAACCGACAACTATCGATCAGAGTCGCTTTGCCCGGACGCCAGGGCGACCTGGTTCTTCCCGGCGCTCTTTGCGCTGTACAGCGCTTGATCCGCCCTTTCCAAGAGTGAACGCGGCGACGATTCAGTGTGTTCGCTGACCGCCACCCCGACGCTGACGGTGATCCCCGGGTCACTACCCCCGATGGTGGTCGCCCCCACTCTGATTCTCTCAGCCACCTCAACCGCTTCGGTGGGGCTTCTCGTGAAAGGCAATATCACCACAAACTCCTCGCCACCAAAGCGACAGCAGATATCCGAATTTCTCACCTGGGCCAGCATCATTTGCGCCATCTCGACCAGTATCCGGTCCCCCTCCTGGTGACCGTGCTGGTCGTTGACCGCCTTGAAGTCGTCAATGTCCAGCAGCAGCACGGAGAGCCCCACTCCATAACGCCGGTGATTTCTGAACTCTAGCTCCAGCAGCTCGTAGCAGGTCGAGTGGTTGAACAATCCGGTCATCCCATCGCGGATGGAGAGACTCGCGATTCTCGAGACATGGGTCTCCGAGATCAAGGTCGGCGCCACCAGCTGACTCGTGATGTTGGAAAGGTAGTCCAAAGAGGCGACCGTGATGCGAACGTTCCGGCCGAGCTGCTTGGACAGCGAAGCCTTGTGTAAGACGATTGCTGACCACAGATCCTCGGCGATCTCAGGCGCGAAGTAGTGGTGTGTGACCGCGTACAGGAGATCCGAAAAAAAGACGCTACCACGTACCTTTTGATGCTCGCCGATGATGTCCGCTTCGCCTGCCTTCAGCGTGCGATCCCCGGCGAACGCCGACACGAGCTCCACGCTCATGGCATCCGCGGAGGTCACCCTTCTAAGTCGGTCAGCGTCGTTCTCCTTGTTGGATGTCCCACGCGCGCCTTTGTCATTCACTGCCAATAGCTATTCCTCATGCGGCCGAATCGGCGACGCTACTCGATGGCGGCTCCGACAATCCTCTCAGTTGCTCTTGAAAAAGGCGCTCTCGAGCGCGTTCCAGCTGCTGTTGGTGTTGTGATCCTGGTCATCGTCTGCGCCCCCCAGGGCATTGAGCGTCCTGCTCGCAACGTGATGTTTGGCTTGCAGCGCAGCGACGCGCTGACCAAAGTCTATTCTGTCACGAGGGCTGATCTTTCCGGCCCTCTGCATGAGCGCCTCAAGCCTCTCACGCCACTGCTCGAGCTGCGCTTCCAACTGCTCTAGATCTACTTTGAATGACGTCATGACTCTCTCCAAGTCTCGGGGGAAAAATCTCCCAGTGGTAACTAACCCGAGCACAATTCGTGCCATCGACGCCTTGGTCGCGATGGCCACGGATGTCTGGTCACGACGCAGGGTGTGGCTCCATTCTTGCAAAGACTCTGCTTGGGCTTGCCGGATAACCTGGAGTCCGAACACAGGCCCAACGCCTGGCGGGAGACCACGTGAACTACCAAACCAAAGTGAAGCGACAGCAAGAAACCGACCGCGCCCACAGATTTCACAAGCGGATGACAGTAGTCATCGTCTGTGGGTTCGCCCTGATCGTGGTGACGGCCTCGATCCTGGCCATGGTTGTGTCCTGAAGTGCAGAGCCCAATGCAGACCCCGGACACTACGACACTCAGGCCCGAGTCCTATGGGATGCTCATACGAGACATCGAGTTCATGCTCGCCGAGCAACGCATCGCGACGCTGGCGCTCGAGCGGCCCTTCCTCATGCGGATCCTCGTAAAACACATTATGCGGCAGCTCGATGAGCAGCGGCCCGTTGAGCTGCGAGGAGCGAAAACAAGTTGACGGGCCGTTGCATCAATGGCGCCGGATGCAACCCACGACTGCGAAATCAGCCCGACCCTGGCGCGGGCTTTGATCTTGTGCCCTTGTCTCGGATCAGGCTGTATTTCTTGAGCTTCCGGTAGAGCGTGGCCGAGCCGATGCCGAGCTGCTTGGCGGTGTGGGTCTGGTTTCCATCGTTTTGCTCCAGCACCGCCAGGATGTACTCCTTCTCCACCTCACGCAGCGGCTGCACCGCGGCACCACTGAGCACCGGCTTGGGGAAGGCCTGTCGGATCTCCTCGGGCAGATCCTCCAGCTCCACTCGACTGCCCCGGGCTAGCGCAACGGCCCGCTCCATGGCATTTTCCAGCTCTCGTACGTTGCCAGGCCAATCGTATCGCAGGAGCTGATCGGCGACAGCCGGGGCGAGGTTGGAGATCTGGCGCGCCATTCGGATCGCCGCTTCGCCGAGCAGCACCCGGGCCAGTGGCAGGATGTCGTCGCGTCGATCACGCAGGGACGGGACGTTCAGCTCGACGACCTTGAGCCGGTAGTACAGGTCCTGCCGAAAGGTACCGGCGGCGACTTCACTGACGAGGTCTCGGTTGGTGGCCGCCAAGACACGCACGTTGACCTTTCGGCTCCTGTTCTCTCCCACCCGCCGGATCTCCCGCTCCTGGAGCACCCGCAGGAGCTTGACCTGCATGCCCGGCGAGACCTCGCCGATCTCGTCGAGCAGCAGGGTTCCCCGGTTCGCCGCCTCGAACAGGCCAGGGCGGTCAGAGGCCGCACCGGTGAACGCGCCGCGCTTGTGGCCAAACAGCTCACTTTCCAAAAGCGTCTCGGTGATCGCGCCGCAGTTGACGGCGACAAAGGGCCCCACCGCGCGCGTGGACTCGTCGTGCACGAGCCGCGCAATGCGCTCCTTGCCCACGCCGGACTCTCCGGTGATGAGCACCGTGGCGTCCACCGTCGCCACCCGCCGCGCCAGGTCAACCACCTGCTGCATCTGCGCGCTCTTGGCGATCATCCCAAGCGGCTCGGTGACCTCGTCGATGGCACGCACCAGTGAGCGGCGGTGGGAACGCAGCTTGTGCTCGGCGGCCTTCAAGGTTTTGGTCACCCTGGTCAGGGAAACATCCAGGCACTCCTCGAGACGGCCCGGCTGGAAGAACGCCAGCTCGGCAGCGTGCTCTTCCCCCCACTGTGCGCGCGTGCGCCCCAGCAGGTGGCATGCCGCGTGACCTACGCCCAGACAGCGATCTTCAAGGACGTAGATCTCCTCCCCTGCAGTTCGGCTGAGGTACCCGCTAATGAGCCCACAAATGGTCCAGCACACCGGAGAAACAGATCGTCCGATGTGAAGCAGATGCTGCTCCGCCTCATAAGAGGCCACGAGCATGGAGCCCTCCTTCGACCGGGGGTCTTTGCTTCCCGGCTCGATCAGGAACAACCCCTCGAGGGTGTGAATACGGAGTCCAGCGTTCTGCCAGTCCTCATTGGTGTCCCATTGGAACGCGCTCTTCATGGCCTCGGCCATACGCCATCCGTGGGCAAAGCCGAACTGCGTGAGCACCGCACGGGCAGCGGTAAGGCCGAAGTTGTCCACCAGATACTGCCGCAAGAGCCCCATGGCCACCGCGTCGAGCAGGAGCGCCCGCTGTCCTGCGAACCGGATCATGCCTCCGTCGGGGTCCAGCTCCAGAAGCTCCTTGTGATCCAGATCCTCGACGCGCATGGCGAAACTCCCTCAAATCGACAACCATTGTACATCAAAATGAATGAGTCAACTACTGCCCTCCATCCGAAACGCTGTAATCACAGCACTATTTCATGGCGCCACATGTTCGGGGAAGCGGAACGAAGCTTGCACATCCTCCGGCCATCAACCAGCCCGACAAGGAAGCACTATGGTCACGCAAGATCTAGCAATTGGTAGAGTCGAGGACTCGAGAGCAGCGGCAATTGTCTACTGCGAGGGGCACTTTGGCGGTATGGACGGCAAGACGGCCAACGGACTGGTCCGCCATTCGAGCAGGTATCGCATCGTGGCGGTCATCGACAGCACCAAGGTCAATCGGGATGCGGGCAAGGTCCTCGGCGGCGCGCCCAATGGCATTCCGATCTGCCGCGACCTGAGCCATGCCTTGGAGAGGCAGCAGCGCGCGCCGAAGTACTTCATCTTCGGCATGGCCCCGCTGGGGGGCATTTTCTCCGAGCCCCAGAGGCAGATCATGTTTCGGGCCATGGAAGACGGCATGCACTTGGTCAATGGCCTGCACGAGTTTCTCAACGACGACCAATCCTTCGTGGAGAAGGCCCAGGCCTGCGGGGTGGGGATCTCCGACATCAGGAGGCCCAAAGCCACGAAGGACCTGCAGGTTTTCAACGGCAGCATTTTCGACGTAGCGTGTCCGATCGTCGCCGTGCTGGGCACTGACAGCGCCGTGGGCAAGCGGACCACCTCCACCTTGCTGACCCAGGCGTTACAAAAGCGAGGATTGAACGCCGTCATGGTCGCCACGGGCCAAACCGGTCTGATCCAGGGAGCCAAGTACGGGGTCGCCCTGGATTCCATACCGGAGCAGTTCATCTCCGGCGAGATGGAAGCTGCCGTGGTCGCCGCCTATCGGGGCGAGGACCCAGATTTGCTGATCATCGAGGGGCAGGGAGCGCTGAGTCATCCCGCCTACCTGAGCTCCTGTTTCATTATCCGGGGAAGTCGCCCGGACGCGATCATCCTGCAACACGCCCCCTATCGCGAGCGGCTCGGGGACTATCCTCGGCTGCCCATGCCTTCGGTGAAAAGTGAAATCAAACTGATCGAGGTCTTTTCCGGCGCAAAGGTCTTCGCCATCGCGCTCAACCACGAGCTCATGACTAAAGGCGAAGTTGAGGTGGCCGTGGACCGCTATGAAGAGCGGCACGGCGTCACCGCCACGGATGTGCTGCTCGACGGCACCGACAAGCTGGTGCAGGCCGTTCTTTCCGCATTTCCAGACCTGCAGGATACACGCAGAGCGGCGGCGACCGTGCAGCGGGCCTGCGACGGGCCGGTGGCGGCCAGGCAACACACGGCGTCGTTCCCACCGCAGCCCGCAGGCTGATGGCCACGCCGCGGTTGGAAATCGACCTGGCGAAGCTTCATCACAACGCCCACCAGCTCGCCCAGCACCTTGCCGCACGGGGAATCTCCCTCACCGGTGTCACCAAGGTCGCCCTGGGCAGCAGCGAGGTGGCGCAGACTCTGCTCGCTGCAGGCGTGCATTCCCTGGGCGACTCCAGAATCGAGAACATCGAGAGGATGCGGCGGGCAGCGAAGGAGGCCACTCTCATCCTGCTGCGCACGCCACTGATGAGCCAGGTGGAGCGGGTGGTTGCCCACGCGGACATCAGCTTCAACAGCGAGCTGGCGGTGATCGCGAACCTCTCCGAGGCCGCGGTGAGACAGGACAGGATCCATCGCATCGTGTTGATGGTGGAGCTCGGTGATTTGCGGGAAGGGCTGGCACCGGAGGACCTGACGGCCACCGCACAAAGGGCCCTGGAGCTGCCCAACATTGCGCTCACGGGCATCGGCACCAACCTGGCCTGCTTCGGAGGCGTGAAGCCGGATCTCCAGAACATGGCGCTGCTGTCAGACCTCGCAACCTCACTGGAGCAGGAGCTTGGCATCGACCTGACGCTGGTGTCCGGCGGAAACTCGGCGAACATCGATTGGCTCGAGGGCTGCCGCGACACGGGTCGAGTGAACCACCTCAGATTGGGCGAGGCGATCTTTTTAGGCCGAGAGACCTTGCGGCGCACCCCCATTGACGGCCTATTCACCGACGCGGTGACGCTCGTCGCCGAGGTTATCGAGTCCAAGGTGAAGTCGTCGGCGCCCTCGGGACAGATCTGTCAGGATGCCTTCGGCGACACGCCCGCTTTCGCTGACCGAGGGCTGATCGATCGGGCCATCCTGGGCCTGGGGCGTCAGGACGTTGATGTCTCAGGGTTGCGTCCGGATGCGGAGGATCTTCAGATCCTGGGATCCAGCAGCGACCATGTGATCGTCGAGTCGAGTCGGGGGCTGCTACGGATCGGCGAGGAGCTCATGTTTCACCTGAGCTATGGCGCCCTGCTCGCAGCGATGACATCTCCCTACGTGGACAAGGTCTTCCTACCCGAACAAGCAAGGTGCGGTATTCGATGCCAGCGTTGAAGATCATCGCCATCGGCGGCGGAAAGGTGGGGCGCATCTCACCTACGGTCCGAACCACAGTCATCGATCGAGAGATCGTGAGACTCAGTGCCCGAAAGTCGCCGCGCCTTCTCTTTCTGCCCACCGCCAGCGCTGACAATGACCAGTACTGCGAGGCGATTCACCGGCAGTTTGGCAAAAGGCTGGGCTGCCGCGTGGACATCCTGCTGATGATCCATACGCATCCGGACCGCGCCAGTATCAGGGATCGCATTTCTCGGGCGGACATAGTCTACGTGGGGGAGGGAAACACACTCCGGATGATGAAAACCTGGCGCCGATACGGCGTCGACGAGGAAATCCGCGCCGCCATGAAACGCGGGGCCGTGCTGTGCGGCTCCAGCGCCGGCTCCATCGCGTGGTTCGCCTGGGGCAACAGTGATTCACTCAAATCCGCCAGCAACCCAGAGAAGCTGGTCCGCGTCCGAGGGCTGGGCCTGGTGAATGGACTGATTTGCCCCCACTACGACACCGAGAAGCATCGCCGTCCCTCGCTCAAGGCCATGACAAAGCGTCACCGGCAGGTCGCCATCGCTTTGGACGAATGCTGCGCCATGGTCATTGTGGACGACTCCTATCGGGTCCTACCCTCGGTCAGGGGGCGCAACGCCTATCGCGTGTGCTGGCGAGACGGCGTGTATCGGGAGGAGCGACTGGTCCAGTCACCCGACTTCAGGCCCCTCGGTCCGCTGCTCGCCCAAAGCGGATGCAGAATCGCATCAATTTGATGGCCCTGTCCGATTACGCCCCCTATCGCCGGCCACAAATGCTCCGCTGTTGCTACCCATGTGTAGATGGCACGCAAGTTGCGTGAGGTCACTGTGCGCCTCATTGCGGCTGCAAGGAGTAAGACCATGCAAGACACACGAACCCCCACCGGAATCAGGTCCGCCCTGTTTTCGGTCGTGATGATCGTGACCATCATCGTGGTGTTCCAGAACACCGGCACCGTCCAGACCACGGTGCTCTTCAGCACCGTCGCTATGCCACTGGCCCTGCTGCTTGGCTTGGTCCTCGCCTCCGGCATGCTGTCGGGGGCCGTGCTCTACCACACGCTGAGCCCCCAACGGCGTCGGCACTAACGACCTCAACGCTGCTGAGCCACCTCCTATGGTTTATCAGTTGAACGGGGCGGGGCTGCAGACGATGTACTACTCTCGAACGGATTCCGGCGGCGCACACACCCGGGGGCGGGCTCGGGCTGATGATCGCACTACGTAGGAACGACGCACGCCACTACGTCCGACAGGGCAAGGTGGCGTGGTGGCAGACGTTCTATGCTCCGGAGCCGCCGGTGCGCACCGACCAGGGACTGGGGACGCTGGCCAACATCGATGAGCTGCGTATAGAACCAAGTGGGGGCACCGCACCCCGCCCGTGGTCTGAGTCCGAGGTCCTCACCTATGTGTACCAGGGAGCGCTTGTTCAAACGAGCGCTGACGGCGGCTCAGACACCCTGCAGGCGGGCGAGTTTCAGCGCATGAGCTCCGGCCCCTGCGTCAGTCACGAGGAGACGAACGCGTCTGCTACCAACGGGGTGCACTTCTTCCAAATCGCCCTGCACGCCCAACCCGGCGACATCGAAAGCGGGTGCGAGCAGCGACGCTTTACAAGCGCACATCGCCGCAACAGGTTGTGTCTGGTGGCGTCTTCAGACGGGAGGCAGGGCTCGCTACGCATGGCTCGAGATGTCTGCATCCTGTCGAGCAAGCTCGATCCGGGGCACCACCTCATACACGAGCTGAGGCCCGACCGTAGGGCCTGGGTGCACATCGTGCACGGCGAGGCGACCCTGTGCGACCATCTGCTCGTGCAGGGAGACGGCGTCGGCGTGACGGGCGAGCCGTCAGTGTCCCTCACCGCCGGGGTGAGCACCGAGCTGCTGTTGATCGATGTGCGCTCCCCGTGACTCGCCCGCGACGGGCAGCAGTCCTGACCGCCGGGCGCGAATTCGCAATTTGCTGGTGCCCCTGGACTTCAGCGCGCACTCCGAACACGCCCTGGTGATGGCCTCCGATCTGGCGGAGCGGGACCGAGCGATGGCGCAGCCCACTCGATTCGACGGACAAGGTACTTCATTTTGATTGAGCCCACCGGTCCAGCAGGAACTTCTCCGGCGCAATCTCTCGACTTTGTTGGTTTCTTTTCTGCCTCCGCTGGCGCGCTAATTGCAGTGTTTCCAGCGTGATTGGTGCGACCCCGCAACTACGTAGGCTCATGGAACGTGCCTCGGGGATCACGCCAGACAGCACGAGAGAGAGGACCCATGACGACGAACAGGTACAAAGAAATACAGCTCGGCGAGCTGGTCGCGGTTGTTTTCGACATCGCCGCACAGCACAGAACAGATCCACGAGAGATCTCACGCCTGGCCACGTCCGTGGTGACGCGGCTGCTGCGGCACGCGTGGAAGCCATCGCCCCCCACATGGGCAACTGCAATGAATACGAAGTTGTACGCTGCTGCCTAGGCGAGGGGAAGACGCATGTCATTCACCCATAGAAATCGCTCCAAGCTCAAGGCCATCGCGGCCACAGTCCTGCTGCTGCTCACGTCCATCGTGGTGTTCCAGAACACGGGGGCTGTTAACACGAAGGTGCTCTTCGGCGCGGTCACAATGCCGCTGGCCCTACTGCTGGGCTCAACTTTCGCGGCGGGCCTGCTGGTCGGGGCCGTGCTGCTCAACCGCTGGAACCATCGGAACCAGGAGAAGTAGCCGTAGGGGAGACAAGTGCCCGAGCACAGTAGCCTGATCCAGCGGTCCCGAGGGATTGCGTTTTTGGGGAGCTACCTGCCGCGGGCCTGCGGCATCGCGACGCTTTCCCACGACCTGGCCACAGCGGTGGCAAGGCAGGTGAGCGCTGAGCAGCCGGTCATCGTGGCGGCCATGAACGACCAGGCCGAGGGGTACGCCTATCCAGATATCGTCAAGCTCGAGCTGCGGCAGGAGCACCCAATTGACTACTCCCGGGCCGCGGAGTTTTTGAACTTCAGCGGCATTGACATCGTGAGCCTGCAGCACGAGTACGGCATCTATGTGGGAGTGACCCACCCCGCCGTGGTCCGTAAATCCGGCGAGTCCTACCGTCTGAGCTTGCAGCGGAGGGTGCGCAAGCTTGGCCTCGAGGAGCACGTGCTGTTCCACCCCTTGTTCGTGGAGATCGATGAGCTGCTGGCCGAAGGCCGGGGCTGCCTGGTGCCGCCGGGTGACTCTGCCGCCCTGGCGCGCGAGATCATCGCCCTGCTCGATGACGAGGTGAAGCTCAACGCCATGCGAAAGCGAGCGTACCTATACTGTCGGTCCATGGTCTGGTCGTCGGTGGCACGCAACTACCTGGATTTGTTCGATGAGGTGCGTAGTAAGGCCCCGACCCGGTTCCCCATCGCCTCGGCGGCGAGGTCTCCTTTGACCCACGCCGACCTGCCGCCTCCCAAAATAGATCACCTCGCGAGGTTGACCGACGACACGGGTCCGGCGCGCCACGCTCGACACTCCGTGCCAGACTGGAACCACGTCTACGGCCTCGACGACGCCGCGGCGACCATGGTGGCCGCCACCAAGTTCCACGCCATCCACGGAGACGACGCCTCGCGAAGCTCACCGAGACCTGCCTCGCGCTGTTTCAAACCCTCATCGGCGAGGGTGACCACACCCAGATCGCCGACGGGCTGGACTATACCCGTCGCTACGTATCCCATCGGGCGCCCAACCGCGGACCACCACGAGGTGGGTCCGAATGCGGCGGGCGACCCGATCTTTTTTGCTGAAAGTTGAAAGCGACCACATGATACCCGTAGTCGAAAAGACTGAGCACAGCAGCGCTCCGGAAAAGCTACCGCCGACAGACCTCGCGCTCAGCGCCGACAGGCCATCGACGGCGGCGCCTGAATCGGTGCGGTTGCTCAACGGCGGAGCGGCCACCTATCCCCGAATGCTGCGGGCCATTGCCCAAGCGCAACGCACTGTGCTGCTGGAAGTGTTCTCTTTTTCGTCATCGGGCGTGGGCGCGCTCTTTATAGAGGCGCTGGGTCTGGCTGTCAGCCGGGGCGTGACAGTGAGGGTCCAGATTGACGGTTGGGGATCGGTGTGGGGTGGCCGCGCCGTGGCCAGCGCGCTGCGGCGCGCGGGTTGTTCCGTACTGATCTACAACCGTCTACGGGCGCTCTTCTCCGGCCGCATCGGTCGCAACCACCGCAAGGTCCTGCTCGTCGACGATGAGGTAGCATTCCTCGGCGGGCTCAATATCGGCGACGAGAACCTGACTGAAGGCTCCCGCCTCGCCTGGGCAGATCTGGCACTGGAGATTCGGGGGCCGCAGTGCACGCGCCTGGGGATGATGCTCCGGCACGAGCCACACCACCGGATGGACACCTCGCTGCAAATCCACCTGTGTGGACTCGGCGGTGGCTGGCGGCTGCGCGAGCGGTACCTCAAAGCCTTCTCACGCGCCCAGCTTCGAATCCAGGTGGCCCACGGCTTTTTTCTTCCGGACGCCGGCATCGTGGGCGCCCTCAAGGCTGCAGCACGTCGCGGCGTCGCGGTTCGGCTGCTTCTCGCAGGCAATACGCGTCACCCGTTCGCCCGCGCGGCCACCAGGAGCCTCCATCGCCAGCTGTTGGAGGCGGGTGTGCACATCCATGAGCTGCGCGACTCGCTGCTGCATGCGAAGGTGGCAACGGTGGATGGAGAGCGGCTGCTGCTGGGCAGCTTCAATCTGGATCCGTTCTCACTGTCGAATCTGGAAACGCTGGTCGAAGTGGACGACGCACGCGTGGTCGGCCAGGTAGAGGGCTGGATCCAACGCCACCTGGCACACTCACATCAGGTGAAGTACGCGGGAGCGGGCTCTTGGCTGCGGCGGTGGTTGTTCGATCCTCTGGGCCGGATCGTGACGCGGCTGGCCAAAGCGGTCAGTCACGTGATTGTCGGTCGGAAGCAGCGCCTCGCATCCATCGACGCCTCCTATTCAGTGTCTGAACACAACAGAGAGCCATGATGGGGTCAGTAGTAATCAGCTGCTCCACGACGCTGGCGCACCAGCTCGTCGTGCTCGCTAATCTCCTCTTCGAACAGTGACAGGTTCAACGGGCAGGGTGGAATGTTCTCGTCTACGTACTGGCAATCGACCTGGTCGCACTGCACGAAATGCTCGCTTGCGCCCGCCCATCCCGCTTTGCTCTTCTTGCGCCGGTGAATTTTCACCGTTTCGTTGACTACGGAACATTGATACTCCTTCTGCTTCTTGGCGCCCATTGAGTCTCCTTTTTTGTCGGTGCGTCCTTGGGGGGCGGCTGCATCGATCACTATGCATCGTTCGGTCCAACAAATGGTAACCGAAAAAAGGTGCGTGATTTCAGGCTCGGATTGCCGACCGGGAGTACTGCACCGATGGGCAGTGATTTGGTGCTCCTTCATTTTGATGGACATGCCGTAGGTATCGCAGCGAACAACGGCACAGTGGTGGTCATTACATTGGTGCCCCTGATGCACGAAGGCGAGGTGAGTTGCGCCTGAACGGGGTGGCAAACGCCGCCACCCCGTTCAGGCATGAATAGTGCTTATTGAAAGGCATCGAAGTGTTGGCAACTTCAGATCAGGAGATCAGATGCGTGAGGAGATTGAATCCACCGAGGCCGACTGGCGTTATGAGGAGGCCTATACAGCGCACTACGACGTCATGGACCTGACGCTGGCGCTCATTTTGTATCGCGGCGTCATTGATGTCTTTCCGAACACTCTACAGGCGGAGAGTGCCCGTCTGCAGCTGTTGAAGATCGTCGATGCCGTGGTGCCAATCGCGGAGATACTCGATACGCTACAGACATTGGCGACCGCGCATCTTGAATCCAACGCGCCGGATGGTCCACTGGAAGATAGCAGACAGCAGCGTGGTCTTCGTCACCAGCAGGACAGAGACTGGGAGAAGAGTCAGCATGAGAGCCGGCGTGCCGAGATTCGGCGTCGTGTGAAGGAGCACCGGCGCGGCCCATTCATTTAGTGTCGTGCGGGTCTTAGTAAGGCGGGCGAGGTGCGTTGTCCTGCAGTCGATTCACTGGTCACGGGCTACGGCACGCTAGCAACTGGGCCTAAACGCTCACGCCTGGTGGACGGCCTTGAGCACGTGGACCCGAGCGGCGCGCAGGGCGGGCGTGAACGAGGCCACCACCGTGGTGAGAAAGAGCCCCAGGCTGTAGGCGATGAGCGTCCCCAGCTCCAGCTTGGCCTTGATCGCCTGGATGCTGACGCCCGCGGCCTCCATGGGCTTTGGGTAGACGATGCCGGTGGTCTCCAGGTAGTGGATCAGGGGCATGCTGATCACCACCCCCGCGGCCACCCCGAGCGCTCCGAGCAGCGCGCCCTCGGTGAGCACGAGTGCGAGGATGCGCCCGGGCCCCGCGCCCAGGGCGCGCATCACGCCGAACTCCCTGACCCGCTCCATTACTGACATGAGCACCGTGTTGAGCACGCCGATGGCCATTATGACCACGACGATCAAGATGAACACGAAGCCCGTGGACTTCTTCATTGCGATGAACTCGGCCATCTCGGGCATCGCCTTGTCCCAGGTCAACACGTCCAGGGAGGAGTCATTGCCGAGGGCAGCGCGGACCGTCTTCGCCGCGGCCGCCGAGCCCTTCTGGCTCGGGAGGATGACGGCCACCTGGTGCACTCCCTTTCCCAGTCGTAGGAGCCGGCGCGCGTCCGTAAGCGTGATGTTCGCGTAGTAGCCGTCCAGGTTCTGGTTGCCGGTGTAGAAGATGCCCACCACCCGGAGCTTGAGCTGCTCCTGGGCGCCGAGCCCCTGCGCCTGGATGGTGATGCCGTCGCACAGGTCGACCCGCAGGGTCTTGGCCAGCTGTACGCCGATGACCACCGGGTGGGGCGCCGCGTCGCCCGCGGCTGCCCGGCGCGCGCAGCGCAGCGCACCTTTCTTTTTCAGCCGCTTCTCGGCGGCGTCGACCTGGTCGCTGGTGGCCCCCAGGTACACGCCCCGCTTGAGGCGCCGGGCGAGCTCGGAGACGCGCCGCTCCCGCTGGGGCTCGACGCCGGTGAAACGGATCCCCACCGAGTCCGAGGCGCTGCTGACCAGCCCGCCGCCAAAGGCGCGCATCAGCAGGTGCCCGCCTTTGAGACGCCGGCGGATCTTCTTCCGCACCGCCTCTCCGTCACCTCGCGTGGGACCCCCGCTTCCTATCAGCGATGCTTGGCGGCTACCTCAAGTGCGTCTTCGCCTGGCAGCGTCACCGCGGTCGCGTCGCCGGCATAGAAGACGGCCAGACCGGCGCGATCACATTCGTCCAAAAATTTGGCGGCGCCCTGAACGCTAAGGGCCCGTGCA
>Ga0272441_10007269_pt1 | contig 18071 bp, 12 predicted proteins | sample SSMProp6N_FD_193582 | JGI IMG/M metagenome (GOLD analysis project Ga0272441, IMG submission 193582) | Marine sediment archaeal communities from Little Sippewissett salt marsh, Falmouth, MA, United States - SSM-Prop-6N | ecosystem: Environmental > Aquatic > Marine > Wetlands > Sediment ... | reverse complement strand
TCTTTTTCAAATGATTGAGAGTTTGATATAACTCCATCAATATCAGATGTCCATTCATAAGCAGTAATATCACCATCGGAATCAGTTCCTTCTCCTTCAAATGTGACTTTTTCACCTTCTGCTATACTATCTGGAAAAACAAATAAATTAGTGACTTCTGGTTTTTTATTTATCTCACCAGCAATAACAATAGGTGTCAGATGATCAATAATAGCCCAGCAGTATCCCTCATATCCGTATTGATCATAAGCTGTTTCAACACCGGTATTTTCATATTTATGCCATGTTTCAGATGTTTCATTAAAATAATATATACCATCAAGCCCTTCTTCTGTTAATTCTATATCTGCATTATCAAGATCCTGTTGTGTATAATATATTCGAATTTCTACATCAGATGGGTTAAAAACACTCCAGTTTTCTATTTCTATATCAATGAACGATCCTGCTGTATGAATCCTATCTCCAAGATCTTTTTCTGTTGGATTACCTGCATATTTCTTCAGATATATCTCTGTTGGAGAGGTGACATTTTTATTTGAAATATAAAAATCATATTCATTGTTTTGATATGTTTGATTTTCACTAGCATTTATTGTATCAGTCTCTTCAATTTTAGTAATAATCTTTTTAGGAGTAGTAATATCAGTTAAACCTTTGTCATCTTCGACTGTTAATGTAACATTATAATTATCAAATTCAGTAAAACAATAAGTTGGATTGAGGACATAGCAGAAATCTCCATTTCCCATATCCCAGGTATAATTTACTATTTTATCTTCAGGATCATCTGTTAAATCAGTTAGTTCAAAATATTCACCTATAGTTGGAAATTCTGGATTCCATGTAAAATCTGCATCAGGAGGGGCATTTGTAATAGTTATTGATATTGTTGTATTGCTTTTTTTATTATCACTATTTGTAACATTTAACGTTACTTCATATGTACCATCATCTAGATATATATGATTTGGATTTTGCTCATAACTATTACAACTATCTCCAAAATCCCATAACCAACTAGTAATAGTATTTCCGGGACCTGGAGTCGAGTTATCATTGAAACAAACATTCAGACCGTTAATATCTTTAGTAAAATTAGCACAGAACTCTGGAGGTGATGTATAGTTTATTACTAACTCTGGTTTATTTTCGGCATTCTCCTTTGAGTTTATGTAAAGATCTGCTTTATCCTCTGTATAGATTTTATAAGATATAAACCCTATAGACAATGAATCCTGTATAGAGTCTGTTACATCCCATTCAATCCATCCTGTGGGATTTGATGAAATATCAACTGCGGATATGAAAGTCGATGTAGTTGAATCTGGCATATTATTCCAAGTTACTAATGATTCATCCCAAGATACATTATTAATAGTCGAAAGAGATAAAGAATTTATACCAGTATTGTAACTTATATATATTTTCAATTTAGCTTCATTTATAGTTGAACCTGTCATAATATTTGATATATTATATTTTTGATATACATGTTTAATACCAGTAATTGTATTATTTGAAATTCCGATGTCTGGATCAGAACCATAATTGTTATCCTTATTTTTTTCATCTACAAATGTATCATCTAATATTATTCCACCTGTATCATCTGCTTCTACATTTTCTATTATCTGAAATCCTGCTATTGTTGAAAAAAGTAGGATTCCAACTATTATAATTATCTTGCTTTTTCCCATCATATTTGTTTTTCCCTCCTAAGGAATTAATTTTTTTTAAATTTTCTTTTATTCGTCTTCTTCTTTTTGTTTTTTTGTAACGTTTCCCACTACTTTCTCCATCAAAAAATCCCGTATTTCTGTGGGTTTTGTTGAATCAATTCCAAAATATTCTGGAAAACGCCTCGTAGTTGTTAGCATCTCAGTAGATCTATATGGCTTCGAATGAACTAGTTTTAACCCAACTAGTTCATCTACATGATCATAACACTTGGTTCCAATCATCCGTCTGAGATTACTTTGTTTAATTGGCTGATGAAACGCAATGAGCGATAAAGTTTTTAATAGATGTGATTCAATCTCAGGGTTAGCTACCATCATTGTTTGATCAGTGTATTTCTTTTTAACCTGCATTGCATATTTATCACCAGCTTTTACTATCTCCATGCTGGTATCATTTTTACGTGTCACATTATATTCTTCAATTAATTCATCTATTGTATCCTTGATTTTTTTTCTAGATATTTCTGTTGAGTTTTTCATCTCATTTATGCTAAGGGGTTTACTGGCTGAAAATAGTAATGATTCAACTATTCTTTTTTCTTTTTTACCCATATTATCCCATCTAACACATCCAAATGTTAATTTCAACTATATCCATTGGTTTTTATATATATCTTACCGTATGGAAATTTTTTCTGATAAACAGTAATTTTATTATCTGATGCCAGAAATAATACGCTCATAATAGCGGTTATAATATCTTCTTTTTTATTATTTTCAAATAAATCTGAAAGAGGTATTGTTTTTCTATTTATTTCCCTGATTTTATTCCATATTTTTTCTATATCTTCTTCAAGATGATCCTCATGTGCGGTTCCCTTCATACGTTTTCTCGCTTTTTCAGCGAGTCTGTCCCTTTCTTCTTTTCTTTGTAATTCAAGTAGCTGATATTCTTCAGATTCTTTTTTAGCCTCATTAAAAGCATCTAATAGTTCTATAAGTGATACTTTCCTTTTTGATTTACGTCTAAGAGGCGTGTCTATCGGAGGGGTTGGTGTTTTCATAATTAGATTTGTATAAGAGTAATCATCATCTTCTGTAAGCCACATCTCAGTTGGAATATCACCCCATCCAAATGGTTCATATTCTTCCTGATTGTTTTCCTCCATTGTTAATACTAGATTATTGCTCTGTAGTTTTAGAATCTTCCAGGCCATATATATGATACGACCAGCGATTATCAGATCTATTTTTTCTTGTTTCGCACGGTTTAGGTACATAGTTGAAAAACTAACAAGATCTATATCCCAGGGGTTTAGATGATTCTGCATTACAAGTTCAAATGCTATTGCAATTGATCTATCAAAAGGATTTTCAATTGATATATGCTCACCGCTATCAGCTTTTTGAAGCATTGTTATATACTGGTTTATTCTACCTGGTTCTTCGTTTTCATCTATTAGTGATTTATGAAATAATAGATGATTTATCACATCATTATCTATTTTAAGTTGTTGCAATCATTCTTCCTCCATCAATCTTAATTTCTCCCTTGGGTCCTACTGATTCAGGGTCAATGTTACCAATCATCTCAGATATACCTGTGTCACGCATAGTAACACCATATACATGGTTTGCCTCTTTGAGAGCTATTTTTCTAAGAGAAACCATTAAAAACTGTGAGTCTTGAGCACGTTTTTTTACCATCCTTGAAACAGTTTCAGCGTTAAGGCCATCTAGAAACATGTCCACCTCATCAAGGACATAAAAAGGACTTGGATCATAATGTTGTATTGCAAAAATAAATGCGAGACTTGCAATACTTTTTTCACCACCAGATAGAGCTGAGAGCAGTAGTATTTTTTTACCACGTGGCCTAGCTTTTATAGTGAGACCTGATTCAAAAACAGTATCAGGATCTTCAAGCTTGAGTTCTGCTTCCCCTCCTTCAGATAGCTGGGCATATATTTCTTTGAAGTTCTTATTGATCTGATCATATATTTCAAAGAAACGTTCTTTCTTTTTATCTGTTACTTCATCTACAAGTTTTGTAAGGTTTTTCTTCTGATCTTTTAGGTGTTTTACATCTTCATCTAGCTTATTTTTACGTTCAACCTGATGATCATATTCTTCAAGTGCCCTCATATTCACTGGTTCAAGTTCATGCATTGATTCCTCAATCACACGAATTGAGTCTTTCAATGATTCAACATTAGGTAGTTTTTCATTTTCTTTTATCTCAACGTTATATAGTTTTAGCTCTTGATCTAGTTCATCTATCTGACCTTCAAGTGTTGGAAGACGGTATTTAGCACGTGAGATAAGATCATAATATGATTCAACACGAGTGTTAATTTTATCAAGTTCGTTTTCAATTGTAACTGTTTTCTTATAAATTTCATCTCTTTTAGATGAGAACTCTTTTATTTTACCAGTCATTTTCTCTTCAACGTTCATAAGGGCTTTTAGTTCATTTCTATGTTCATCTCTCTTGTTTTTAAGATCATCAATAGATTTCTTATGTTCCTCGATTTGTTTATTATTTTGCTCAATCTTATCTTCAAGTTCTTTTTTTCTCTCATCAAGCAGCTCAATTTTTTTATTAATAGCATCAATTTCTGATATATAACCTAGGTTTTCAGATCTAATATCAGATACTTCTTCTTCAAGACCTCGTGCGTTTTGAGCTAGTTCTTTTTTAGTACCTTTTAGAAGTATTTTTCCTTTTTCTTCTTTTATTTTTTCAAGCTCTTCAATTCTATTTTCAATACTTTCAATTTCTGTTATTATCTCTTGTTTTCTATCCTCAAGTTTTTCTTTTTCAGATGTTTTTTCTTCTAAATCATTGTTAAGTAGTTCTAATTTATTTGAATAATCTTTTCTTCTAACATCAAGTGTTTTTATCTGATTTTCAATATCAATCTCTGTTTTTATATCTCCAAGACTCTGTGTTATTGCTACTATCTCTTTTTTTGTTTCTGATAGTTTCTCTGTTAGTAGATCATGGTTTTTTGTCGCAGTTTCCAATTCATCATTAATTTCATCTAATTTACTCCGATCAATGTTGCTGAAACCAATGTTTGTCTTAGGAATACTGCCACCTATCATAGCACCACTTGATTCAATAAGACTTCCTTTTAGATCAACAAGTCTAACACCACCCATCAGTCGTCTTGCATCAGAAAGGCTTTCTACGACAACGGTGTCTCCAAAAACATACCAAAAAGCAGATCTATATTTATCTTTGAATTTGACAAGATCAATTGCAAAACCATGTGATTTAGAATCTTTTACCGTCATCAATGCTTTTCCACGTGGTTTTCCAGGTGACATCTTATTTAATGGTAGAAACGTTGCTCTTCCAAGGTTTTTTTCCTGTAGAAATCGTATTGCATTAGATGCTGATTTATCATCATCTACAATAATTGATTGAAGTCTAGCACCAGCAGCAATTCCTACAGATTTTTCATATTTTTTATCAACATTAGCTAGTTCTGATATTGTCCCATGGATACCTGTTAGATTATTTTCATCCCTTGCTTTTAATATCTCTACAACCGCTCGGTTATATCTACTATTTACTGATTGCTGCGCATCAAATTCTGCTTGCAGCTGTGATTGTTTACGTTGTATTTTTCTAATAGCATTTTCAAGATCATTTATTTGCTCTGAGATTTCTGCTTCTTCTTTCTTTTTTTCAAATAGTTTTTTCTCTATTTTTTTTGTGCTTTTATCTTTTTCCTGGTCTTCTTTTTTAAATTCATCTTTCTGCCAGTCTATATCTTTTATCTCGAACTCATAAGTCTTTTTTGTTTCTTCCATTTCAGCTATTTGTTGCTCTATTTTTTCAATTTTCTCTGTTATTCTGTTTCTTTTAAGTTTCAGCTCATGTATCTGATTTTGTTTTTCATTGTGTTCCTCACGCATTTTCACTAGTTCACGGGTCAGGTCCATTGATTTATCATCGGTTTGAGATATGTTTTCTTTTAAACTATCTAGTTCTTTTTGTTTTTCATCAAGTAGTTCTTTTTTTTGTTTTTGTTTTTTATCTAAATCATTTTTTTGATTAGAATATTCATCAATTTCTTTTTTTATGTTTTCAAGTCTTAACTTGTTTTCTTCTATTTCATTTTTTAAATCTGATATTTCATCATTTGAAAAATTAATTCTCTCTTCAATTTTTATTTCTTCACTACGAATATTATCTATTTTTTCTTTTATCTCTTTTACTTCATCTCCACCAGTATCAGCGATTTTTTTCTCAATTTCTTCAAGTTCTTCATTTTTTTGTTTATATTCTTTCTTTAAGGACTTGCTTTTTTCATCTAATTTTTCTTTTTCAGATTCATAGTTTTCAACTTGTTTTTGAATTTCGCTTATCTGTGTGATTATATCTTGTTTCTTTTTTGTAGCAATTTTTCCTTTTGTAGTATATAGTTTATCTTTGAGTTCTTTATATCTAAACGCCTCATCTCTATCATTTTTAAGCTGTCTTATTTGACTATTGATCTCATTAGTGATTATCCTAATTCTCTCCAGGTTTCCCTCTACTTCTTCTTGTTCTGTTTCTGCTTTTTTAATGTCATTATCAAAATTACTAATACCCGCAATATCATCGATTATTCTTCTTCTATCAACACTACCCATTTCAATGAGATTTGTTACATCACCTTGTTTTACAATATTATATCCATCACCACTCATACGTGCATCTGATAGGATTTTTCCAAACTCTGAAAAACTTGAGGATTTACCATTAACATAAAATTTTGAATAATAATTATCAGGATTATCTTTTATGGGGGCTCTCTTGATTTTTCTTGTTAATACTACTTCATCAGCATCAACTGGCATCCTTCTTTGTTTGTTGTCAAAAACAAGTGAAACCTTACAGTATTTTGAAGGATTTTTTCTTTTTTTCCCACCATTAAAAATAAGATCTGTGAGTCTTCCAGCTCTCATTACTTTTGAGCTTTTTGGACCTAGAACAAATAGTATTGCATCTGCAATATTACTTTTTCCTGAGCCATTTGGCCCTGTTATTGCAGTAAATCCTGGAAAAAATGGTACAGTTAGTTTTTTCCCAAAGGATTTAAAGTTCTCCATCTCAACCTGTTTAAGATACAGCTAAATCCCTCTCCAAATCAATAATCCTGTTTTTTCAAATATTAACTTTATCCCATCCTTTTTTTCTTATTACATCCCTGTTTTTTTCCTAAACAGTTATCACTATATAAAATTTGTTTATTATTTATTTAGATCATTATTTTTTTGAATCTTACTTTATATGTTTTAGCAAGGTTTTTTATCTTTCTATTTTTATTTATCTTAATTTTATCAGTCTTCTTAATGGGGATTTATCTCCAGTACTAGTTGTAAAAATATTTTTTATCTCATCATTTTTTTTGTTTTCATTTTCAACTATCAATGCATCTACTTTTCTTGCTACTTCCATATGAAGATTGACAAAACTATCTACTGGTTGATCGATTTTTTTTGTTTGACTCATAGTTATTTCTTCCTGAGGTCGAGAGGTAAATCTTAGGTTTTTCCCCTTTATGGAACTAATAAAATCTAATTTAAGCATCTTTTTTGCATCCCATTCCATCCTACTATTCCCTCAAATTGTTTAAATAGTTCTCCCCATATTTATATTTTTTATGTAGATAATTATGCAGGTAAGTTTATATAACGATTTAAATTAGATATCAATGTTTAATTATAATTGGAGGTTTTTGATAATTATGGATAAAGCCACGTTTGGTGCTGGTTGTTTCTGGGGCGTTCAAAAAGAGTTTGACAAGATCAAAGGAGTTATTTCAACTACAGTTGGATATATGGGTGGAACTACAAAGAACCCTAGTTATGAAGATGTATGTACTAATAAAACAGGTCATGTTGAAGTATTAGACCTTATTTTTGATCCTGAAATAATTAGTTTTGAAAAACTAATAGAAATTTTTTTTAATATACATAATCCTACGACAAAGGACCGCCAAGGACCTGATATTGGAACGCAGTATAAATCCATAATTTTTTATCATAATGATAAACAGAAAAAAACTGCTGAAGATTTTATTAAAAAACTAGATAAATCAGGGAAATATAAAAGAAAAATTGTAACTGAGATTAAACCTGCTGATGTTTTTTATAAAGCTGAAGAATATCATCAGAAATATTTTGAAAAAAAATAAGATTAATTGATATTTTTCAAAAAATTTGATTTTTTTTTATTCACATTGTAATACATCATAGTAAAACATTTCATAACCATCTACAATTGCTTCAATAATATTTTGTATTATTGGATATGAATCAAGACTATCAGCTGCAAGACCATAATAATATATCATGTATGCATAAAAAATACAAAGTGGTCTGAATATGTCATTATTTGATTTTGAACATAAATTACATTCTTTATTTTCTTCTGTTGAAACTGAGATTCCAATACTTGATAAAAGAAGTATTAAGAAAATAGTTACAACAAATATTTTTTTAAATATTTTATATACCCTCATATATTTTTTTTATTATAGGATGAATAGTTATAAATTTTTACATAGGTTTAATAAAAAAAAAATTCTTTTAAACTATTTTATATAAGTTTATTGTTTTTAAGGTAGATAATTGTATATATTATTTAATACCAAACTGTTTCTAATTAATATCTCCAACTGAGTATTCACATTGCCAATCAAATCAAGAAGATAATCAGTTATACACTGTGGGGGATGCTCCTCATAAACAAGGATACCATTTGCAAAATAAGTCTTTTGTCCTGAAAAAGATAGAATATTATATGTTTGAACTGGTTCTGGATTAAAAGTAATGCTTTCAATAGTTATCCATTCTTTATTTGAAGAAAAAATTTGATCCCCTACTTCAAGATTTAATATTTCACCTTTATATGTTATTGCTTTTTTAGCACAAAATGGAACATAAGATCCCCATCCTTTAATACCGCTAGATTTTCTTATATATAATGGATGATCTATAGTTGCTTTAATCAATCCGTTATTAATATTTATTATTGGATGAATTGGATTACCTAATATTTTCACATGCCAACTACCATATTCATCGTTTATTATGTCATAAGATAATACTTTATCACCAATTTTTATATCTTCAATGTTTTTATAATCGCCATCGGCCATTGTTATTTTTGTTCCAGCAGGAAAACAACAATGTTTCCAATGTCCTTTTGGAGACATAGCCCCATCATCTGTAACAGTAAAGGTCTTATTTACACCATAATCTTCTTGGCCTGTTATTACTATGCCACCAGTTGTTTCAACACCATCGTCAATCCAAGTATAATGTGCTATTCTTGGTATATCATAGACTATATAATGATTGCCAATCTCGAGTTCAACGGTGCCTTTACAATCTTCATTAAAATAATGTTTATCATCAATTGTAATACTAGCATTTGCATAATTATTGAATTGTATTAATACAAGTTTATTATTCTTAATATTTTTACAACTAAATATATCTGTTTCAACCTTTTTTATTTCGATGCTAAGGCTTGTGCTAGTGAACGGTATTATTGTTAATAAAAAAACTACAGATATTAATATTGCAAATATTTTCTTATTCATATTTTTCATCTCCTACTTTTTTTATTATAACTTCCAGATATTCATGGTATATTCTTTTTCATATCCTACTTTATCTACTGCAACTGCAGTAATTTTATATCTTCCAAAATTATTTTCATCCCATTCAAAAATATATGGTTCATTTGATACTTCTTTTTGAAATACATCATTTATAAAAAAATCTATATGATCTATCCCTGATAATAGATCATATGCCATTGCTTGAATATCAATATCTCCAATTACAATTGATGTAAAAAAAGGAATGATTTTATGGTTGTTTATATAAATTGCTTTTTCAGGTTTTACAATATTAATTTCTGGGAAGTCATCACAGAAGGATAAATTCACATTTATATCGATATATTCATCTTCATAGATATCAATAAAGCCAAGAGAAATACATCTTAATCTTTCTTCTCTTCCACAATATGAAACAGTATATGAATATGATCCAGGACATAATTGGATATAATCTGTTTCATAATACTCTATAGTATGGGAACTACCATAGCTATAACGATGGTTTCCAATAGATATTGATACTTGATAGTTACTATCACTTTCATCCCAGCCATAGAATTTTACATAACCTGGTTGAATACCTTTTAAACTAAAAGTTTTATACCATTTTTGTAATCCATTATCATCTGTTTTTAAAAGCAGAATAAATGTATCATCATCCATAAAAGATTTTGATGTTTCACCGGTGAAAACAAATTCATTGTTATTTGTCTGTATAACATTTGATAGCTCTGATCCTCCTAATCCATCATATGTATAATCCCATATCTTAATACCTTGATTATTGGTTTTTAATAAAAAAGCATGAACTGAATCACCATTATTTGTTATACCACCAATTATATAATCATTATAAAGAGTTTTTTCAATAGAAGTACAAAACTTATCTTCATATATTTTATACCATTTTTGAACTCCTTTATCATCTGTTTTTAAAATTAAACCATCTTGATTGCTAGCTCCACAAAAAACATATCCATTATCATTTGTCTGTATCAATGAACTACCAAATGTATAATTGCTGATACTATAAGTTTTATTCCAGATCTCATCTAAAAAATTATTTGTTTTTAATAAAAAAGCTAGGCTTTTAACATAGATATCTGTTATTGTTCCACATAATATATATCCATCATCATTTGTAATTTCTAAATCAATTGATAAAATACTATATTCAAGGTTATAATAATTAGATGAGATTAATTCTCCATTACTATCTGTTTTAAATAATAAAACCTTACTATGATCCATATTATCATCTGATATACCTATACCTGCTAGTATATAACCATCATCATCTGTTTGTTTAACTGACATTCCAACAGCTTGACCTAAACCATTATAGGTCTGTTTCCAAACTTCTTTTCCTTGGTTATCTGTTTTAAATAAAAATGCTAAATACATATTTTTCATAGTACTATGTGTTGAACCAGCAACAATAAAACCTCCATCAGATGTTTCCTCAACACAATAAGATAAGGTCTCACCATAAATAGAAAAGGTTTCATTCCATATCATATCTCCATTATCATCTGTTTTTAAAAGAAAACCATTATAACAACCAAGTTTTCCTGTATTACCGCAGATTATAAATCCATCATCACTTGTTTCTTTCATACAGGACCCCATGTTTCGATTATACGAATAATAATCTTGCAGATGATAATTATTTAAATCAAATTTTTTATTTGGATTCTTTAAAATCTGATTAAAAGTTGGATCTAAACATGATGTAACTTCCCAATTATTAAAAGTATCATTTTTTTTATTTTCTTCTAGTTTTTTATCCTCAGTTTTTAATCCAAAAACAGAGCTGAAAACTGAACATAACAATATTCCAATTACTAAAAAAATCAGAGCTTTTTTCATATTTTTCTCACCCTCAATATAAAATATGTAATCCACCTAATTCAAATATATTATTTATGGCCCAATAATCTACAACATTATTTTTTTGTTATAATCAGTATTTATCTATTCTTTTTTAATCACATATGGATAAGATATTCATAATAATGTAAAATTAAAAATTTAAGAGAAAAATAGATTTTATTTGAGATAACGCTATAAAAACTATAAAAAAATGAAATGCCGAGAGTGGGGCTTGAACCCACGACATCACGGTCTTCAGCCGTGCACTCTCCCAACTGAGTTACCTCGGCAAAAAAAATAATAATTTTTTTTGATCCCTGAATTAGTAACTTGGTTTTATAATTCTTTTATTAATTCATCTGCTGTTTTATTAATTCGATCTAATGATTCTCTTAAAACCTTAAGAGTTTTTTCTACATCATCTGTTGTAACTGCGCCTTGTGAGGATGGTTCAATTAGACCATCTTGTTCAAGTATTCTGAGGCTATATCTGACCATATGTTGAGGATATTTTGTCTGCTCACTTAGTTTAATTATTCCCATAGGCTGATTTTCTTTTAATGTTTTAAGAACTTTAAGATGCCTTTTTAGGATTTCCATCTCTGTTTCTATTACGCTTGTAAGAACACATCTTTCATTTTTTTCTTTTTTCATAGATGCCATATTCCTCAAATTATCCTATTTTTTCAAAATCAGTAAACAGACATCTCTTATATAAAAATCTCTATAGTTTTATTAACATCCTATGAAAGCTTTTTTATAAACAATGTCTATTTCTCCTTTTTATCATTATGAATAAATATTCAAATCGAGCTTTAATATTATTCTTATTTTTATTGTTAGTGTTATCCATATCAAATAACGCTATCTGTGAGGAAAACCCAGAAATCCAATTTGATTTTTATTATAATAGTTATTGTGGTTCATGTGTTAGAAAAAAAGAAGAAAAAGTTGATCCAATAATTGAAGATTTTTCAAATCAATCAGATAAAATTATTTTTAGGATAAAAGACTATCCAAAAAATGATACATGGAAAAAGGAATATAATAGTTATAAAAATAAATATGATATCTACTATCCTTTTTTAATTATTCAGAATCAGACAAATATTACTATTATTGAATCAGCTGATCTTGATTATGATCTAATAAATGATACTCTTCAGAAATATCTAGCAGGAATTAAATTAGAAGAAAGAGATAATGACACAGTCACTGTTGATACTATTTTTGGAAAAATAGATATTAATTCATCTAGTCTGTCTCTTCCGGTTTTAACAATTATTCTTGGTGGCGTTGATAGTTTTAACCCTTGTGCATTTTTTATTCTTATTATCCTTCTTAATCTTCTTGTACATGCAAATTCAAAAAAAAGGATGCTTCTTATAGGCGGGATATTTATTTTCTTCTCAGGGCTTTTATATGCCCTTTTTATGGTTGCAATTCTTGAGATATTCATGATAATTGAAACAATCTTTATTATAACGATAATAGCAGGAATTCTAGCTATAACACTTGGCCTTTTTGATATTAAAGATTTCTTCTTTTTTAAAAAAGGAGCAAGTATCAGTATTCCCGATAGTAAAAAAAAGGGTATTTATGCTCAGATGAGAAATCTTGTTAAACATCCGAAAAGTACCGCTGTTATCTTTGGTACAATAGTCCTTGCTGCTACAATTAATCTATATGAACTATTATGTTCTCTTGGCCTTCCGATTGTTTTTACACGGTCTCTTGCAGGTTATAATTTATCCCAGTTTGAATCATTTATGTACATATTTTTTTATAACGTTGTATATGTAATACCTCTTGTTGTGATTGTATCTATTTTTATCTTTACTCTTGGTAGATATAAGATGACTGATTGGCATGCTCGTATTTTAAAACTTTTTGCTGGCATCCTTCTTTTTTGTTTTGGAATAATAATGCTTGTTGATTATAGGATACTTGAGGATGTGACAACACCAATATTATTACTTGTTTTTACTATTGTTTCAACATTTGTTATCTCACAGATCTGGAAGATTACTCATCCTAAAAATATAAAATAAAAAAAAAATTGTTATTTTTTTTAAAATATGTTTAGATTAATAATTGTTATATCTATACTATCTACACTTGTTAAATCCTCGTTATCATATGCTTTAACACTAATTGTGCCACTACCAATTACTCTTTCATCCCATGTCCATTCAAGCTGATCAGAGAACTCAGTGTATTCTAGTTTATTATTTATCCTCAGCTCAATTTTATTAATCCCTATGTCATCACCAGCAGATGCCATGATTGTGATTGGCCCGAGGATCAATACTTTATCTCTTAATAGTGGTATTCTAAAATTATCAAATAGATATATTGAATTATGAAGTGGTTTAATTATTTCTACAAAAGGAGGTATATATGTTTTTTCTTCTGTTTTAAAATTCCATATATCAGATTTTGTCTCATATTCTGAGTCATTCACAACTACATACCATCTATAAACCCTATTATAAGATAGATCCAGCCATTGAACTTCTACTCTAGATCCATAAGGAATATTTTCATCATAACCAATTAAACTATCATCACTAGCATTATAAAAATATACATCTAATAAATCACCATCGGGATCATTAACAATAACGCTTAAAGTTGGATTGATATCTATATCCTCGCTATTGTTTTCAGGGATTGGACTTGTTGGCATATTAGGCGGGTTGTTTTCATCAATTATTTTTTTGAAATTCCATGTATCTGATCTAACAGTGTATTCTTCATCATCGACTTCAACATACCAAAACATTTTCTGCCCAGCTGTTAACTCTGGTAGATCAGCTGATACCCTAGTATCGCCAAGAATATTGTTTTTTTGTTCAAGTAGTTCATCATTTAGATAAAATGATACATTTAACGTATCATCATCTGGATCTGATATAAAAACACTAATCTCTGTTATCTCATAATCCTCTGTGTTATTCTCAGGAATAGGATCTGTTGGTTTATCAGGTTGACTGTTTATATAAGTAGTAACATGTAGATCAATGAAATATTCGTTTAAATCCTCAATTATTGTAATTGTTTCATCAGCCATATAATAACCATCGTTATATGTGATATTAAATGTGCCTGTGCTACCAATTGGACCTGGGAAATCAATTATATATTGCCCTGTTGCAAAGATCATTGCTTCAAAAGTATAACCCGGGAAATCAAGACGGACGTTATCTGGAATTATCTTTTCATCATCGATATAACAAAAACCAGCACATGTACAAGGCTGAGTATATGCAATTGTTTGTGGTAACAAAATTGATGCAACAATGACAAACAATGTGATAAAAACTAGATATCTTTTTCTATAGGATTTTTTCATAAATTTTATTCCCCCTATTTTAAGTGTGAAATATTATATAATATTTTTATATAGATTTAACATATTTAAATATATTGTCTTATAGAAATAATAAAAAAAAATTTGGAAGAAAAAATTATTTTATTTTTTCTTTTTGTAAAACATTGCTATTACTGCAAGTAAAATTACCGCAATAATTACACCAGCTATAAGCATAAACCATACAGTGTTATCAAGTGGTTCATCAGCTGATTGTTTTGCATAGTTGTCAAGACGGTCCTCATCTGGATAATAATAATAGTTCCAACCTGTTTCTTTATCTGAATCAATTAGATATGTACCATTTGTTTGTTTCTCAGTTGTTGTGCTAAGTGTTTCATCATCGTTATCATGATAAGTATCATAGGTTCCATCACCATCATCATCTGTCATATATCCCTTATCTGTCACTAGGACTGTATCAATAAGAACGGTTTTTTCAGTTGGTAATGAATCAGTCTTATTATCATTTGCAGTAACTTTAAGAACGTATACTCCAGGTTCTGTATATGTATGAGTTTTTGTAACACTAGTACCATTTGCGACAAATTCTGATGCACTATTAGTTGTTTCATCACCCCAGATGAAGAAATATTTAATCTCATCACCCTCATCTATATCAGTACTAACTGCGGTATAACTATATTCAGTGTTTTTTGAACCAGTAAAAGTACCTGTAACATCTGGTTTTGTTGGTGCATTATTTGGTGGGTTTGTAATTGTAACTGTAAATGTATCTGTATCAGATGCTGTTCCACTAGTAACAGTGAGTGTAATTGTGTATTCACCTGTTGTTTGATATTTATGAACTGGTTTTTCACCAGAACCTTTGTTTCCATCTCCAAAATCCCAAAGATATGTTAATGTTCCACTACCAGTACTTCTTGATCCATCAAACTGAACATCATCTCCAATGTATCCAAATGTATCACTTAGACTTCCATCAGCATCAGCTGTAGCTTCTGATTCTCCTCCGCCGCCACTTGGCATAATAAAAACAGGATCTGTTGTGCCGCCTCCGCCGCCACCGTTGCCACCGTTGCCACCGTTGCCGCCATCATCGTCATCATCATCGTCGTCACCACCGTTTGAGGATGTAGCAGTTGGCGTGCCACTAGCAGGATCTGATGGTTCTCCTTCTAAATCTGAGTTGTCAACAGCAATTATATAATAAGTATATTCTTGGTCGTTATTTAGACCAGCATCTTTATAGCTTAAAATACTTGTTTCTGTTATTTTTGATCCATCACGATAAACATCATAATGGTCTATTCCATCATTATCAGTTGCCTGATTCCATGATACATCTAGTTTTCCATCTTTAGCATCATTTACATTAAGACCATCAACTTTGCTTGGTGGCTGTATATCAACACCACCTGTTTCTGTATCTATATGTAAATCAAGGAAGTATTCAATCTTTCCTTCAATTGTTGTAATTGTCTCATCTGCAGTATAAGAAAAACCATTATTTATCAGATTGAAATCACCGATGCTATCATCAAGTGATATAAAATCAATTAGATATCTGCTTGTATCATATACATAACCAGGATATTCGTTACCATTTATGGATATTGTTATCTGATCTGAGCTTGGATCAATATCAATAAGGTTATCCTCTGGATCATATAGATATCCAGCTACAGTTCTTGGATTACCAGCTGGTCCATCTGCTGATATAATAGGCATTACAAGAAATGATGCCATCAGAAGACAGATTGCTATTTTAAATTTTATATTTTTATTTTTCATATTTTTGCCGTCCCCCCATATAAATATTATTTATTGGGAATAATAATTTATTTAGTCTATTCGTTTGCATAGTATATATAATTAACTATTATCCTCTTAAAGAAATAAAAGTAATTATGTTCTATGGACTTGGTGGAGTATAGTTTATCACAAGTTCTGGTGTGGTACTTCCTTCTCTTGAATAAAACTGTGAGCAATGTGTCTCACTCCATGGACATCTTAATTTCCATCCGTGGTTGTTATATGGCCCATTTATAAAGTTGTTTACATCTGATGTTACATCCCATTCATTCCAACCAGCAGAAACTGTTTGAACATCTGTTTGTGTTGGATAATGACCTGGCATACTATTATATGTTACACTCTCCGACCATAAGGTTAGAATTCTATAACAATAAACATATGGATCGGTTGAAGAATAGGCATATATTCTTAGTGTTGCAGAGTTAATTGTAGAACCAACTGGGATAGTGCTTATATCAAATGTAATTAGAGACTGGAAATCATCACCTTCTGGTGATGAACCACATCTTCCAACTTGTAGATTTGTAAGTGATCCATATTGTGTGTTTGGATTTGCTTGATCAACATATGCATCTTTATTTGCTGATAGTGTTTCAATTATTTCATTAGGACCCCACATATTATAATATGTTTTAACATCATCATTTACCATAGATGATCCTGGAATGTTTGTTGTTACTTCTACAGTATTAAGTTCATAATATTCAATACCTGTGCATCCAATATAAGATGCATTAAAAACTATTTCAATTGTTTCATCAGGATTCATTATACCTGTAAAATTAAAATACATCGAATGTGTATCTGGTAAGAAGAATGAATCTGTTAATGTTAATCCAGTTGGATAATTTACATTATATGATCCATCAAATGTTAAATTCTCAGGTAATATATCCTTAATATATATTTCTCCATCTATTGGACAGTCACCAGTTACATTGAATAATATCTTAAATCTGGCATAATTGTCAGGGTCTCGTGCCCATGCATATGCATAATCCCATTTTTCATAATACCAGTAATATGATGCTTTTTCAACTGTATAGCTTGGTATACATGATTCATCTTGATAATATACATCTGCATCATCTGAATCAGAATGATACAAATCACCACTTGTCTCACTCTTTGCAGATGCATAAGCCCAGTTTGTTTCATATTCTGGTATTGGCATTGAGCCTATATATTCAGCTTCAAAAGTTATCTCAACAATTTCACCAGGGTCTAGTTGACCTGTGAAATTCCAAAATACATAATGCGTGACTGGGTCTTCTTCAAAAGTATCTAAGGATAAACTTGGAGCATTAGTATAATCAATATTTGAACTACCTGAAACATATCTTAGTTGTGAATAAGGCAGACAATATAGTCCATCGTTCATGCTAAGATCAATTATTGGGCAATCACCAGTATTAACAAGACTTAGTTTGAATTGTGCATGATTATTCTGATCTGCATCTCCTTGATCATCATTCCATGCTTCTTGATCCCATATGTATTTTGTTAGTTCAAATTCAGGTTCACATATTTCGCCACAATTTACAATTGCTGTATCATTATCCTCATCATATTCACCATCACAGTATCCTCCAACAAGTGCGGTGTTTACCATATCAAGTTCACAACTAACAACTTCTGCAAAGAAATATATGTTTATCTGATCATCAAATGTTAAACCACCATATGTGCTTTCAAATGTGTCTGTCATATTAAACCAAACGTCAAAATCATAGT
>Ga0272441_10007268_pt1 | contig 18074 bp, 14 predicted proteins | sample SSMProp6N_FD_193582 | JGI IMG/M metagenome (GOLD analysis project Ga0272441, IMG submission 193582) | Marine sediment archaeal communities from Little Sippewissett salt marsh, Falmouth, MA, United States - SSM-Prop-6N | ecosystem: Environmental > Aquatic > Marine > Wetlands > Sediment ... | reverse complement strand
TGGCCAGCGGATCCAGTGTGCCTGCATGACCAACTTTGATCTTTTGGTAGTTACAATTATTTCTTATTATGTTCTTTATCTTTTTAACAAGATCAAAGGAGGTCCAATACAATGGTTTATCAAACAAAAGGACCTGTCCTTCCTGAAAATCAGTATCCCTGTCTACCAGCATTTTATCCCAGTATTACTGCAATTAAGCCTATAATGATACAATATATTCCAAACCAGTACAATTTTCTCCTTCGCACAAGGTTAATCATCCATCTACAAGCAATATATCCGGTAATAAATGCAGATACAAAACCTGAAATAATTGCTGCCGGGCCTACTGATGAACCTGCCGAGAAGTCTCCTTTGACCAGTTCAAGCAGGTTAGCTCCTATAACCGGGATCAGTACCATCAGGAAGGAAAATTTTGCCAGGTCTTCCTTCTTATTTCCAAGCATCAGTCCGGTCGAAATAGTAGCTCCTGAGCGCGATATACCGGGTAGCACTGCCAGTGCCTGTGCAACACCTATAATAAACGCATGTGTATAACTTATTTCCTTTCTCCTGTCCTTCATAATGGATGATGCTATTAACAGGGCGGCGGTCATCAGTAGCATGGATCCTACAAACACAATATTGCCGTTAAAAAATGCTTCGACCTCATCTTCAAAGAAAAAGCCAATAAGAGCAACGGGGATCATTGACACAATTATCTTCATAACATAATGTGTCTCGCTATTCATCCTGAACTTTAATGTCCCTTTTACGAGTGAAACCAGCTCCTGCCAGAACACCACTAAAATGCTCAAAACCGTTGCACCATGTACCGCAATTGAATAACTGAAGCTTGATTCAGCATCAATGTCAAAGAGGTATTTCCCAATTTCCAGATGGCCACTGGAACTTACCGGTAAAAATTCTGTCAATCCCTGAATTATACCAAGGACTATTGCTTCCAATAAATTCATTCTCAGAGTTGATACGGAAAATTACTCTTTTGCCGAGGGCTTTTTCATTATTGCCCATATTTCGAAAATAAAACCGGCCAGCACAATAACGGGGGCAAGTGTAATACGCCTGAAGCTGAAAATAGCATCAGAGAACTCATTCGGGTCTTCACTCCTGCCTCCGAGCATGAGCAGGAACCCTATGACAATTATGCCGAATCCTATTGCCATTAACCTGTAGTTCTCTTTGCCCAGGGCAAAACCATTATCTTCCTTTTTCGACTTTTTTGTAACCATTTTAGTAATATAGTTTATCTTCAGAGATCCCCAGGTACTTGGTGACCGAAAAAAATGTGGATACCAGTGTTATTAAAACACCGATGATAATTATTCCACCAAATAAAAACAGCATTAAGCCAATATCCTGAAGTGTAAATAATAAATAAAACTCCTGTTCAACAAAAAACAGTATTACCATCAATAATACAATTGAGAACAATGCAGCAATAATACCATGCACTATGCTGCGTAAAAGGAAAGGCTTTCTTATAAACGACCCGGTTGCACCGACCAGATGCATCGCTCTGATAATGAATCGTTTTGAATAAACCGACAAGCGTATTGTATTATTAATGATGGTAAGTGAGATAAATAAAAGCAGGCCGCTGAAAATCAAAAGGAATGCACTTATTTTCCTTACATTCTCATTAATCAGGTGAAGGAATGATTCCTGAAAATATACCTCGTTAACAACATCGTAATCCATAAGGTATCGCTCAATATTGAGGACACTGTCAGGGTGAGTATAATCTGCCACGAGGTATACATCTATTGATGGCAGCAGTGGGTTATATCCCATGAAAGTCAGGAAATCTTCACCGAGGTCCTCCCTCAGGTTCTCCGCAGCCTTTTCTTTGGAAATATATTCAGTGCTTTTTACAAAATGTTTTGCGTCAAGGTCTTTCTGGAGCATTCTTATATCGGCCTCCTTGGCATCTTCATCGAGCATTACAGAAAAACTGAGGCTCTCACGAAAGTAATCAGACAGTTCCCTGGCATTTATAATCACAAAACCAAGCAAACCCAGTAAGAATAATACAAGGGAGATACTCACTATCTGAGTAAGGTAAGAACTCCTCAGTCTGCTTTTTGATATACTTTCCTGATATTTAACCACCATATACTGTTTGCCTGCAAAGATATAATTAATCCAGAATAGTTATCCAGCCAAACGTATCTGGTAAATCTCCTTTCTGGATACCTGTAAGCATCTCATATAGTTTCATCTGCATCTTCCCTGGTTTTCCATCCCGGCAATATTCAAACACATTGTTATTATCGGGGTCAAATATTTTCCCTATAGGGCTTATTACCGCCGCCGTTCCACATGCGCCCACTTCTTCAAATTCAGATAGTTCTTCATAGGGTACCGGCCGACGCTCAACCTTCATACCTATGCTTTCGGCAAGTGCAACCAGGCTTTTATTGGTAATTGATCGTAATATTGAATCGGATTTTGGCGTAATATAGGTATTGTCTTTTATGCCGAAAAAATTTGCAGGCCCACATTCATCTATATATTTCTTTTCTTTTGCATCAAGGAAGATTGCATTGGCATAATCAGCATCCCTTGCTTTAACAATTGCTCTCAGGCTGGCCGCATAATTTCCTCCCACCTTATATGTACCCGTCCCCTGAGGTGCTGCCCTGTCAACATCACGGCAAATCATCATACTTACTGGTTTTACTCCTCCCTTGAAATATGGTCCTACCGGGGTGACAAAAACCAGGAATGTATACTCTGCTGAAGGTCTTACTCCCACCTCCGGTCCACTTCCAATGAGCAATGGCCTGATATACAATGCAGCTCCTGATCCATAGGGTGGTACATATTTCTCATTCAGTTTCACCGCTTTAAAAACTGCATCCCCAAACAATTCCTCGGGCACTTCAGCCATTATTACACCCCTGGCCGAGTTTATCATCCTTCTTGCGTTCTCTTTCCACCTGAAGAGTCTTATCTTATTATCCTTGCCCCGGTAAGCTTTCATTCCTTCAAAAGCTTCCTGCCCATAATGCAGGGCTGTGGCGGCGATATGAATATTGAGGTATTCCGAATCCGTAACCTCTGGGTCACTCCATTTGCCATCTTTGTAATAAGCACGAACATTGTAATCTGCCTTAATATATCCAAATGACAGATCTTTCCAGTTAATATTTTCCATAGACCTAACTTTTTTTTTTGATTAGAACCCAAATTTACCTTTTTAAAAACTTAGTACAAAAGTGTTATTCAATATGTTTATTGTGCTCCCTGAGGTTTTTTGCCTGCTCTTCACCTTTATATGATCTGAGGAGCTTTGCCGTATCTGTATAGAATTCATGAGCGCTGATCCTCTTCATCTCTGAACGGTACCACTCCTTCTTATCATGGAAGCCTTTCCTTGAGCTTTCTTCCCTGTAAAGTAACTCAACTACTTCTGGATAATCCACGTGCCCGCAATAATCATTAATAGCATCAAGTAGTATTCTTACCTCCATCATATCAGTTTTCATTGCATACAGGCCCCGTATTATTGATTCGGCATGTTCAACATAACTGCTGCTGAATCCAAATTCGGGAGCTATTTCCTTCAATGTTACAATTGAATGTTCAACCGGGTTATCATAATCTTTGAGCAAGCCTGATTTACTAAAGAGGGCTGCAAGTCTTAATCCCAAGATTTTTTCTTCACCAAGCTGTTCAGCTGTTGCCAGCAATTCAGTCTGGGTGCATATATTCTTTATAAATTTCAGGTTGTGGAAAACAAAATCATCGGGTGCGTTCTCACTGTACCAAGTGAAATAATAATCTTCAAGGTCCTGTATCTTAATAGCCAACAGCTTGCTAATAAATACATTATTAGGCCCGGCCTTTTCTTTACCTCTTAATTCAGGCCTTATACCTTTGACAAAGTACATATCAAGATCTCCCTTGTACTTCACAGGCATTTTCCCCCTGTATTCACATATGAAAAAATCTTTTACATACTCATATGTAACACCTGATATATTTATCTTACCTGCTATACCTGAAGATTCCATCCTGCTCGCGGTGTTCACTGTATCTCCCCATATGTCATATGATAGTTTCTTCTGACCTACCACTCCCGCAATCACTGTACCCGTATGTATACCGATTCTTATATCCCAGAACTTCATTCCCCTGGCGGTTTGCTCTTCTTTAATATTGTTCATGTATTCCTGCATCTCAAGAGCGGCAAGCACAACTTCAATAGGGTTCGTCCTGTTACGATGTGGTATACCTCCGGCACACATGTAGGCGTCACCTATTGTTTTAATCTTTTCAATATTGTATTTCTCAACAACAGAATCAAAATGGAAGAAGAACTTATCCAGTTCATCAATCAATATTTCCGGATTAACTTCTTCAGCTATTCTTGTAAATCCCTGTATGTCAGAAAACAGCACAGTTGCGAAATTGTATTTTTGCTTTGTCGCTTTACCCTTTAACATTATTTCATCTGCAGTATCTTTGGGTAAAAGATTCGCAAGCAGTGTCTCTGTTTTTTCTTTCTCACCCATTAGCTCTTCTGTCCTTTCCTGTATTATTGATTCCAGGCGAGCCTCTTTTACCTTTTGCCTTGAAAGTATAAGCCTGAAGATCATAAACACTAAAAGGAACAAGCATGCGAAATATATTAGTATAGCAACCGGGGTAAGATAAAATGGGGGCTTTATCCTTAGCGTTGTTATCTTAGATTCATTACTGCCCTCTTCTGAGGAAAGGGTTCTCATAAAAAGAGAATACCTGCCGGGTTCCAGATTTGTATACTCTTTGACTGGATGATCGGACCAGGATGTCCACCTGTCATCATTTCCTTCCAGGTAGAAGGAATACTTGCAAAAAGTATCCTGGCAAAAAAACTCAAAAAGCAGATCATTATGCCTGTTATCCAGTATATACAGATCATTGATGTGATCACCCCGGTTAATATCAAACAGTACTGAATCGTAGTTAATTATGATTCGTTGAATGCCGGTACTGCCTTCCTGGCCACATAAAGTATCAACCTGCGTAATGACCAGGAACAGAAAAAGTATTATTGTGAAAGTTCTTGACAATGCGGTTGAGTTTGATAAAAGGATTATTAAGCATTATCTCCTTTTACCAAATGTAATATATATAAATATACTCCGAAAGCTTTTAGCATTTTTAATTATTTTTGAGCAAAACCTGGTTGTTTTATGGATATAATTATTGCCTCAAATAATAAGTACAAAATCAAGGAAATAAATGCTGTAATGGCAGAATCAGTCAGGCTTATCTCACTGTCTGAAGCTGGTATCAAAGAAGATATTCCGGAAAACGCAGAAACACTTGAAGATAATGCCCTGGAAAAGGCAAGGTTTGTTCATCGTAAAACAGGATCAAACGTGTTCGCCGATGATACAGGTCTGGAAGTGGATGCCCTGAAGGGTGCTCCAGGTGTTTATTCTGCCAGGTATGCCGGTCAGGATAAAAATCCTGATAATAATATTGAAAGGCTGTTAAAGGAACTGATAAATCACAAGAACAGGAAAGCGAGGTTTCGAACAGTCATTGCCCTAATTTATGATAATAATGAATACCTTTTTGAAGGAGTTATAAATGGCGTGATCATAATGGAAAAAAAAGGGCACAAGGGATTTGGTTATGATCCTGTTTTTTTACCTGATAACGAAGATTATACTTTTGCTGAAATGCCTGCTCAACGGAAAAATAAGATATCACACAGGGCTATTGCCATTCAAAAACTTAACGACTTCCTGAGCAGCAGGTTATAAACAATATCTTATTCTTAAAGCAGTTTATACTAATATGCCAAGATACTTACTGATAATTGTCCTTCTGTTATACTTCTGTACGTCATCTGCACAGGGACCAATGGGGTCATGGAACGACCATCTTCCATATCATTCACTTAACTACGTAGCAACCGGGCAGGACGAGGTATTTGGTTCCACCGATTATGCGATAACTATCTTCAATAAAACTTACAATGAACTGAAAAAACTGTCAAAAGTTAACGGATTATATGATTGCGGAATAAGCACCATCGAATATTCGGAAGACATGGACGTCCTTTTAGTTGCCTATACATCAGGCAATATCGATATCTATAAAGATGGCGCTGTAGTCAACATCCCGGATATTATGAATACGTTCATTTCAGGAGATCTATCCATAAACAGGGTCAGAACATATGGTAAATATGCTTATCTCACATATTATGACGGGATCATTGTAATTGATATTGAAAAGAGAGAGATAAGAGATGGCTGGAAGCCAGCTGTTGACGGAACTCAGAATGAAGTTTTTGATTTCAACATATTTGACGATACTGTTTTTGCAGCCACCGGTGAGGGTGTGTTTAAAGCAGCTGCTGATAACCAGGGACTGGCATTCTTCGGTAACTGGGATGTTATCCCCGGTACTTCCGGTAAGCAGTATAATTGCATCGCATCAGCTGATGGAAATCTATTCATAAATAAACAAAATATCGGTATTGGTTACGATTCCGTCTTTTATTACTCCAATGGGAAAATCAATTACTTACCCGGATTGTCTCCATCAGTTAATTATTCTTTCGAAAATTACGATGGCGGTATTATTATTAGTTCAGGTTCCAGTATCACTATCCTTGACCCTGACGGGCAACTTATAAAAACAATTCATGAATATGAAGATAAACAGATTGATGCCAGGCATGCTGTTATATCAGGGAATAACATTTTTATAGCAGACAGGAATATTGGACTTATCAGCTATCTTGATGAGAATAATTTTACCAGTTATATACCACAGGGTCCTTATTCAAGCAACTGTTACGATCTTGTGGCCTCCGAAGGTGAATTATGGGTTGCCGGGGGTAATGTGGATGAAGCCTGGAATAATACACTAACTCCCTTTATGTTCTTCAACTTCAGTAACCGCCAGTGGCTTTCAGAGATAAAAACCGATGCATGGGATGCTATGAGGGTGGAACCTGTTCGGGGTGAAACAGGACATGTTTTTGTCTCAAGCTGGGGCTGGGGTTTATATGAATATGAAAATGGGGAATTAATCAATCACTGGGGAGAGAATACCCTTGGAAGTACGATCCCGGGAGAACCATATGTCAGGATATACGGTCTTGCTCTGGATGATGAAAAAAACCTTTGGGTCACACAGTCAGGCATTGAAGATAACATAAAGGTATTAATGAATAATGACACCTGGATCACCTTCCCCTATAATCTTGATGCCCCTATAATCGGGGATATACTAATTACAGAAACAAACCACAAATGGATAGTCCTACCCGGTGATAATGAAATCTATGTTCTCGATGATAATTCCACCCCTGACTATTTTGATGATGACAGGTATAAAAAAATTACAGTTCAGGAACAAAGCGGACAATTAGTATCGGAGATATTCTCAATAGCTGAGGATCTTGAAGGCAATATATGGATTGGTACCGACCAGGGACCGGCTGTTTATTACCACCCTGACAGAGTATTTGATGAAGATATCTTTGCCAGCAGGATCAAGGTGCCGAGGAATGATGGTTCAGGCCTGGCTGATTACCTGCTTGGTACAGAGGCAATATTAAGTATATCAGTAGATGGAGCTAACAGGAAATGGCTGGGCACCAGAAACTCCGGTGCATTCCTGATTTCTGAAGAAGGAAACGAACTGGTAAAAAACTATAATACGGCAAACAGCCCCCTGTTATCCAACATGGTGATTTCAATTGCCACAGAAGGATCAACAGGCGAGGTATGGTTCGGTACAGGAAAGGGCATAGTCACAGTCAGGGAAACAGGTACCACCGGATCGGATGATATGAATGAAGTATATGCGTACCCCAATCCTGTTCGGGAGGGCTTCACTGGTGATATTACAATAACAGGCCTGGCACGCAATTCCAATGTTAAAATCACAGATATTGCAGGAAACCTGGTATATGAAACAAGATCAACCGGAGGTGATGCCACCTGGAATATGAAGACCTATAACGGTGAAAAGGTCTCCACTGGAGTATACCTGGTTTTCTGCAGCAATGAAGATGGCACGACAAGTACAGTCACAAAGATACTTATCATCAGGTAATAAGGCTTTCAATACGTTCAATCTGCTTTTGCTTATTCACTTCTCTTAAACTTTGTGCTGTCCTGGTAAAATACTGATGATTTGAAATGAATTTAACCTGCAGCTTATTCCAATCATTCAAACTTCCAATTTTATCCTGTGCTTTTAATTCATCATACAGGCTGTTGGAAACAGGTATAAAATCACTTCGGCCCAGGTAATCAAGATCGGCGTCACAAATGATTTGTTCAAGAAGGTTTCTTGGTTCAGGTGGCAGTTTAGTGGCTGTAATAATATCACAAATAATATTTATCTGCTGTTCGCTGTAGTTATATTCAGGAAGAATTTTTTTTGCCAGCTGTGTGCCGTGGTACTCGTGATTATCATAGTCCACTGTATGGCCGGCATCATGAAGAAGGGCAGCTGTTTTGAGCAATAGGATTTCTTCATCACTGCATCCTTCAGCCCATCCAATAAGCTCCACTTCAGTAACCACGTCAACAGTATGTTTCACATTATGATAATACAGATAATCAGGCAATTCCTTTTCCAGTTTGTCAAGTATGATCTCCTGGATGTCAGTAAATTGTATCAGTCCAAACTTAATGTTGAATGCCTTGTTTGGATTTATTCCATCCCTGTTAACAGAAAACTGAGGTTTGATACCCAGCACCTCATATACATCAAGATCTCCCTTATACTTAACCGGGAGCTTGCCATAATACTCACACTGGAAAAACTCCTTTACAAGTTCATATGTCATAACCGAAATCAGTACTTTACCCTGTCCTGACACTCCCTCTACCCTGCTGGCAGTATTCACTGTATCACCCTTAATATCATATGATATTTTCTTCCTTCCGCTGATATTTGCAGTAACCGGACCGGTATGGATTCCAATCTTCAGATCCCATATCTGATCATTCTCTTCTCTCCTGCTTGTTTCATGCTTCCGGAGGTAGTCCTGCATCTCAAGCGCAGCCATAACAACATCAATAGGGTTGGTAATATTCTTAACAGGTATTCCGCCCGCACACATATATGTATCTCCTATGGTCTTGATCTTTTTCGTTTTGTACTTATCAGCTATATGATCGAAATTGTAAAGTATCTCATCCAGCTCATCGATCAGTTCTGCAGAATCAGAATCGGTCATTACCCTTGAAAACCCACGAACGTCTGCAAACAGAACAGTTACCATCTTAAACTTCAAAGCTCTCTGGTCAGCTAAAGATGGTGCAGCTTTTTTGAGGTCACCAGGAGATACCTTATCAAGCAAGGCCTTCTGCTCCTCATTCTGCTTGAGTAACTTTTCGTTCTCTTTCAGCAATCTTTTTATTTTTTCCTCTAATTCCTGATTCTGTTTGGCAAGCTTAGCTATCCTCTGGATTAATTTCTCCTGTGATTCTTTACCCATAATCTCCTGACTTAAGTTTTAAATATACAAAAATTTAATTTCCTCCATCTACTCCAGGCACAGGCATAATTTGTATTTTTGAATAAATACTGCAGGCAAATGCTTGAAAAAACAGAAGGAATAGTATTGCATACTTTTAAACATTCCGACTCGGGAATTATTTCTCATATTTTTACAAAGAAATATGGCAGGCTGAGCTTCATGGTCAAAGGCATCAGCAGGAAGAAAGGAACTACCCACAGGGCATATTTCCAGCCACTCCAGCCCTTAAGTATCGAATTTTATTACAGGGAGAAGAGGGACCTGCACGTAATAAAAGAAGCTTCTCCCTTGTTCAATTACATGAACCTGCATTCAGACATAAGAATGAACAGCATTGTTATGTTCCTCGGGGAAGTCCTGTATAAAGCGCTCAGGCCATCGGGGCAGGATGAGAACCTGTATGCATTCGTGATTGACACTCTTGATTATCTTGATAATGAAAACCGCGTAATGCCTAATTTTCATATTGGTTTCATTATAGGACTCACTAAATACCTCGGTATTGCTCCTTCAAACAATTACAACCGCAACCTGCAATATTTTGATATGCAGAATGGTGTTTATACGGAGCACCCTCCGCTCCACGGGTTCTATATGGGTAAGGTATATTCATCGCTGCTGAATGAATTCCTCAAATCAAATATCAACGAATGTAATAACATTTCACTCTCAGGACAGAGCAGGAGAGAATTTCTGGATGATATGCTGGCATTTTATTCATTGCACCTGCCGGGATTTAAGAATATCAGATCCCTTAAAATATATTCTGAGATATTCAGCCGGCCGAACCAGTAATACAGGCTGCTCTAATTTATATTTTCACTATATTAGCATTTCGCTAAAAATATACAATGGCATTTATACCCTCCATAATCAACTGGTTGAACACCAAGAGGATGACCTCTATCGACCTTTTTAAGACCTATCCTTTTGAGGTGCAGTTTGAGACCTTTATAAACCTTATTAATACTGCAGCAAACACCACCTGGGGAAAGAAATACAATTATAAAAATATAGAATCGATAAAACAGTATCAGGAGACAGTACCCATAGGTACCTATACTGAACTCGAACCATTCGTTGAAAGATTGCGTAAGGGAGAACAGGACCTTCTATGGCCCGGAGAGATAAAATGGTTTGCCAAATCATCCGGTACTACAAGTTCGAAAAGCAAGTTTATACCTGTTACTAGGGAAGCTCTGGAGGAATGTCATTTCAGGGGCGGCAAGGATGTGATGACCATTTATTCAAGGATGAAGCCCGAGACGAAAATTTTTGCCGGAAGGGGACTGACGCTTGGAGGCAGCCACAGGATAAATAATTTCAGTAACGATTCTCTTTACGGCGACCTGTCGGCAATACTGATAGAAAATCTTCCACTCTGGGCAGAACTGATGAAATCGCCACGTGCAAAGATTGCTCTTATAGAAGATTTTGAAGAAAAGATGGAGAAAATAGCTCGCAGGACTGTTAACCAGAATATAAGGTACCTGGCAGGTGTGCCGTCATGGTTCCTGGTTCTTATTAAATATATCCTTGAATATACAGGGGCAAGAAACCTTCTTCAGGTATGGCCCGATCTGGAGCTCTTCTGCCATGGCGGAGTAAGTTTTAAACCATACAGGGAACACTATAAAAAGCTTATTCCTTCCTATAATATGAATTACCTTGAATCATATAATGCTTCGGAAGGATATTTTGGAATACAGGATGACCTGGATACAGATGACATGCTTCTTATGCTTGATTATGGCATTTTCTATGAATTTGTTAAAACAGAAGATATAAATACGGAATTCCCAGTATCGTATACTGTTGCAGATGTCGAAAAAGGAGTCAATTATGCTATAGTAATATCAACCAATGGCGGCCTCTGGCGCTATATGATAGGCGATACAATAACTTTTACACACCTTTTCCCCCATAAATTCAGGATAACCGGACGAACAAAACATTTTATCAATGCTTTTGGTGAAGAGATAATAATAGAAAATGCGGAAAAGGCACTTGCAATAGCTTCTTCAAAAACACGTGCATTGATAACTGATTACACTGCCGGGCCGTATTTTATGAGTGCCACGGCAAAAGGATACCATGAGTGGATTATAGAATTTGAAGAAGAACCCGAAGATCTGGAATTATTCGTCGATATTCTCGATAATAGCCTTAAAGCGTTAAACTCCGATTATGAAGCTAAAAGATATAAGGACCTTACTCTCACAAAACCTTCTGTAATAGTAGCCCCTGAAGGCACTTTCTACAGGTGGCTGGAGAAAAAAAATAAACTCGGTGGGCAGAATAAAGTACCAAGACTTTCGAATGACAGACAATACCTGGATGAATTACTTGAGTTTATGCAATAAGGAACCTATTTATTTATTAATTTTATGTAATCAATCTTTAAAGAAAAAATATGCACATCGCTATAGCAGGAAATATTGGATCAGGTAAGACTACCCTTGCAGGTTTATTATCAAAACACTACGGATGGGATGCACATTATGAAGATGTTGACGACAATCCCTATCTTAATGATTTCTATGATGATATGCAGCGCTGGTCGTTTAACCTGCAGATCTTCTTTCTCAACTCACGTTTCAGCCAGATTATTGAGATCAAAAACATGGATAAAACAGTTATCCAGGACAGGACTATATATGAGGATGCGTATATTTTTGCACCTAACCTGCACTCAATGGGACTGATGTCGACACGCGACTTTGAAAACTATTTCAGCCTCTTTAACCTCATGAGTTCCCTGATTGATCCTCCCGATCTCTTGCTCTACCTGAGAGCATCGGTGCCCACACTCGTTAACCAGATACAGAAAAGAGGAAGGGAATATGAGAACTCTATCAGGATTGATTATCTGAAGAGGCTTAATGAAAGATACGAAGCCTGGATAGAATCATATAAACTCGGCAAATTACTTATCATAGAAGCCGATGCTTATGATTTTCCTGATAATACCGATCATCTGCGGCAGATAATCGACAAGATTGATGCCGAACTGCACGGCCTTTTTTAATTAAACTGTCAAACAAAAAAAATATTACTATGAATTGTACCGGGAGAAAAATTATTCTGCCCAGCCTGCTGATTGCGTTATTAAGCTTAACTGGATTGGCACAAAATAACGGAGATGCCATTCCGGTAGACCCGGAAATACGTATGGGTAAACTGGATAATGGCATGACCTACTACATCAGGCAAAATCACGAACCTGAAAAAAGGGCAAGTTTTTATATCATACAAAATGTGGGGGCATTGCTCGAAAATGACAACCAGAATGGTCTGGCCCACTTCCTTGAACATATGGCATTTAATGGCACCAGACATTTCCCTTCAAGGGAAAAAGGCATCATAAGCACACTGGAAAAACATGGTGTGGCATTTGGTTACAATATCAATGCCTATACGGCATTTAATGAAACGGTTTATAATTTAAGTGATGTGCCTGTTGATCATCCCGGTTTGCTCGATACATGCCTGCTTGTGCTAAGTGACTGGTCAAATTATCTTCTGCTTACTGAAGATGAAATAGATGCAGAACGTGGTGTAATTACCGAAGAATGGAGAACCCGCCGTACTGCCCAGTTCAGGATCAACTGGCAATTTATACCGGTACTTCTTGAAGGATCAAAATATGCCGAAAGAGATATTATAGGGGATCTCGATATAATCCAGAATTTTGATTATAATACACTTCGCGATTTTTACCATAGATGGTACAGGACCGACCTGCAGGCAATTGCTGTTGTCGGAGACTTTGATCCTGATGTTATGGAAAAAAAGGTCATTAACCTGTTCTCAAAAATACCGGCCGTGGAAGCTCCTCCGTCAAGACCGTTCTTTGAGGTGCCTGATCATGATAATATGCGCTACATACTGGCTACCGACAGTGAAGCTTCACAGCACTCCGCCGACCTGTATATAAAACATAGAGCCATCGATCCTGTAAATAAGAACCATGACTACCTGAGGGAACAATATATACGTACCCTCTTCAATTCAATGATGTCTGAAAGGATTGATGAACTGCTACAGAAGGGTATTCCACCATTTATTATGGGTTCAGTAAGTTACAGTAGCTTTATACGCGGATATGATGTGTTCAGCATAGGCGCCAGTTTCAGGCAGGGAGAGGGACAAAAAGCCTTTAAGGCAATATATGCTGAAGCAGAAAGAGTAAAAAGACATGGATTCACTGAGGGTGAACTGGAAAGAGCAAAAGCAGAAATGCTGTCTGAATGGGATAATTACTACAGGGAAAGGGATAAGATCGATAATGATTCCTATGCAGGCAGCATACAGCAACATTTTTTGATAAATGAACCGCTGCCTTCGGTTGAATATGAATATACTAAAGTAAAAGAAACTGTGCCGGATATTTCTCTCGATGAAGTATCATCAAGAGCTAAACAGTGGATGACAGGAAAAAATATGGTGCTCGTCGTCCAGGGACCTGAAGGTGACAGCATCAGGTACCTGACCGAGAATCAGGCATTGGCAATTATTGAAAATATAGAAGATTCTGACCTTACTGCATATGATGATAGCGGGTCGGCCGAATCATTAATTAATAATTCATTACCCGGCAGCGAGGTTTCTAACACCAGTAATCTGCCTGAATTCGATGCCCTGGAATGGACCCTGAACAATGGTGCGAAGGTGGTTTACAGGAAAGCAGACTATGAAAAAGATAATGTATCGGTAAATGCGTTCTCATTCGGTGGAACATCACTTATTGAAGATAGCTTTATGCCGGAGGCATCGCTATTATCAACACTATCAGCAATGTATGGTGCGGGTGAATTCGATAATATAGCACTGCAGAAGATGTTATCCGGTAAAAAAGCCTCTCTCTCTGTCAGCCTCAGTGAAGCAACTGAAAACATCAGCGGTACGGCTACCCCGAAGGATTTCGAAACACTTATGCAGCTTCTGTACCTACGGTTTGAAAAGCCAAGATTTGACCGCGAAGCTCATGATGCTCTAACCGAAAGATTTAAAGCTATGCTTGAAACAATGAATAATAATCCGCAAAAGATTATACAGGACTCCCTTACACTTATAATGACAGACTACCACCCGAGAGCAAGGATAATTAATGAGGATTATATCGATGATGTCGAATTCGAAAAGATAAGGGAGCTCTACATCGAAAGGTTCAGGGATGCCGATGATTATACCTTCTTTATTGTTGGCAATGTTGCTGAAGATACTGCAAAAATGATGGCTGAAAAATATATAGGATCGCTAACCAGCTATCCGGGCGAAGAAAAATGGATTGACAGAGGTGTAAGGCACCCTGAAGGAAAGATAGAAAAGGTGATTGAGATGCCCCTGACCGTTCCAAAAGCTACCATTGTAATCAGTTTCTCTGAGGACATTGAATTCAATCCTTACAACAGGCAGGCGGCAAGGGCTATCAATGGTATTCTCGATATTATTTTCACTGAAAAGATACGTGAAGAAGAAGGGGGTACCTATGGGGTTTCTGCAGCTATCTCACTGCAGCAATTCCCTGTGCAGAAAGCCAACACAATCATTTCTTTCGATTGTGATCCTGAGAGGGCCAACGATCTAAAATCAATAATATACCATGAATTACAGCAATTGATGGTAAATGGCCCCGAACAGGAATACCTGGATAAGGCAGTTAATAATATCCTTAAAAACAGGGAGGAATCAAAACAACATAATTCATACTGGTTGTCAGTTCTTTATACATACTATCTCAGTGGAATTAACTATAACGATCCAGCTAATTACGAGGACATACTTAAGGGATTGACTACAGAAGACATAAAAGAAGCAGCCATTGCATTCTTTAAAGATGCGGATGTTGTGGATATTATCTTCACACCGGAAGAAGAATAGAAAAAGGCGCCATGCCTGGCGCCTCTAGAGACGCTCTATCAGAGCGTCTCTACAATTGTTGCTAATTGTAATCTTGGTATAAATCCCTTTATACTTTCCCCTTTGTACTTTATCCTTTTTCCTTTTGTCTTATTTTGAAAATCCTCCGGTTATCTCTTTCACTTTCTCAAAAAAAGCTTTCTTCCTTTCCGAGTTGATGTTCCAGTCAACAGGAACACTCTGAAAGCCCTCTTCAAAGGTTTCACCCTGGCGACGGTAGTCAAAAAAACCCCATGAAGCATACGATTCAACTGCCGCCTTCATGTTATAATCTTCCTGGTCATATCCATAATGATCATCCTCATTAAAGACAACAGGCTGTGCATTATATTCAGGTAATACCTTTATGCGCCTTACCATTTCACTTATTTCCCCGGGATCATTTACATCATTTCCGTGCAGGAAAATTATATCGGATACCTCGATAATATTTACATCCGGTATCTTACCTCCACTGTAGCTTACTCCTGCCGGGTAATTAAATCCATCATAAGTTCGTTCCTTTATACGGCTTATCAATTCATGCACCCGACCGGGCTGCAGTATTTCGTGTTCATACTCTATATCACATTCATTGCAGACCTCTATAATCACATTTCTGAATCCTGTCTCATTGAGCCAGTCAAGGGTATTATCGACAGCATTTAATACCGACTGCTCGTTGGCCAGTTCCTCATCCTGTCCAAAATAGAACAGCCCAAGGATAACAGCCATACCCAGGTCATCTGATTTTTTTAATATCCTGTGCAAACGGGCGAAGTACTTCTTTTTAATCGAGCCATCCGCATTAAAGGCAGTATTAACCCAGCCATTATTACCATAACCGGTTGGGCTACCACCCTGGAGGTTAATAGTAAAAGCCATCAGACCATAGCTGTGCCATTCTTCCATGGCATTTATAAACTCACTGGTATTTCTTTCAGGATCCCATTTATCTGTATCAGGATATTTCCAAAGCTGGCAGGTTTGTTCATTACTGTCATCAAAGATACCCTGTACCATGCGTGAATTAAATAGCAATCCTTCAATGCTGTTTCCGTTCCAGGATTTGTTCTTGTAAGTTGGAACTCCATTGATGTAGAATTTATTCCCCCTTACTTCAAGTCTTGTACTATCATCTTCCCGGTTGCACGATGTGGAAGGTATTATAAATACTAGTGCAACAATAAGAAAGTTAATTTTCCTCCAGTTTCTCATGTACTTTCTCCCTTAACATATGCCATTTATCAATATCTATTTTCGGACCTATCACCTGTATTACATGTGAAGCCAGCAGGGTGCCAAAGTAGCCGCACTTATCAAGCGGGGCATCATTGGCCAGTCCAAACAGGAAACCTGCGGCGTACAGGTCACCGGCCCCTGTTGTATCTATACAATCTACATCCATTGCATCAATTTTTATCATTTCTTTGCCCTCCTGTACAATGGATCCCTCCTTCCCTGTTTTAATGACCGCTATGTCACTTCTTTTCGCCATCACTTTAATTGCTTCTTCAGCTTCCAGTCCTGTTAAAGCTTTCGCCTCAAACTGGTTTGCAAATATTATATCAACATAATCATCAATTATTTGAGAGAAATTATCCTTGAACTCCTCTACCACATTAAAACTGGAAAGATCAATTGCTATTTTAAGGCCTTCCTCCCTGGCATATTTACATGCTTTCTTCACAAGATCCATATTTGTTATCAGGTAACCTTCCAGGTATAGATAATCGTACCTGCTGAATATTGATTTATCAAGGTCATCTGCAACGAGTTTTTCAGCTGCTCCGAGATGGGTTGCAAATGTTCGTTCCGAATCTTTGCTAATCATTGCAACAGCCGTACCGGTATCATCATCCTTTATGCTCAGGTAGGTTTTAACCCCGGCCGACTTCATATTTTTTTCAAAGATCTCCCCTGTTGTATCAGCTCCTATAGCCCCTATGAATCCCCCTGTTGCTCTCATCTTGGAAATACCATGTATTGTATTTGCCGCTGAACCACCCGAGGCCATGTTAGAAATATGCTTGGAGGTGAGTTCTTTAATTACCCTTGATTTATCCTCGTCAACCAGGTTCATGCTTCCTTTAGCAAACCCGAGTTGCTCAATTATGCTGTCATCATCCAGTGGAGTCATCACATCAACAAGTGCATTGCCTATTCCGAGTACTTTCTTCATATTAGTTTTCAGGTTTGTCTGCCACACCAAAATAATTAACAAATATATTGCTTAATTCACTAAAAGCCTTTATTTTTGCCACGCAAATTTCGAAACAGGTTTTTGCATCCAAAAAAATTCCTCAGTAGCTCAGCTGGTTAGAGCGGCGGACTGTTAATCCGTAGGTCGAAGGTTCGAATCCTTCCTGGGGAGCTCCCAAGCTGGCGCGGATCTCCAGATCCGTGCCTTTTTTTGTATGTACTACCCCGGGTGTAACCGAGGCTATTCTTATTTACCCCCTTCCGGGGGAAATACATGAAATAACATGCCCCGGACTGCGTCCGACATAGCTCCGAGAATTCGGAGGCGGAGTCGGAGGGGCACAATAATAATAGTCGGAGCAAAGCGGAGACACTGACCGACCAACGGGAGCGTCAGGGCTCCCTGCTATTAAGTCACGGACACGGAACACGGAACATGGAACCTTCTGATGATAACCAC
>Ga0272441_10007267_pt1 | contig 18074 bp, 15 predicted proteins | sample SSMProp6N_FD_193582 | JGI IMG/M metagenome (GOLD analysis project Ga0272441, IMG submission 193582) | Marine sediment archaeal communities from Little Sippewissett salt marsh, Falmouth, MA, United States - SSM-Prop-6N | ecosystem: Environmental > Aquatic > Marine > Wetlands > Sediment ... | reverse complement strand
TTGATCAGCCGGCAGACCTAGTAGCCGTCCATTCCGGGCATCCGAAGGTCCAGGATCACGACACGGGGCTTCAAGGTCGCGGTGATCGTCCCAGCCCGGAAGCCGTCGTGGGCCTCCACGACCTCGCAGTCCGGCATGGCGGCCTTGACGGCCTTCGCGACCAGTTGCGTGATGGCCGGCTCGTCGTCGACAATGAGCACGCGGACCGGGGCCTGGTCGAGTTCGGCCGGGATGGGCATTTTGTGCTCGCGGAGGAACTTGACGAGGTCTTCTGACGCGACGCGTCGGTGTCCCCCTGGCGTCCGGTGGGCCTTGAGCAGTTGTTGATCGATCCAGTTCGCCACCGAGCCAGGGTCCACGTGCAGCATCTGGGCAATGGCGAACGTCGAGTAGTTCTTGGCCATCAAGTCATCCCTCGTCCGGGACGTGCGGGGTGACGTACCCGAACCCTACGTATTCTATCGGTCTCCTGCGAAGGCATTCTCGCAGATTTTTCGATAATTGCCGGTGTTCTGATTATTCACTCTTTGACGGTCCGTCTCGGCCTGCCGACAGCCCCACTACAACAAGGGCATCGCTTGCCTGGGCAATCCGGCGGGCCGCCGCAAGGACCCAGGGAACTGCTTCTGACACATCCGGTACAGGCACAGCTTCCCCGAGCAACTTCCCGGTCTCCACGGCATTCGGCGGCCCCGGGGAGACCGACCACCCGGATGGAATTTGCCTCCCGCCCCGAGGGATGCCGACGTTGGGGCCGACGAGCCCCGCAAAGGCCTACGGTCCGTCCGAGGCACGGAGGTTTGACAGCTTCATCGAGACGACGGATAATCCCATTTTCAGAACGTGAATGCAAGCACTTGTGGAGTGAACTACATGGTTTCTGAACGCGTGGCGCTGGTGACGGGTGCGGCGAGGGGGATCGGTGCGGGGATCGCCACCGAACTGGCACGCCTTGGCTGCGGCGTGGCCGTCCTGGACGTGATCCCGGCCGACGAGACACTTGGTCAGGTGAAGGCCTGTGGGCGCCGCGGGCTGGCGATCACCGGCGATGTCACCCGCGCCGACGACCGGACGCGGGCGCTCGATGCCGTGGCCAACGAGTTCGGCCGGCTGGACGTGCTGGTGAACAACGCCGGCGTCGCGCCCAAGGTCCGGGCCGATATCCTCGAGGCCACCGAGGCCAGCTACGACCGCGTGATGGGCATCAACCTCAAGGGTCCGTACTTCCTGACGCAGGCGGCCGCGAACTGGATGGTGCGCCAGCGGGGCGAACGACCCGACGACTGGATGTGTATCGTGAACGTTTCGTCGGTCAGCGCCTACGCGGCCAGCACGGCCCGCGGGGAGTACTGTCTGTCCAAGGCCGGCGTCTCGATGGCTACCAAGCTCTGGGCGGCGCGCCTGGCGGAGCATGGTATCGGCGTCTACGAGATTCGCCCCGGCATCATCGCGACGGACATGACCGCCGCCGTGAAGGAAAAGTACGACAAGCTGATCGCCGAGGGGATCACCCCCATCCGTCGTTGGGGCTATCCGGCCGATATCGCCGCCGCCGTCGCCGCCTGCGTCGAGGGCGAGTTGAAGTTCTCCACCGGCGAGGTCATCAACGTCGACGGGGGCTTCCACCTGAGGACGCTGTGAGACGGGCCCGGACGCGGGCGGGCGGCCGATCGCGCCCGCCGTTTTCAGACCGACAAGCACCCCCCAACGGGGAGAGGACAGGATGAATCCGTCGAGGATCACGGTGGGCGACGTTGAAGTGCCCGTTCATCGGGCTAACACGATCGTGGTCGGAGCGGGCGCGGCCGGGATGAACTGCGCGGTGCAACTGGTGCGGTTCCTTCGGGCGCGCGGCGTGGAGGACCCGGCCGGGAAGGTGCTGGTGGTCACGGGCGGGCTGGCCCTCGGCGCCAGCCGGATGAGCGGCTCGGACAAGCAGACGTACTACAAGATGGGCACGAGCCCGCGCGTGCCGGACACGGCGGAGGATTTCGCCCAGGCCCTGACGGCGTTCGGCTGCTGCCACGGCGACACGGCGTGGGTGGAGGGGGTCTGCTCGCTACGGGGGTTCTACAACCTCGTCGAGGCGGGCGTGCCGTTCCCGCACGAGCCGTGGGGGGCCTTCATCGGCTACAAGACCGACCACGACCCGTACGAGCGGGCCACCTCCGCGGGTCCGAAGACCTCCCGCTTCATGACCCACTGCCTCCAGGCCGAGGCCGAGCGCATGGGCGTGCGGATCGTCGACAAGCATCCCGTCGCCGAGCTTCTCACCGCCGGCAAGGGCGCCGACAGGCGGATCGTTGCGATGGTCTGCATCGACCGGGCGAGGGCGGCGGCGGGGGCGTTGGGCGCCGCGGTGTTCGCCGCCGAAAACTGGGTCCTCGCCGCCGGCGGCCCCGGCGAGGTCTATGCCACCACCGTCTACCCCCGCGGACAGATCGGCCTCCACGGACCGGCGCTGCAGGCGGGGCTTGCGGCCTGCAACCTCACGGAGAGCCAGTACGGCTTGGCGAGCACAAAGTTCCGCTGGAACGTCTCGGGCACGTACATGCAGGTCGTCCCGCGGATCTTCAGCACGGGCCCCGCCGGGCCCGGCGACGACGAGCGGGAGTTCCTCTGCGAGGTCTTCGACGACATGCCCACGATGGCGACGGACATCTTCCTGAAGGGCTACCAGTGGCCGTTCGACGCCCAGCGCATCACGGGCCACCAGTCGTCGCTGATCGACATGGCCGTCCATCAGGAGACGGTCGTTCGCGGGCGGCGGGTGTGGATGGATTTCCTGGCCAACCCCGTCGGCGAGGCCGGCTGGGACACCTTCGCGATCGACGCCCTCGGCGACGAGGCGTTGGAGTACCTCCGCAAGACCGGCGCGCTGCAGGCCCGGCCGATCGACCGGCTGCTGCACATGAACCCGCCGGCGATCGACATCTACGCCGAGAACGGCATCGACCTGCACGCCGAGCCGCTGGAGATCGCCGTCTGCGCCCAGCACATGAACGGCGGGTTCGCCGTCAACAAGTGGTGGGAAAGCAGCATGGCGCGGACGTTCGTGATCGGCGAGATGGCCGGCACGCACGGCGTGAAGAGGCCGGGCGGCTCGGCGCTGAACGCCGGGCAGGTCGGCGCGATGCGGGCGGCGGAGTACATCGCCGGCGTCTACGCGGGGGAATCGGCCGATACGCCGAAGATGACAGAGGCCGTCGAGGCCGGCGTCGCCGAGGCCGTCGAGCGGCTGGCCGCGAGACTGGCGAAGGGCGCTTCGGCCCCCGTGACGGCCGAGGAGGCCCTGCAGACCGTCCGCCGGCGCATGACGCGGTTCGGCGCGCATCTCCGCAGCGAGGCCGGGGCGACCGAGGCGATGCGGGCGGCGGTGGCCCAGTACCGGGCGATCCTCGCAGGTGGCCTGAAGGTCGATTCGCCCAGGGACCTGTCCGACGCCCTCGCCGCCGAGCAGCAGTGCCTCACGCACGTCGCGCTGCTCAAGGCGATCTGCGGCATGTTCGCCCGCGGCGCCGGCAGTCGGGGCAGTCACTGCATCCTGGCCGACGACGGGATCGAGATGCACCCGGCCCTGATCGACCCGGCCACCGACCGACCCTACCGCTTCCGCCCGGAGAACGAGGCCCTCCGCAACCGGATCCTGCACGTCCGATACGAGGCCGAGGCCGACGACCTGTTCGACCTGTGGGACGCGCCCCCGCGCACCGTCCCCGACCGCGAGATCGCCTTCGAGCCCGCCTGGGCCGAGTTCCGCGAAGGGCGGATCTTCGGTGTCTGAGGGCCCCATGCCCAGCCGACGAACGCTGAGAAACCTGGGCTTGACGCTCCTGCTGGTAGGCGTGACCGCGATCTGGGGCTGGACGTTTGTCGTCGTGGACCGCGCCATCAAGGCCTACGGCGTGCTGGGATTCCTGGCCGTGCGGTTCACCATCGCGACCCTCGTGATGCTGGGGCTGTCCTGGCGGCGCTTGACGATGCGAACGCTGCGGACGGGCGCGGCGATCGGCGTGGTCCTTGCCGTCGCGTATTTCTTCCAAACCCTGGGCCTCCGCTATACCACGCCGACCAACTGCGGATTGGTCACGGGGTTGTTCATCCTGTTCGTGCCGCTCTTCGACCGGGTCCTCTACGGCGTGCGGATCGGCAGGCTGCTCTGGCTGGCCGTCGCGGCGAGCCTTCTGGGCATGCTGCTTCTGGTGGGCGAGAGCCCCAAGGCGCTTCGCATCGGCGACGGCCTGACCGCCGTGGCCGCGGCGTGCTTCGGGCTGCACATCTCCCTGCTGAGCCGGCACTCTCGAGGGCACCGGCCGTTGGCGCTGGCGACATTCCAGATGATGGCCATCGCCGTGCTGGCCGGCGCGGCCTGGCCGGCGTTCGAGCAGGTCGCCCTGCCGTCGACCGACGTGTGGATCGCGCTGCTGATCACCGGCGTGCTGGCCTCCGCGCTGGCGTTCTACATTCAGACGCTGGTGCAGAGCCGGCTTCCGGCGCTGCGGGCGGGCATCATCATCACGGCCGAGCCCATGTTCGCCGCCCTGTTCGGATACCTGCTGGCGGGCGATCGCCTCACGGCCCGCCAGGTCTGCGGCGCCGTGCTGCTCATGGCCGCCATCCTCACCAGCGAGATCGTGCCGGCATGGCAGAAGGCGCGGGGCAGTAGAATGGGTCAGGTCGAGCGCTGACAGGTTGACGTGACGACAAGATGCCGTTCTGGAACGTACTGGCGATGGCGGTGGGGTTGGGCATGGACGCGATGAGCGTCAGTGCGGCCGTGGGGGTGCGCTGGCACGGGCCGAGACAGAAGTTCCGCCTGGCGTGGCATATGGGGCTGTTCCAGTTCCTCATGCCCGTGCTGGGATGCCTCGCGGGCAGCCGGCTGGCCGGGCTTCTGGAAACGGTGGGAACGTATCTCGCCGCCGCGCTGGTCTTCGCGGTGGGCGCCAAGATGCTGTACGAGGCGGTGGGCAGCCGGCCCGGGGCGGCCGCCGAGGGCGTCGAGCGAGCTGTCGAGCCCAAGGCCGCCCGCGGCGCGGACCCGACTCGCGGCTGGTCTCTCGTGGTGCTGTCGGTCGCGACCAGCCTCGACGCGCTCGTCGTGGGGTTCTCCTTGGGCTTGCGGGGCGCGACGGACATCTGGCTGGCCAGCGCGGTCATCGGCATAGTGGCCGGCGCGATGGCGCTGGCGGGCGTGACAATCGGCAAGCGTTTCGGCACGGCGTTCGGCAAGCGGGCGGAGGTCGCCGGCGCCGTCGTCCTGATGGCCCTGGCGGTCAGCTTCCTGGTGTGGTAGGCGCGGGAGCGGGGCCGGCGCGGTACACTGTCCGGCCATCGCCTCCCCAGGAGAACGATATGATCGAGAACCCCACCCCCGCACGGGCCGAGGGCGTCAGCCGGCGGCGGTTCCTGAAGGCCGTCGGATTCACGCTGGCGGCCGGCGGGCGCCTTGCGGCGGCCGCGTCCGAGGCCAGGCCCGAGCCCAGGCCCAACTTCGTGGTTGTCTTCACCGACGACCAGGGCTACCAGGACGTCGGCTGCTTCGGCTCGCCGAAGATCCGCACGCCGCGGCTGGACGCCCTCGCCCGCGGCGGAAGGCGGTTCACGAGCTTCTACGCCCAGACGGTCTGCGGGCCGTCGAGGGCCGCCCTGATGACCGGCTGCTACCCGCTTCGCGTCGCCAAGAAGAACAACCGCGTGGAGGTTCACCCCCGGCTGCACGCCAAGGAGATCACCCTTGCCGAGGTGCTCAAGCAGGTCGGCTACGCGACGGCGGCGTTCGGCAAGTGGGACCTGGCCGGGCACAGCCAGACGCGGTTCGAGCCCGACCTGCTGCCGACGAGGCAGGGGTTCGACACGTTCTTCGGCACGCCGACGAGCAACGACAGCCGCGTCGATCTCTACCGCGACGAGAAGCTCCTCGAGAAGTCTGCCGACATGGCCCAGTTGACCCGCCGCTACACCGATGAGGCGATCGCGTTCCTGCGAGCGAGCAAAGCAGGGCCGTTCTTCCTCTACCTCGCCCACACCATGCCGCACACCCGGCTGGCCGCGTCGAAGCCGTTCCGGGGCAAGAGCAAGCGGGGACTGTACGGCGACGTGATCGAGGAGATCGACTGGAACGTGGGGCGGATTGTCGACGAGGTTCGGGACCTCGGCCTCGCCGAGCGGACGTACGTGATCTTCACCAGTGACAACGGGCCGTGGGCGATCAAGGGCCCGCACGGCGGCTCGGCCGCGCCGCTGCGAGGCGCAAAGACCTCCACGTGGGAAGGGGGCCTGCGCGTGCCCTGCATCGTGTGGGCGCCGGGGCGAGTCCCGCCCGGAACGAGCTGCGACGAGGTCGCTTCCACCATGGACCTGCTGCCGACGCTTGCCAAACTGGCCGGTGCGAGCGTGCCCACCGACCGCGTCATCGACGGCCACGACATCACGCCGCTGCTCCACGGAACGCCCGGCGCGAAAAGCCCCACCGAGGCGTACTACTACTACCAGCACACGCACCTGCAGGCGGTTCGGTCGGGCAAGTGGAAGCTGCACCTGCCCCGCCCGGCCGAGCCGCCCTGGACGCCCAAGTGGGCCAGGCACATCAAGCCCGAGGACGTTATCGAAATCCCCAAGCCGATGCTGTTCGACCTGGAAACCGACATCGGCGAGCGCAACGACGTGGCCGACAAGCACCCGGACGTGGTTGCCCGGCTGTTGAAGCTGGCCGAGCGAGCCCGCGAGGACATCGGCGACTACAACCGAGCGGGCAAAGGCGCCCGGTCCTTCGACCCGGGCCCGAAGCGGCCCGACCTTGTCTCCCGACCCGCGGGGCGGAAGCGGAGGAAGCCCAGGCAGACCGAGCCCAAGAAGGCGTCGGGAGACCGCACATGAGGGCCGCACCCCGCGCGGTGGTTCTCGGAACCTGTCTCGCCGTTGTCCTGTTCCCGTCGGGCCGGGCCGCCGCGGCGCTGGGGAGGGCCGTTCCGATGCTCGAGTCCGTTCAGTCGCTGTCGGTCTACCAGCCCAAGGCCGTTCGGGCCGACTGGCTGCTCGATCCCTCGCCGTACAAGGCGGGCGTGTTCCGGAAGGGGACGAAGGAGCTGGTTCTGGGCAATGGTCTGATCGCGCGGACGTTCCGCATCGCGCCCAACGGCGCGACGGTGGGGCTGGACCATTGCGGCTCGGGCGAGGCCTTTCTTCGCTCGGTCCGCCCCGAAGCGCGGGTGCAGATCGACGGGTGCCGCTACGACGTGGGCGGTCTCGTCGGCCAGCCCGTGCACAACTACCTGCTGCCCGAGTGGCTCGACCGGATGAAGGCCGACCCCGCGGCGTTCGAGCTGGCGGGCTTCTCCGTCGGTCGAATCCGGGAACGCTTCGACTGGAAGAAGCGCCGCCAGTGGATGCCCGCTGATCTGCCCTGGCCCCCGCCCGGGGCGACGCTGACGCTGAGCTTCCGCTCGGCGTCGCCGGGGGGAGTGCGGATCGACGTGCACTACGCCCTCTACGACGGCCTGCCGCTGCTGTGCAAGTGGCTGACCGTGCACAACGGCTCGAAGCGATCCGTCACGGTCGACGCGGTGACCAGCGAGATCCTCGCCGCCGTCGAGGCCGAGTCCCAGGTCGAGACCTCCGGCCGGTGGCGGCTGCCGAACCTGCACGTGGAGACCGATTACGCCTGCGTGTCGACGCGCTCGACCGACCCGGCCCTGCGTGTCGTCCGCTGGGGGCCGGACCCGCGGTTCCGCACGCAGGTCCACTACCGTCGGCAGACGCCGTGCCTGCTGGAGGTCGGCCCGACGGTCGGTCCCGGCCAGGTCGTCGCGCCCGGCGGGACGTTCGAGAGTTTCCGCACGTGGGAGCTGCTGCACGACAGTTGGGACCGCGAGCGACAGGGCCTCGGCGTGCGGAGAATGTACCGCACCGTCGCGCCCTGGGTGACGGAGAACCCCATCCTGATGCACGTCCGCAGCGCCCGCCCGGCGGCGGTCAAGCTGGCGATTGACCAGTGTGCCGAGGTCGGCTTCGAGATGGTCATCCTGACGTTCGGCAGCGGGTTCAACATCGAGAACGCCGACCCGAAGTACCTCGCGGGCATGAAGGAGCTGGCCGAGTACGCCCATTCGAAGGGCGTCGCCCTGGGGGGATACTCGCTGCTGGCCAGCCGGCGGGTCGGCGGGGGCAACGACGTGGTCAGCCCGCCGGGGCGCTCGCCGACGTTCGGCAACTCCCCGTGCGTCGGCAGCACGTGGGGGCGGGAGTGCTTCCGCAAGCTGGAGGCGTTCTTCCGGGCCACCGGGATGGACGTCCTGGAGCACGACGGCTCGTACCCGGGCGACGTGTGCGCGTCGACCGATCACCCGGGCCACCGGGGCCTGGCCGATTCGCAATGGACGCAGTTCCGCACGGTGGCCGGCTTCTACCGCTGGTGCCGCGGGCGGGGCATCTATCTCAACGTGCCGGACTGGTACTACCTCAACGGATCGACCAAGTGCGGGATGGGCTACCGGGAGACGAACTGGTCCCTGCCCCGCAAGCAACAGGAGATCGTCGAACGGCAGAACGTCTTCGACGGCACGTGGCGCAAGACGCCCTCGATGGGCTGGATGTTCGTTCCGCTGGTGCAGTACCACGGCGGCGGTCCGGCCGCGACGATCGAGCCGCTGAAGGACCATCTCGACCATTACGCCCAGCGGTTGGCCAACCTGTTCGGCGCGGGTGTGCAGGCCTGCTACCGGGGCCCGAGGCTGTACGACAGCGACGAGACCAGGGCCGTGGTGGCACGGTGGGTGGCCTTCTACCGCAAGCATCGGGCGATCCTGGACTCGGACATCATCCACGTGCGCCGCGCGGACGGCCGGGACCTGGACTGCATCCTGCACGTGAACCCCGGCCTGGAAACGTGTGGGCTGGCGATGGTCTACAATCCGCTCGACCGCGCGGCCCGGCGCACGCTGCGACTGCCGCTGTATTACACGGGGTTGACCCGGGCGGCGCGCATCCGTGAGAAGGACGGCCCCGCCGGGACGTACCCGCTGGATGCGGACCGCAAGGCCGACGTGCCCGTCGAGGTCCCGCCGCGCGGCGTGACGTGGCTGTTGATCGAAGCGCCCTGACCTCGGGGCGAGGCAAAGGAGAAGAGCTCGTGTCAGGATGGGATTGGGCGGTCGTGGCGCTGTACGTGGTGGGGGCGGTGGCCATCGGTGCGTATTTCGCCCGGCGGGCGGCGAGGAGCACGGCGGACTACTTCGTCGCCGGGCGGTCGCTGCCGTGGATCGTGGCCGGTACGTCGATCGTGGCGACGACGTTCTCGGCCGACACGCCGCTGTTCGTGGCGGGGATGACCCGCAAGACCGGCATCTGGAGCAACTGGTTCTGGTGGTCGGCGATGATCGGCCAGATCGCGTCGGTCTTCTTCTTCGCCAAGCTCTGGAGGCGAACCAACGCCCTGACCGACGTGGAGTTCATCGTCCAGCGCTACGAAGCCGGGCCGCAAACCACCGCCCTGCGCATCTTCCGCGTGTTCTTCTCCGGCATCGTCGTCAACTGCGTGATCATGGCCTCGGTGACGCTGGCGATGGCCAAGATCCTCAAGGTCATGCTGAACCTGTCCGACGCCCCGCTGTTCTGGCTGCCGTTCTTCGGCGGGGTGACGCCCACCGGCGGGCTGCTGGTGATCCTCGGCGGCTCGGCTGTCGTGTACGCCACGCTCAGCGGGCTCTACGGCGTGGTCTATACGGACCTGGTGCAGTTCGTCCTCGCCATGGTGGGGTCGATCGGCCTGGCGGCGATCGTGTACGTGGACGCTTCCGGCGGGGAGGGGCTGGCGGCCAACCTCGCGGCGGCGGGCGGCTACAACGAGTCGCTCTCGCGGTTCTTCCCGGACCTGTCCACGATGAGCCTGCCGACGGTGACGCTCCTGCTGTATATCTTCGTGACGTGGTGGGGGGCGGCGCCGGGCGGGGGCTACCACGTTCAGCGCCTTCTGGCCCGCCGCAGCGAGAGGGACTCGGTCCTGGCGTTCCTCTGGTACAACTTCTGCCACTACATCCTGCGGTCCTGGCCGTGGCTGATCGTGGGCCTGCTGTCGCTGATCTACCTGCCGCACCTGAAGGACTCCGAGAGCGCCTTTCCCGCCATGATCGACAAGTTCCTGCCCAAGGGCCTCAAGGGCGTGATGGTCGCCAGCCTGCTCGCGGCGTTCATGAGCACGCTGGACACGCACCTGAACTGGGGCACGAGCTACCTGATCAACGACTTCTACAAGCCGTACGTCGCGCCGGGCAGGTCGCAGCACCATTACGTGGGCGCGTCGTGGGTCTGCATGCTGATCCTGACGGTGGCGGCGCTGATCGCGTCCACGAAGCTCTCGGGCATCCTGGAGGCCTACAAGTACCTCGGGGTCATCATGGCCGGCGTGGGTACGGTGATGATCCTGCGATGGTACTGGTGGCGCGTGAATCCCTGGTCGGAGATCTCCGCGATGGCGTGCTCCCTGACGGTGGGGAACCTGCTGGCCCTGTGGTGGCTGCCCGACGTGGAGGGCGAGAACTGGTTCGCCGTCCGCGCCGCGATCAACGTCGGCGTGACGCTCGTCGTGTGGGTGACCGTCACGCTGCTGACCGGCCGCAGGCCCACCGAACGCGTCCTGGCGTTCTACCGCCGCATGAAGATCGCCGGCCCCGGCTGGCGGAAGGTGGCCGCGATGACCGGCGTCGTGCCGATCCGCGGGGAGCTGCTCGGCAGCCTGATCGCGTGGCTGTCCTGCACGCTGATGATGTTCAGCTTGCTGTTCGCCATCGGCCGGTTCCTGTTCCTGGAGTTCCGTGACGGCGTCTTCTGCCTCCTTGCCGCCCTCGCTGGCGGTCTGATCCTGCGGTCCTGCATGGCCCGCATGTCCTTCTTCGGCCCCGCGCCGGAGGAGGCCGCAGACGGCAACGAGTTGCCAACCGAGACGTAACGGCATGCACGTCGCAGGCCTCCGGCAGACCGCGAAGCGAACGGCGGATCGCCCTCGGAGAGGGCGACGGATCGGTAGCCACGGGCGCGAGCCCGTGGTGGTGGGTTGCACACACAAGAGAGCCCAGGGACGGGGCGACTGCGGCTTGTGGGAACGGCTTGGGCTTCAGTCGCCCCCGTTCGGGGGCTCTGCTGCATTGCCGGTTCATCCCCACGGGCTCGCGCCCGTGGCTATCGACCAGACGCCCTGCGGGCTACCGGAACGACGGCGAAAAAAGGCCCTGCGACGGGGGCGCCGCGATCCCGCTCCAGGTCGCGTTGGCGCAGACGGTCAGGCCAATGTGTCCAAGGAACAAGGGAGAGGGCCGAAGATGTCAGAACCGAGAGTTCGGGTGTATGCAGACACCTCCGTGTTCGGCGGGGTGTTCGACGTTGAGTTCGAGTGGGCAAGTCGGGCGTTCTTCCAGGAGGTCCGGGAGGGGCGATTCGCGCTGGTTGTCTCCGCGGTTGTGCGGGGAGAGCTGGTGCCGGCCCCCATGAACGTTCGGGAGTTGCTTGAGGAGATGCTGCCTCTGGCAGAAGCCCTCCAGACCGTTCCGGAGGCTGTCGCGTTGGCCGATGCATATGTTGCTGCAGGTGTTGTCAGCTCCGGGTCTCTGGAGGATGCTCTGCATGTTGCTTTGGCGACAGTTTCGGGCTGCGCTGTGATCGTGAGCTGGAACTTCCGGCACATCGTGCATCTGGAGCGGATCGCGCAGTATAATGCTGTTAACGCGGCGCGCGGATACCGCCCAATTGAGATCCGTTCGCCGCTTGAGGTGATCTCCTATGAGGATGAAGAAGAAGGACAAGCCGTTTGATTGCGTGGCGATGAAGCGAGCTGGCGCGGCCCGGATTCGCGAACTGACGAAGGACATGACCTTCGAAGAGAGGGTCGAGTTCTGGCGCAAAGAGACGGAGTTGCTCTTGGCTGAGCAGAAGGTGGCGAAGGAGAAGGCCGAAAGGCGAGAAAGCTTGGCGCAGCCTGCCGACGGTTGATCGGGCAATCGGTTGGCGTTGTCTCTCGGTGGGAGCAGGGTGGCAATGGATCTGGGCACAGGCATGGGGAATACGATCACGAAGAAGGCCACTCTCGATTGGGACGTTCTCGACAGGATTACGAAGAAGTGGCTCTCCGAGACCTTGCGGGAGTTGAGGAAGAGAAGACCCAACACAAGCGCGAGCGACGAGCCATTCTGTCGTTTGGCCGAGTACTGCCTGATCGCTTGCAGCGAGTACCGAGACGCCGCATTCGACGCTTTCCGTCAAAGACGCTTCTACGCTGGCTTGAACAGCCTGCGGCCAATACTTGAGCACGCCATCCACCTGTGGTGGTGTGGATCGGACAAAAGGGGTGTTTCTGGCCGGCTCCGCAGATGGGAGAAGGAGGCCGCTAGACAGCACAGGAACGTCGCGACGGAATGGCGTGACCTGAAGCCACGCGGCTCACAGGAGTGGCAGGATCGGGACAAGGGAGTGATCTCCTGGCAGCACGAGCTGGACATCCGGAGTGACGTATACGGGATGCCTAGCATCGAGAAGATGACCAAAACCTTGCCGGGAAACGCTACGGCCCCCCAGGCGGTAGCGAAGTTCTACTCCGTCTACAGAGAGCTTTGCCAATCAAGCCATGCTACGCTGGATCTGGATGGCGTATTCGAACCTCGGGGCAGCGCGCTCGTCACGCACCTGCGACGTGAGATGCCCTGGATGGGGCCCGTGGAAGCCGTGAATGTGCCGCTTGCGTTGGTCTCTGCCGTCCACGCCTACTTTGGGTGGCAGCAGCCTGATCTTGGCGAAGGCTACCAGCAGGCGAAGCAAATGCTCGTCTACCACTACCAGAAGCCTGTCCGCCAGCCTCGCAAGAGGGCAGGCAAGTAGCATGGGGGACAAGCTACTGCTGGCCTGTCTGTCCCGGCGGGGCGATGATTCTGAGGTCCAGCTCGGCGAGCTGCTTGTCGTCGACCGTCGCCGGGGCGCCGGTCATGAGGCACTGGCCACGCTGCGTCTTGGGGAAGGCGATCACGTCGCGGATGCTCTGGCCGCCGGTCATCATCATGACGATGCGGTCCAGCCCCAACGCGATCCCGCCGTGCGGCGGGGCGCCGAAACGCAGGGCGTTCAGGAGGAAGTCGAACTTGGCGTGGGCCTCTTCCTCGCCGATCCCCAGCAGGGCGAAGACGCGCTTCTGAATGTCCAGGTTGTGGATACGGATCGACCCGCCGCCGAGCTCCAGGCCGTTGCAGACGATGTCGTACGCCCGGCTGCGGACGGCGCCCGGGTCGGAGGCCAGCTTGTCCAGGTCCTCGAAGCGCGGTGAGGTGAACGGGTGGTGCAGGCTGTCCCAGCGGTCCTGCTCCTCGTTCCACTCCACCAGCGGGAAGTTCACGACCCACGTCCATTCGAAGCGGTCGGGGTCGATCAGCCCGCGCTCGCGCGCCAGCTTGCAGCGCAGCTCGCCCAGGACACGCTGGACGATCGTGGCCCTGTCCGCGCCGAACGCCAACAGGTCGCCTTCTTCCGCGCCGGTCGCCTCGATCAGCCCCGCGGCCACGGGGTTGACGAACTTCGCGATGCCCGTCTCGAACTGCCCGCCCGCGCCGAGCTTCGTGACGGCCAGGCCCTTGGCGCCGAACCCCTTGGCCCACTCGGCCAGGCCGTCGGTCACCTTGCGGGTCATGTCCGCCCCGCCGGCCACGCGGACGCACTGTACGGTTCCCCCGGCCTCGACGGCGCCCTTGAAGACGCCGAACTCCGTTTCGGCGGCAATCGCCGAGATATCGGTCAGCTCCATGCCGAACCGCAGGTCGGGGCGGTCCGAGCCAAACCGGGCCATCGCCTCGCGGTAGTCCATCACCGGGACCTCGTCGGGGAAGGGCTTGCCGCTGAGCTCGCAGATCGCCCGCATCACCTCGTTGGTGACGCCCATCACGTCGGCCTCGGCGACGAAGGACATCTCGACGTCGAGCTGGGTGAACTCCGGCTGGCGGTCGGCCCGCAGGTCCTCGTCGCGGAAGCAGCGGACGATCTGGTAGTACCGGTCCAGCCCGCCGACCATGAGGATCTGCTTGAAGAGCTGGGGGCTCTGCGGGAGGGCGTAGAAGCACGCCTGCTGGAGGCGGCTGGGCACGAGGAAGTCGCGGGCCCCCTCGGGCGTGGACTTGGTCAGGAAGGGCGTCTCGACTTCGACGAACCCGGCCTCGTCCAGCGAGTCCCGCATCGACTTGCAGATCCGGTGTCGCAGCCGCAGCGCGCGGGTCATCTGCGGGCGGCGGATATCGACGAAGCGGTACTTCAGGCGCGTGTCCTCGGCCACCTCGGTGAACTCGTCGGGCTCGAAGGGCACGGGGTCGGAACGGTTCAGGACGGTGAGCTTGTTGCCGAGAACCTCGATCTGTCCGGTGGGCAGCTTGGGGTTGATCCGCTCGGGCCCGCGGTGGCGGACCGTGCCCGCAATGGATATCACCCATTCGTTTCGCAGGGATTGTGCGAGGTCGTAGAGGGCGACCTGGTCCGGGTCGTTGGGGTTGTCCGGAAGGTCGTAGACTACCTGCGTGATGCCGTCCCGGTCGCGCAGGTCGATGAACAGCACTCCACCGTGATCGCGGTAGCTCCGCACCCAGCCGCACAACTGCACGTGGGTGTCGATGTCCTCTTCCCGAAGCTGCCCGCAACTGTGCGTGCGCTTCAGGACCTCGTCGCTGAACGTCTCCATCACTCGCTTCCTGGTGCGGGGTATCGTCTTGCCATCGAATCGAACGGTACACTCTAGCCAATTCCCAACCCAAAGCAACGGCAAACGTCGCGGCTTGCGCCCTCGCGGGCCACGTCGCGACGGCGTAGAATCGGCTCCGTGCCGTAGGCTGACCGCTGACCACTGATCGTTGAAAGCCGAGAGCTTCTCCCATGAACGTCATCCTGATCTTGTGCGACACGTTGCGGCGGGACCACGTCGGGGCGTATACCGGCGGAAGGCCCTTGAATGAGTGCTGGTCCGCCGAGGCGCCTTCCTGGTCCGTTCCCACGCCGAACATGGACCGGCTGGCCCGACGCGGGACGACCTTCACCAACTGCTGGTGCGGCTCGACGCCGTGCATGCCCGCCCGGCGGGATATCTACACTGGCCGCTACGAGTTCCTCCGGCGCGGCTGGGGGCCGCTGGAGGACGACGACCTCGACCTGCCCCGCCAGGTCTCCGGCCCGCCGAACCGCTCGCTGGCCTGGTCGCGGGAGAACGGCTACAAGGTCAGCTACCTGGTGACCGACCACTTCCACCTCTGGGAGCAGGGGTCGGGCAACTACCACATGGGCTACAGCGGATTCGACTTCATCCGCGGCTGCGAGGCCGACGCGTGGTACACCGACCCGGTCGACTTCCCCTGCCCCGAAGCCGACCGGTTGGGCAAGCAGGAGCGGCACTGGCGGAACGTCCACTTCACCCGCAAGGGCGACGAGGACTACTTCTGCGCCCGGACCGTCCGCCGCGCCTGCGACTGGCTGGAGCGGAACCGAACGCACGAGGACTTCTTCCTGCACCTGGACATCTTCGACCCCCACGAGCCGTGGGACCCGCCGGCGGAACTGATCGAGATGTTCGACCCGAAGGGCGCGGCGGTTGACGGTGTCAGCGCCTCGGCGCCGTACGCGCCGTGGCGCGACCGGCTGACCGCCGACCAGTTCCACAACTACCGCGCCCGATACGCCGCGAAGGTCGTCTTCCTGGACCGCTGGCTGGGCGTGCTGTTCGACACGCTCGACCGCCTGGGCCTTTGGGACGACACGCTGGTCGTGCTGACGACCGACCACGGTACGTACAACGGCGACCACGGGCGGATGGGCAAGCTTCAGACGCACCAGCACGACGCGGTAGGGCACATCCCGCTGATCGCCGCCCATCCGACGCTCGCCCGCGGCGAGACGCGAGACCAGCTCGTCCAGCTCGTGGACCTGTTCCCCACCGTCTTGGACGTCGTCGGCCGGCCCCGGCCCGAAGGGGCGGAACTGCATGGGATGAGCCTGCTGCCCGTCTTGGCCGACCCGGCCGCGAGGACGCGCGAGTTCGCCGTGGCGGGGCAGTTCGGCAAGAGCGTGACGATCACCGACGGCCGGTGGATCCTCCACCAGTCGCCCGTCGAGGCGAACCGACCGCTGTACTGGTACGGCCACTGCCTCGGGAAGTTCATCCACTACAACCTGGGCGACTACGCCGACGGTCGGCGGGAGGTGCTGAAGTGCGCCTCCTGGCCGGCGCCCACGTGGCTGAGCGACAAGGCCGAGGACCCCAGCGAGTTGATCAACCTCGCCGACGCCCGTCCGCAGAAGCTCGCCAAGATGCAGGATGCGCTCCGCGCGACGCTGCGGGAGCTGGGAGCGCCGGTGGAGCAGGCGACGCGATTGGGGCTTTGAGGGATTTCGGATTTCGGATGGAAGAGGGCAAACCAACGCCCCGCGCCCTTCAATAGGCTCAGGGCAGGCAATCAGAGGGAGATGAGGCCGCTTCGGAGGGCGTATCGCAGCAGGCCGACGATGTTCTCGACCCCGCACTTGCGGTAGATGTTGTAGCGGTGGTTCTCGACGGTCTTCGAGCTGAGATGCAGGTGCCGGGCGATCTCCTTGGTGCTGTGGGCGTCGCAGAGCAGACGGACGACCTCGATCTCCCGCGCGCTGAGCCCGTCGAACGCCGGTTCCTGGCCGAGCGGCCCCCCCCCGCTGCCCAGAAGATCGCCCGTGAGCAATTCCATGGCCGTCGGCGCGAGGTACAGCGTGCCCTCCGCGGCCATCTGGATCGCGCGGACGATCTCCTCGGGAGGGCAGTTCAGGGTCACGAATCCCTTCGCGCCCATCCGTACCGCGCCGTACACGTACGCCCGCTGGGCCTCCTTGGAGATCACCACGACCGGAGTCGCATCGGCCCCGGCCTCCATCGCCTCCCGCAGACGCACGTACGACCCCGCCGGACTGTCGGTCACCAACAGCACGACGGCGTCCGGACGGCAGCCCTCGCCGTTGCCCGGCAGCAGGTCGCGGACGTCCTCCTCGTGGTCACACGTCCCATCGACGCCGACGCCGTGCCCGTTGAGGTAGTGCGCAACGAGGTCCCGCAGCCCCGCCGGGCCGCCGACGAGGCACACGCTCAGCCGCAGAGACGGGCGAGGGGGGGCAATACGGAACACGTTGGACTGGAAACTCGCGGCAACGGGTGCGTTGCTGGCCATTCCACACCGAGAAGCGGCAGAGATGCACGAAGCCGCCGTCCCTGGCGCTCCCGGCCGAGGTACCCTCCTCGACCCTCTGGTTCTCGCCTCGGCGAACTCGACATGCAGGACCGACGCGAGACATGCCACGACACCCGAAGCGTCAGATTATAGCAGCTTTTTGGCCGCGAAGGTGTGGATTCTATGAAAGTTTTTGTAGATTCCGTGAAATGCTGATAGCCCCCAGACTCCGTGAATTTCCACCCACTCAGGCATTCTGCGAGCGGGCAGACAGGCCGGCCAGGAAGGCCAGGAAGTGGGTGACGACGTTCAGGGCGCATTCGCGGCGCTCGATGGCATCCTCCAGCCAGAGGCGCACGAGCTCGTCGTCCTCGAGCCGCTTGAGGCAGTCGCCGTGGGCGAGGATGCGTTGGCCCGCGCCGATCAGCTCCTCCACGACCACCTTGTGGGCGTGCACGTACCGCCGCGCCCGCATCTCGTTGCAGAATGCCTCCAGTTGCTCCACAAAGGACAGAACGAGGCCTTCCCCGTCCGTCAGGCCGCTTCTCATCGGGGTCCCTCCACGACCGACGGTGCCCGCCGGCCGCGCAACCGCAGCCCGCGCCCCGTCTGCGTCTGACGGGGGCACGCCGCGCCAAACTATCGGGAGCGTACGATACGTTGCCCCGTCGGCCAAGGGAACCTGGCCGTGCCGTAGCCGGTGCGCGTGCGGCCCACGGGAAGCGCCCGGCGCTTCGCTGGAGGGCTGTGCCTGGCGTACGATCCCGTGCGCAATTTTGGCTTGCCCCGTTGCGTCGAGTGGGCGGATAGGGATGGTCTCCATTGTCGAAGTAATCAGCCGGCCCATGGTGGGCCGGCGTGGAAGGAGACCACCCC
>Ga0272441_10007266_pt1 | contig 18075 bp, 30 predicted proteins | sample SSMProp6N_FD_193582 | JGI IMG/M metagenome (GOLD analysis project Ga0272441, IMG submission 193582) | Marine sediment archaeal communities from Little Sippewissett salt marsh, Falmouth, MA, United States - SSM-Prop-6N | ecosystem: Environmental > Aquatic > Marine > Wetlands > Sediment ... | reverse complement strand
GAAGTCGTCCTTTTTGGTGGTGATGTCATCGGTGATGACAACAACAGGGATGCCTGCTGCTGCAAGTGCCTCACGGGCTCCCTTTGGTCCGGGCAGGACGCCGTTTGGGGAGACAACGATACAGAAGTCGGGACCCCATGCTTTCATATTGTTGATCACACGGTCGATGTCCTGTTCCTGAAGCTTTGTACCACTTGTTGCCATGAAGGTTTCCATGTCTTCACGGTCTGCACGCTCGTCAAGGAGCAGCTCTGCCATGACACCGCTGGCGATGTTACCGAGTTTTGCAATTCCTACTTTGACTACCATAAAGATACCTCTCAAATTTGAGAACAAATAACCTATCTCTCATGAAAAGATAAATATTTTGAATTTATTTTACCAGAAAAAACGAATGCGGGCTCATGTGTTATCCAAATTATAAAAAAATACGGAAAAATAGAGGCGAATAAAGATGATGAACAAATGCTCCCGGAAGACAGAACACTTTAACAAATTTAAGACGCAATAAAGTTATAAGAGTATGAAATACGGGCTCCTTACTGAAAGACAGGTTGAGATCATCAGGTACAGGAAGCAGGGCATGACCCAGCAGGAGATAGCTGATATCATCCATACATCCAAGGCAAATGTGTGCACCATCGAAAAGGCTGCGATGGAAAACATACAGCGGGCCAAAGAAACCCTGGATTTTCTATATACGCTTGATGCCACCCGCCTGTGCGAACTCAAGAAGGGAGAGGACCTTCTTGATGCCGTAAAAAAGATCTATCAATGTGCGGAGGAACTGAATATCAAGGTCAGGTATGACACGATCGAACTCATCAACCGTGTCAAAAACATATTTCCTGAACGTTTTAACGGGCGTTTTATAAGAGATGATGTTGTTGTATACCTGAACCCTGAAGGAGAGGTGTATTTCAGTTAAACCTGTATTATTTAGGAAGGGCAGGAATCCCTATAATAACCTATTTATTCTCAGACTTCCTTTATTATAAAACCGTTTAGCAGACACAAGGATTGTGTTTCTGCTGCGGTCCCGCTGAAGGTATAAAAACTGAAGCGGGAACCGGTAATCCGGGATGGTAATGATCCCGGAAGTGCTGAATCAGTTGGGGCTGACATTCCGCGGCCCGGGTGGCCTGTATTGACAGGGCCCGATTGGCAGGATATGCCGACGCGGACAAAGGTCAGGATCTATTACATGACGACAAACGGACTTCCGTGACAAATGCGGGAGAATATGTACTCCCGGTCGGTGTAGATCGCAGGATCCGGAATAACCGGTACTGTAGCCTACTGCAAATGCCTTGATCGAAGGCACCCGGTTTACATATAAAAAGCGGCACAATGTTGTCGAATTCAGAAATTAAGTAGAGGACTGATAGAAAAATGGTTGAGATAAACAGACCACGCCGGGGTTCGCTTGCATACAGCCCACGTAAGAGGGCAAAGAGCGAAGTTCCGAGATACAAGTCATGGCCTGAGTATGTTGGGGAGCCCAGAATCCAGGGATTTGCCGGATACAAGGCAGGAATGACTCATATCATCATGGTGGACGATCACAAGGGCAGTCCAACCGAGGGCAGGGATGTGATGGTACCTGTCACTATAATCGAGACGCCATGTATGAAAGTCGCCGCCATCCGTGCATATTATGAGGATACATACGGAAGGCATGCACTGACGGAAGCCTGGTCGGACAGCCTTGATGATCAACTCGGACGCGCGATCAAGATGCCCGGAAAGCATGACGGAAATGCGGCACTGGCACGTATAGAAGAGGGAATCGCCTCTGGCAAGGTAACCGAACTTTACGCGATTACATACACGAAACCGTTCGAGCTTTCGGGTGTTCCGAAGAAGAAGCCTGATCTCATGGAGATGAAAGTGGACGGGGGCAGTATCGCAGATCAGCTTGAGCTCCTGAAAGGTCTTCTTGGACAGGAGGTGGACGTATCCTCTCTCTTCAAACCCGGAGAATATACGGATATCACTGCGGTCACAATAGGAAAGGGAACTCAGGGCCCTGTAAAGAGATGGGGTATCCAGGTCAGGAAGCACAAGCATTCCCGTGGCGGGAAGAAACGCCACATTGGAAACCTTGGCCCATGGACTCCTCATCACGTCCGCTGGCAGGTTCCGCAGATGGGGCAGTGTGGCTATCACCAGCGCACCGAGTTCAACAAGCGTGTGCTTAAGATCGGTGAAAATGGTGGAGATGTCACTCCAGACGGGGGTTTCGTCAATTACGGGATTGTTTCAGGCAAGTATGTCCTGATCAAGGGATCCATTCCCGGTCCTAACAAACGTCTTATACGCATCAGGCCTGCGGTAAGACAGGGAGAACACGTGATCCGCGAACCGGCGATCAGTTTCATAAGTACGGAGAGTAAGCAGGGGTGATCTGAATGAAGGTTCAGGTAATATCAGTAGAAGGAAAGGCGCTACATGAGATCGAACTCCCTGAGGTGTTTGAATCCGAATACCGGCCCGACCTGATCAAACGTGCTGTGCTTGCACAGCAGAGCCTCAGGTATCAGCCTCACGGGACAGATCCGTGGGCGGGTTTCAGGACCTCGGCAGAGTCGTGGGGTAGTGGACGCGGGGCCGCACAGTTGCCCCGTATTAAGAATGGCAGAAGGGCGGCACGTATCCCGCAGGCAACAGGCGGAAGGGCAGCCCACCCGCCGAAGGTTGAGAAGATCCTTGTTGAGAAGGTCAACAGGAAGGAGAAGAGAAAGGCGGTTGGCTCAGCAATTGCGGCGACAACCGATGACAAACTTGTCAATGCCCGTGGTCACAGGTTTGAATGCGTACTACCCGTGGTCTTTGAGGATGGTTTTGAATCACTCGGTACCACAAAAGAGGTTCTAGCAGCACTTGAGGCGGCGGGACTTGGAGACGATATCGTACGTGCCAAAAACAGCAGGAAGGTTCGTGCAGGAAAGGGAAAGATGCGTGGCAGAAGGTACAAACAGCGCAAGAGCGTACTTATTGTCACTTCAGGGAACCAGCTAATCCCTGCAAGAAATCTTGCTGGAGTGGACACAGTACCAGTCGACCGTCTTAACACAGAGCTTCTGGCACCAGGGACGCAGGCGGGTCGCCTGACCGTATGGACAGAATCTGCCATCAACAGGCTGGAGGGATTCTGATATGGTCATTAAATATCCATTTGTTTCGGAAAAAGCGGGCATGATGCTGGAAAATGAGAACAAACTCCAGTTTCTGGTGGAGCGCTCCGCAACAAAAGAGCAGATCAAGACTGCGGTCGAAAAGGAGTTTGACCAGGAAGTAACCTCGGTACGCACGATGATGACGATGAAGGGCGAGAAGAAGGCGATCGTTTCATTTGCGAACGAAAATTCGGCTGAAGAGATTCTCAGCAGACTGGGTGTAATGTGAGGTGATTTGAATGGGCCACCGAATAAAAACACAAAACAGAGGAAGAGGGGGACCGGTTTACCGGGCACCTTCACACAAATATAAGGCTGCGCTCAGGCACGCCGGAAGGAACGATTCGACCCTGAAGGGGACGATCATCGATATAGAGCACGATCCAGCCCGCCACACTCCCATTGCACTTGTCAGGCTCGAGACCAATAAAAAGGTGTATATGCTTGCAACCGAGGGCCTCGGTCTGGATGACGAGATCGCATGGGGTACCGGAATTGAGGTTAAAAACGGCAACACACTGCCGCTCAATGAGATCCCGGTGGGTGCATACGTATGCAACATTGAAGCACGCCCCAACGACGGGGGCAAATTCGTGCGTGCCGGCGGAGCACAGGCAACCGTTATCGGAAAGAGCGAGGACGGAAAAGTCGGCATAAACATGCCCAGCGGCAGGACAAAATGGTTCCACGGCAACTGCATGGCAACCGTAGGCATCGTCTGCGGGGGCGGCAGAAGCGAGAAGCCGTTCGTTAAGGCAGGAAAGAAATATCACAAGATGAAGTCACAGGCAGCAAAATGGCCGCGTGTGCGTGGTGAAGCAATGAACGTAATCGACCACCCGTTCGGTGGTGGAGGACACCAGCACGTCGGAAGGCCAAAGACCGTATCACGCGGTACACCGCCCGGAAGGAAGGTCGGACACATCGCTGCGAAGAGGACAGGCAAGTGGAAGAAGTGAGGTTGGTTTGACATGGCAAAGAAAACACAGAGGAGACTGCCGAGGCGGCGTGAAGAGTTCACATATCACGGTTACAAGATCGAGCAGCTCCAGCAGATGAGTTATGACGAGCTTCTGCCCGTCATGCCCGCCCGTGCCCGCCGCAAGATGAAGAGGGGGCTTACCCGCGATCAGGAGAAGCTCCTTGAAGATCTTAGAAGGGATCAGGGCAGCGTGAGGACACACAGCAGGGATATGATCATACTCCCTGAGATGGTTGGCAAGAACGTCGAGATATATAACGGAAAAGAGTTTCAGGCGGTGGAAATCCAGCCGGAATCGGTATTCAGCTATCTTGGCGAGTTTGCACTTACAAGAAGAAGGGTATCACACGGAAGTGCGGGTATCGGTGCAACAAGGTCGAGCAAATATGTGCCGCTGAAGTGATGGCAATGGCAAGAACAAATTATTCACTAAAGGTCGACGGTGACACATTCGCCAAAGCAAAGGCGAATGAGCTGCCAATATCGCCGAAGCACGCCATCGAGATTGCGACGCTTATCAGGGGCATGAAAACCTCGGATGCAAAGACATACCTTGAGGACGTTGTCGCCCTGAAAAAGGCGGTGCCCTTCAGGAGGTTCACCAGGGATGTTGCCCATAAGCGTGGCATAAAGGGGGATGCCGGCAGGTATCCTGTCAAGGCGGCAAGTGCTTACCTGCGCCTAATCGATTCGCTTGAGAAGAACGCCGAGTACGTCGGACTGGATTCGGAATCCCTGAAGATTATTCATTCAAGTATCAACCGTGGCAGGTGCTTCAAGGGAATCTTCCCGCGAGCAATGGGTCGTGCAACAGAAAAGAAGAGAGAAACTACGAATATCGAGATCATTGCGAGGGAGGTCTGAGCATATGGCAGTAGAGAGAAAATTCGTGCAGACCGGTGTTCAGCGTGCACGGGTGGAATATTACCTGAGGAAAGAGCTCAAGCGTGCCGGATATGGTGGGATGGACATGGTAAGAACTCCCCTTGGCACCCAGCTTACAATATTTGCCGAGAAACCGGGAATGGTCATTGGAAAGGGTGGCAGGGTTGTAAGGCAGATCACCAGTGATCTGACCACCGAGTTTGATATCGAATCCCCCCAGGTAGAGGTTCAGCAGGTCAAGGATCCAAACCTGAATGCCCAGATAATGGCCGAACGCCTTGCAAACGCACTTGAGCGTGGCTGGTACTTCAGGAAGGCAGGATTGAGCACTTTACGCCGTGTCATGGAATCAGGAGCGCTCGGTTGTGAAGTGGTACTGTCAGGAAAGCTCACCGGGTCCCGCGGAAGGGTGCAGAAGTTTGTCGAAGGTTACATCAAACACTGCGGAGAACCGAGCGAGACTCTCGTTGAAGTCGGTTATGCGGTTGCAATAAAAAAGCTGGGAACCATCGGTGTCCAGGTCAGGCTCATCCCGCCAGGGGTCAAACTTCCTGATGATTTTGAGGTTCTTGAGCCCGAACCGGTTCCGGAAGAGGAGATCATGCCTCCACAGGCAGAATTGATCGGCGAAGAGGTTGAAGAAGAGATCTCTGAAGTGGTTGAAGAGGCTGAAGAAGAGATCGACCTCGAGGATCTGGACGAAGAGTACATTGAGGAGGATGTGTGATGGCAATCTTCAGGGCAAATGAGATCAGGCAGCTGTCTGAAGTCGAACTCGACGAGCAGGAGGCAAAGCTGCGCCTTGAACTGATCCAGGAGTACGGGAAGGTCAGTGCAGGGGGCGCCCCGGAAAATCCCGGGCACATCCGCGAGGTCCGCCGTACTATTGCGCGGATCATGACCGAGCAGAATCAAAGGAGGCGCGTGGAGTGATCCGGCCACAAAACATCATCAGGCATGATCTGATCGGCCTGGATGTTGTTGTGGCTGATTCTTCAAATCCGTTCCTTGTCGGGTTGCATGGAAGAGTGGTTGACGAGACCCGGAACATGATTCATATCATGACCGGTGATGGTCTGAAAAAAGTCCAGAAACGTTCAACTGCCTTCATGTTCCGCCTCCCAGATGATACCAGTGTTCTGGTTGATGGTTCGGCTCTGGAAACGCAGCCCGAAAGAAGGATCGTAATGCGAATAAAGAGACGAAAAGGTGAATAATGGCAAACAAAGTAGGATTAAATGTCCCCGTTCCTGAGAAGGAATGTGATGACATTAACTGTCCGTTTCACGGCACTTTACCAGTACGCGGCCAGGTGATTACTGGTAAGGTCGTGAGCGATCGCATGAACGGAACCGTTGTCGTACTCCGTGACTACTTCAACTATGTAAGGAAGTACAAGCGGTACGAAAAGTGCAGTTCCAAGTATCATGCACATATCTCACCATGCATGGACGTAGCCGTTGGTGACATGGTGAAGATTGCAGAGTGTAGACCGCTCTCAAAGACAACGACTTTTGTAGTGGTCGAGGTGATGAAAGAATGAAGGCCATGCAGTCAAAGGTGACCAAGGGTCTACAGACAGGTTCGCGCACAGTATGCGCCGATAATACCGGTGCCCGTATCGTGCAGGTCGTGTCGGTGGACCGTTACCATGGCGTCCGCCGCAGGCAGCCGAAACTGGGCCTTGGTGGAATGGCAACTGTATCAGTCAAGAAAGGAACCCCGGACATGCGCCGCAAGCTCGTAAAGGCAGTTGTAGTCAGGCAGACGCAGGAGTTCCGTCGTCCCGGTGGTCTCAGGGTCTCATTTGAGCAGAATGCGATGGTCATCACGAACGAACGTGGTGAACCACGGGGAACCGAGATCAAGGGTCCGGTTGCGCGTGAAGTCGCAGAGCGCTTCCCGAAGATCGGGTCGATGGCGACGATAATCGTATGAGGTGTGGAATATGGTAATTGTGGCGAGCAGACAGCCAAGGAAGCAGCGTAAGGCCCTCTATAATGCACCGATACATGCGAGAAGCAAACTCATTAGTGCTCCGCTTTCGGAGGAACTCAGTGAAAAATACGGGAGAAGAGCCGTTCGTGTAGTTACCGGAGATACGGTACAGGTCACACGTGGTGACTTTTCCGGAGACGAGGGTGTAGTTGATGCCGTTGATACGAAAAAACGGAAAGTTATCGTTCACGGTGTTTTCGTCACAAAAGCGGACGGCACAGAAGTGCCGCGCCCGGTTGACGCGTCAAACGTGATAGTGACAAAACTCAACCTCAAGGACCAGAAGCGTGAAGAGATGCTGGAGGCGAAGAAATGAGCAACCACCTGAAGAGACTTGCTGCGCCAGGTTCGTGGCATATCTCAAGAAAGACAAGGAAATTTATAACAAAGACTTCACCAGGTCCTCACAACGCATCTGCGATGCCGGTCTCGGTATGGCTTCGTGATCATACCGGTGTGGCAAGGAACCAGAAAGAGGCCAAGAAGATCATCCAGGACAGATCCGTTATTGTAAATGGCATGCCTGTCCGTGACAACCACCTGGGCATTGGTGTCTTTGACATCGTATCGATCCCGAAGATGGGCAGGCATTACCGTGTCCTGATGAACAAGAAGGGCAGACTGACCACGATTGAGATCTCTGAAGAGGATGCACAGTCCCGTCTTTGCAAGATCCGGGACAAGACGGTAATCAGGGGCGGAAAGGTCCAGCTGAACCTGCTCTATGGTGCAAACGTAATTGCCGATAACAGTTACAGGCCCAGGGACTCAATTGTAGTCAAACTTACAGGGGATGACAGGTTCACGATCCTTGATCACTACCCATTTGAGGTGGGCAACATGGCGATGATCATTGGTGGCAGCCACTCGGGAAAGATCGGAAAGATCACCGAGATCCGGGAAACGTCCGGAAGCGTTCCAAACCGTGTATTCCTGGAGGATGTAGGAAACGGGGACTCCTTTGATACAATTGACGACTATGTGTTCATGATCGGTCGTGAATCCACACCCGTAACATGGGGGCTTGATTAATGGCTGAAAGCATGGTCTACATCGACAAAGTCGTTGTACACATGGGTGTCGGTGAAGGAGGAGAAAAGCTTGTGAACGCCGAGGAGATCATGCAGAAGATCACCACACAGGCGCCCACACGATGCTTTGCGAAAAAAACACAACCGGCATTCGGAGTCAGGAAAGGTGCACCGATCGGGTGCAAGGTTTCTCTTCGCGGATCATGTGCAGAAGAATTCCTGGGGACTGCATTGGGCAGTCTTGAGGACAATCTGTCCATTCAACAGTTTGACAGAAACGGGAACATATCGTTTGGAATTGAAGAGCACACCGATTTCCCGGGCATGTCGTATGATCCAAAGATTGGCATATACGGAATGGATGTCAACGTGATCCTCGAGAACAAGGGCGTTCGGATTGCACGCCGTGTTCAGAAGAGAAGAAAACTCCCTGCAAAACAGCAGGTGACACGCGATGTAGCGATCGCCTTTCTAAAGGAGCGCTTTGGAGTGGAGGTGCAGTAATGGCAGGAAAAACAAAAGAGACCGGAAAGAAGGCCACGAAGGTCTTTGGTCGTGGTGCATATGAATGCAGGATGTGCGGAAGAAAGCAGGGACTTGTCCGCAGGTACAATATATACTTCTGCCGCCAGTGCTTCCGTGAGTGGGCTCCGAAGCTTGGCTTCAAGAAGATGAACTGATTGGAGATACAGATATGGCAAGACTGAATCCTATCGCCGATGCAATGACTGCGATCAAAAACGCCGGCGATGCGGGAAAAAGTGAGTGTATTGTCGAACCGGCCAGTAAACTGCTAGGCGCGATGCTCCGCATTATGCAGGAAAACAACTACATTGGCGGGTTCGAATACATAGAAGACGGCCGTGGCGGACAGTACATGATCCGCCTGATTGGTAACATCAACAAGTGCGGTGCAATAACGCCACGGTTTGCGGTAAAGACTAGCGAGATGGAGTCCTGGGAAAGCCAGTTTCTCCCTGCCAAGAACTTTGGCATCCTCCTGATATCAACCTCGAAGGGTGTAATTTCACACCATCAGGCGCTCCAGGAGGGTATTGGGGGCCAGCTTCTCGGGTATGTCTTCTAGGGGTTGATCAGGTTGGCAATTGAGAAAAGACTTGAAATTCCGGAAGGTGTAACACCGTCTCTTGAAGGCACGGTCTTCAGGGTCTCAGGCCCGAAAGGAGAGAATGAGCGTGACCTTCGTTTCTCCAACATCGAGATATTTATCGATGGAAACGAGCTCGTGATAAGGACGGAATCCGGGAGGAAAAAATACCTCGCCATGGTGGGAACACTATGTTCGCATGCAAACAACATGTGCAGGGGTGTGACTGATGGCTTCGAATACCAGATGAAGGTAGTATACAGCCACTTCCCGATCCAGCTCAAGGTCCAGAGCAACCATCTGGAGATTGCGAACTTCCTTGGTGAGAAGAAGGAAAGGATAGCGAAGATCCAGGAAGGCGTAAAAGTCACCGTCAACGGTGATGAAGTCGTCGTAACGGGGATTGACAAGGAGAAGGTAGGAAACACCGCCGCAAATATCGAAACCGCAACCCGGATTCGAAAGCGGGACCCGCGTGTATTCCAGGATGGCATCTATATAGTGGGGAAGGTGTGATTAGATGACAGACGAGGTTAAGCGTTTAATCCGTGTCCGTTCAGATAAGGGAAAGCCTTCATTCAAGAGGCAACAGCTGAACCACAAGAAGAAACTGAAGGACGTATGGAGACGCCCACGTGGTCTGCAAAGCAAACAGCGCAGGCAGTACCGGGCGAAGGGAGCTCATCCAACACCTGGATACGGTAGTCCTGTTGCAGTACGCGGTCTTCATCCGAGCGGGTTTGAAGAAGTGCTGGTCCACAACAGAGCCGGGCTTGAAGGTGTTGAGGCTGAAAAACAGGCTGTCAGGATCGGCGGAACTGTGGGTGGCAAAAAGCGCATAGTAATACAGGAAGCAGCTGAAGAGCTTGGCATAAAGGTGCTCAACTATAAGGATGTGAAGGTGCCCGAGGCTGTTGCTGAAGAGGAGGTGGAGGAAGATGAGTAATCTTTCAACGCAGAAGCGTCTTGCCGCCAGTGTCATGAAGTGCGGTGAAAACCGTGTGTGGCTCGATCCAGAGAGAATGTCTGACATTGAAGCCGCGATCTCCCGTGATGACATCAGGAATCTCATCAGTGAGGGGGCGATCACATCCCACCAGAAGAAAGGTGTAAGCCGGGGCAGGGCCCGTGCGAAGATGGCAAAGCGCTCCTATGGTCACTGCAAGGGAGCAGGAAGAAGAAAGGGTGCCGGAGGTACGCGTGCTCCAGGGAAACGCCAGTGGATCAGGAAGATTCGTGCCCAGCGTCGTGTATTGAGAGAGATGCGCGATGGCGGGGATATGGACCGGGCGCTTTACCGGCTGCTCTACAGGAGAGCGTCGGGTGGACAGTACAGGAGTGTTGCCCACCTGAAGGCACAGTCAGAGATTATTTCGGGGAGGATGAAGTAAATGGCAACAGGACCAAGGTATTTCGTTCCGTTCAGGAGACGAAAGGAGGCGAAGACCGATTACTATGCCCGGATGAAACTTCTGCTGTCAGAGCATCCCCGGATGGTTGTTAGAAAGACAAACAGGCAGATCATTGTCCAGCTTGTAACGGCCGAGATCGATGGAGACAGGACTCTTGTGGCTGCATATTCGAGCGAACTTGAGAAATACGGCTACAATGGATCAAACTCCAACATTCCTGCCGCTTACCTGACCGGCATGCTCTTTGCTGTCAGGGCGCAGAAGGAAGGCTACAGCCATGCGGTGCTTGACATCGGGCTCAACAGGGCAACCAGGGGGGCACGTGTCTTTGCTGCTCTCAAAGGAGCCGTAGAGGCGGGTCTCGATCTCCCGCACGGAGAAGAGATACTACCTGATGACGACAGGGCAAAGGGTGTCCATATTGCAGAATACGCACCCGAGAGAGCTGGAGATATAGTAGAGAAAGTTGAACAGGCGGCTGACGCCATCATGGAGGAGCTGAAGTAATATGGCATATGATAATCGTGAGGAATGGGTTCCTCTGACGGGTCTTGGCAAGGCTGTTGCCGCCGGAGAGATATCCAGCATAGACGAGATCCTTGATAGTGGAAAGCCCATCAAGGAGGCCGAGATCGTTGACATGTTCCTTCCGGACCTTGAAGATGAGGTTCTTGACATCAATATGGTTCAGCGTATGACCGATTCGGGCCGCAGGGTAAATTTCAGGGCGGTTGTCGTGGTCGGTAATCGCAACGGCTATGTGGGCTACGGTCAGGCAAAGGATGCGCAGGTTGGAAATGCCATCAAGAAAGCGATCCGGGTTGCAAAGCTGAACGTCATAAAGGTCAGAAGGGGATGTGGTAGCTGGGAATGTGACTGTAATGAGGAGCACTCCATTCCCGTGTCTGTCTCTGGAAAAGCAGGTAGCGTAAAGATCACGCTCAAGCCTGGACCCAAGGGTATCGGGCTTGTTACCGGAGATGTTGCAAAGAAAGTGCTTGAGTTTGCGGGAATAAAGGATGTCTGGGCGTCAACACGCGGCCAGACAAGGACCACAATCAATTTTGCAAAGGCGACGTTCAACGCACTCAGGGAGACGAATATGGTCAGGACGGAGGGAGGTAGGCACTGATGTATGCAGTTGTGCAAGTCAGAGGCACTGTCAACACGCGCAAGGAGATCAAGGATACCCTGAAGATGCTCCGCCTGCACCATATCAACCACTGTGTGATTGTGCCCGACACCCCTGCATACCAGGGGATGATCAGGAAGGTCAAGGACTATGTGGCATATGGCGAGATCGATGTGGATACGCTTGCCACGGTACTTGAAACCCGCGGTCGTCTTGCCGGAAACGGCAGACTTTCCGAGGACTATGTGAAGGGGAACTCCCAGTACGGAAGTATCCGGGATTTTGCAGATGCGGTTGCATCAAACAAGGCGATGATGACCGATCTGCCCGGCTTAAAACCCGTGCTGAGGCTCCACCCTCCCAGAAAAGGTTACAGGACAATCAAGCGCACCTACCAGCAGGGAGGGGCGCTTGGTAACTATGGTGACGAGATCAATAGTCTCATATACAGGATGAGGTGAGTTCGATGCCGGTAAACAAACGCTCAAAATACCGTGGTACAAGGACCTGCGGCGGTGGGACTTCAAAGAATCGCCGTGGTGCCGGTAACCGCGGAGGACGTGGACGCGCCGGACACCGCGACCACAACCAGACACGTTACCGTCTTGCCGGAGAGATAAACAACGGCAAACATGGTTTCAATCGTGCAAACCGCGCGGCGGTATCTGCTATCGATGTGGGTGCACTTGATGAAATCATAGACAATCTCGCTGAAAATGAGATTGCGACGCGTGATGGAGACATTATATGTATCGATGTTGCCTCTCTCGGATACGACAAGGTGCTTGGAAGCGGGAAAATAACCCATAAACTCAATATTACTGCAAGCGCATTTTCTGAACAGGCAAAAGAGAAAATTGAGGAGATGGGCGGGCAGGCTCTGCTTGTCTGAACATCCTCTTTCTTTTAGTCCGGTGAGATAATGGGAACACTGCTGGATCATATGGAGCCCCTGCTGGCAAAAATGCCGAGCGTAAAGGGGCCGGAGGGTCATGTCCACTTCAAGAACAAACTTCTGTGGACCTTAGCTATTCTGCTTTTGTATTTTATTTTGACCAATATTCCGGTATTCGGGCTTGATCCGAACAGCCAGGATATGCTGCTTGCGTACCGTGCTCTTCTCGCAGGTGCGAGTGGAACACTGATGCATCTTGGTATCGGACCGATCGTTACCGCGTCCATCGTGCTTCAGCTTCTCAAGGGAGCCGAACTCCTGCAGGTTGATACTTCCACATCAAAAGGGCAGGTCATGTACATGGGGCTTCAGAAGCTCCTGATCTTTGTCATGATCGTTCTTGAAGCCGCCCCTAACCTGGTCGGAGGTTTCCTATCTCCTGATCCGGCGATCGCCAATCAGTTCTTTGGAGGCAGCCTGACCATGGTTACGTTCCTGATCTTCATCCAGATTTGTATTGGAGGGGTGTTGATCGTGTTTATGGACGAGGTGGTGACAAAGTGGGGCGTCGGTTCCGGAGTTGGGCTCTTTATTGTAGCAGGGGTTTCCCAGAGTCTTGTGAACGGTTTCCTTAACTGGTCTGCGGTAACTGACCAGTACCCGGTGGGTTTCTTCCCCAGGCTGATTGCTATTGGACTGGACGGAGGGAATTACCTGCAGTACTTCAGTCTTGATTTTATTGCTTTGATCACAACCATAGCGATCTTCTCGATTGTCGTGTATGTGGAATCCACGAGAATCGAGATCCCTCTTGCCCATTCTTCAGTGAGGGGTGCACGTGCCAGATTCCCGGTAAAACTTATATATGCGAGTGTTCTTCCGATGATCCTTGTCAGGGTGTTGCAGGCCAACATACAGATGATGGGGATGTTCCTGAACAACGTGGGTATTACGATCTTCGGGGAGTTCCAGGGTGGTACCGCAGTCTCCGGCATAATGTACTTCCTGGCTCCTGTCAATGGTCCCTCGGACTGGATGTGGTGGGTCTATGATACCGGCCATGCGGTCTGGGAGATCATGATCAGGATAGGCATCGATGTCTTTGTCATGGTGGTCGGAGGCGCAATATTTGCACTATTCTGGATCAAGACGGCTGGTCTTGATTCGAAGGATGTTGCAAGACAGATCCAGATGAGTGGAATGCACATCCCCGGATACAGGCGCAACATACAGACTCTTATTAAGTATCTAAACCGCTACATCCCCCGAGTCGCTGTAATCGGCGGTGTGATCATAGGATTGCTCAGTGTTGTGTCGAACCTCTTTGGTCTGATAGGAGCGGTCGCAGGTACTGGTCTTCTGCTGACAGTGAGTATCGTATACCGCCTCTACGAGGAGATTGCAAGCGAGCAGATCATGGAGATGTATCCGTTCATGAGAACATTCTTTGGCAAGGAGTGAATGTATGAGCAGAAAGGTTGTGATTACAGGTGTTCCCGGCGTGGGGAAGACCACTGTGATAGAGAAGGCGCTTGAAATTGTGGGGGAGGAAGGGATCACCTACAAACCGATCAATTTCGGCACGTTCATGTTTGAGGTTGCGGAGTCTGAAGGACTTGTAAAGGATCGCGATGAGATGAGAAAACTGGAGAAAGATGTCCAGAAACGCCTCCAGAAGACCGCGGCACAGGCCCTTGGGAAGATGGAAGGCAACATTCTTATCGATACACACAGCTCAGTAAAGACGCCCGTTGGTTTTCTTGCCGGGCTTCCAGAGTGGGTGCTCAAGGAACTGATGCCTGACAATCTTGTGCTGGTGGAGACCGATGCAGACCAGATCCTGATGAGAAGGCTCTCCGATGAAAGCCGAGTACGTGACATGGAAGGCTCTGTTGATATCGACACCCACCAGAGATACAACAGGGCGATAGCAGCGGCGTACTCGATGTATACCGGCTGTGTTGTCTCAATCGTTAAGAATCCTGATGATCTCCTTGAAAAGTCGGCTGGGAAGCTTGCCGACGTCCTGAGGTGAGGATTCCCGTGGCATCAGGAAAGAAGAGCCCGGCAAGCGGCATGGTCATGATCCTTGTGGTCATGTTCGTGATGATGATTGCATACAGTATACCATGGATCAGGGGAGGTGTGGGTTCGGCGATTGATGGTGTGGCCGGACCGATAGTCGAGGGATATGGTATCCCTTTTTTTGCGTTTATACTGTTCCTTTCAAGTATTACCGCCGCGTATTCTTCCCTGATTCAAAAATACACGATTGATTACGATAATATGCAGGAAGTTCAGGCAAAGATGCGTGAGTTCCAGAAAGAGTTTCGTGAGGCGCAGCTTTCCAAGGATGAGAAGAAGATAAAAAAGCTTGAGGGGAAGCGTGCGAGGATGATGGAGCAGCAGATGGAGATGTCCACACAGCAGTTCCGGCCGATGATCTTCATCCTGATACTCACCGTACCTATATTTTTCTGGTTGCTCTATCGTCTGCCTCCGTACGACCCTCTCACGTTCACGGCAACGCTCAACAACGCAATCGTGATTCCATTTTACGGCATAAAGAGCCTCACTGAAGTGATACTGGTATTTCTGCCCACGTGGATAGTATGGTATATGATCTGTTCACTTCTGATCAGCCAAATCGTAAGGAAGGCCCTGAATATTGGGGGAGTCTGATGAGGATCACCGTAAGCGGTCATCCCGGAAGCGGGACGACTTCGCTTGCGAAATACCTTCAGAAAGAATTCGGTTACGATCTCATCTCCGCGGGTGAGGTGTTCAGGCAGCTGGCTGCCGAGGCGGGGATGAACCTGGCGGATTTCGGTGCGAAATGCGAAGAGAACCCTGCTGTCGATCAAATGATCGATGAGAGGCAGAAGGAGATCGGTGAAAGAAGCGACGATATCGTCATCGAGGGCAGGCTCTCAGGGCGGATGGTTGAAAACGCCGATCTCAGTATATGGGTCTCCGCATCCCTGCAATGCCGGTCAGAGAGGATATCAAACCGGGATGGCCTGGATGCAGAACTCTCTTTTTCCATAACCAAAGAACGGCAGTTATGCGAGGCACGCAGGTACCTTGAATATTATGATATCGATATTGATGATCTCTCCATCTATGACCTGGTGATCAGTTCAGAGAAGTGGGATGTGGAAGGGCTGGGCCGTATCTTAAAACAGGCGATTATTGGCCTGGAATAAGTGCATTCATCTTCATTTGCCGGATTATTTTTTAGATATATTATTTGGTGTGCTGTGTTGATGCAACAGCTAATCTGATATACAATTCCCCATTTCTTTCAAAATCAATATCATCTGAATAGAGAAATTATATAGGACTGAAAGATTGTTCGATTCAGGTGATGAAATGGGTAAAGGAAAGATTGCACTAGCGTTCTCAGGAGGACTTGATACCTCTATCTGTGTACCCCTGCTCAGGGAGGAATACGGCTATGACGAGGTGATCACAATTGCCGTTGATGTGGGACAACCCGCTGAGGATATCAGGAAAGCGACGGAAAAAGGTGAGATGATCGCCGACAGGCACTATACTATCGATGTAAAGGACAGGTTTGTTGAAGAATATATCTTCCCTTCGATACAGGCCAACGGAAATTACGAGGGATACCCGATGGGAACGGCACTCGCCCGCCCCCTGATCGCCGAGGAGATTGTAAGGATAGCAAGACAGGAAGGTGCGGTTGCATGTGCACACGGATGCACCGGAAAGGGCAACGACCAGCTCAGGTTTGATTTTGTGTTCAGGGCATCCGGTTTTGATATAATCGCACCAATGAGGGAGATGAATCTTGCCCGTGAATGGGAGATCGATTACGCGGAAAAGCACGGCATAACTGTGCCCGTCAAAAAGGAGAGCCCGTATTCGATCGATGAGAACATATGGAGCCGGAGTATAGAGGGTGGAAAACTGGAGGATCCCTCATTCCATCCCCCGGAAGACATCTATGCATGGACCGTATCTCCTGAATCAGCACCTGAATCTCCTGAATATCTCTCCATCGATTTCCGTGGCGGTGTTCCGGTGGCAATGGACGGGAAGGAGATGGCCGGAACGGAACTTATCATGGAGCTGAACAAGATCGCGGGTGCTCACGGGGTTGGCAGGAACGACATGGTCGAGGACAGGATACTGGGCATAAAGGCACGTGAGATATATGAACATCCGGCGGCAACGGTCCTTCTAACGGCACACGCCGATCTGGAGAGGCTTGTGCTTACAAGGCAGGAGCTTGCCTTCAAGGCCGGGGTGGATGAAAAGTGGTCCGAACTGGGATACATGGGGCTTGTGCACGAACCTCTCTTCGGGGCGCTCAATGGATTTATCTCCCGGACGCAGGAACGGATGAACGGTTCCACAGACCTTAAACTATACAAGGGGAATGTGATTGTCATCGGTCGTTCTGCCGAAAAAACCCCTTTTTCTAACGAATACGCATCATTCGACAGTACGGTCGTGGACCAGAAGAATACCATAGGATATTCCGAATATTATGGTCTTCAGGCAAGAATACTGAAGAACAAATAATTTTTTTACAAGAGTTTATAGTCAAAAACTCTGCTTATAATCCATAAAGGTTTTCTAAAATAGTGCTACAGAATAAATCCATTGTATTTTATTTGCACCCCCTCCAGGAGGGGGTGTATGGGTTTGCTATTGGAGGGTTGTTTGGATATAGTGCAGCACTCGACAGGGAACGTGGTTCACAGTTTGGGGTTGGACTTTGTTCCCTGCGCCTGCACACACATTAATCTGACATGATCATATAAATTGTTCTTAGTAGCGGCAAAGATGCCGGGGATAAAAAAAATCAAATTGTATTTTATTTATGGGCTTTTTATTGCAAATGACTCAGTGCATCGGTCAGATGATCAACTGCAAGTTTAATATCGTCAATGTTTTTGCCGCCGGTTAATATTATTTTGCCGGATGAAAACAGCAGTGCCACGATTTTAGGATCAGACAACCTGTATACCAGACCCGGAAATTGTTCGGGTTCATATTCAATATTTTCAAGGTTGAATGTGATGACGAGTTTGTTCAGATTGATGTTAATCCCGGTATCATATGAACACACGATATTGGTCACAACAACATCCGGCTGATCCAGCGTCTTTACACCCAGTTCATTCAACCGTATGATAATTGTTTCAAGACTCTTTTCAAACAATTCATGATTCTTCAGACCGGTCATCACGATCTTCCCCGATGAAAAGAATAATACACATAATGTCGGATTTTCCATGTGACAGACTGCACCAGGGAATTTCTTCTTATCCAGTTTACACCCCGGTAATTTTTTTGAAATGGTGTCCAAATCCATTGCCTCTGCAATACTACCGGATGCAACGATATTCTCTATTTTTAGTGAGCTGTATTTTTTATTTCCCATTGCATTTTAGTTTTCCTTTCTTAAACGATAACTCTAA
>Ga0272441_10007265_pt1 | contig 18075 bp, 13 predicted proteins | sample SSMProp6N_FD_193582 | JGI IMG/M metagenome (GOLD analysis project Ga0272441, IMG submission 193582) | Marine sediment archaeal communities from Little Sippewissett salt marsh, Falmouth, MA, United States - SSM-Prop-6N | ecosystem: Environmental > Aquatic > Marine > Wetlands > Sediment ... | reverse complement strand
GGGTCATTCTGAAGATCCCCATCCATAGCCACAACCACGTCACCACGGCTCTTTTGAAATCCTGCTGCCATGGCCGCCGATTGGCCAAAGTTTCTGCGCAAAAGAATAACACATAAGCGGGTGTCCTTTCCTGCCAGATCTTTCAACACGGAACGGGACCCATCATTGCTGCCGTCATCCACAAAAACCATTTCATAGGATTTATGCAGCTGCTCACAGACCTGTTTTACGGCCCTGTACAGAAGCGGTATATTTTCCAGCTCATTGTAGACGGGGACCACCACAGAAATATCGGGTCTGTTTTTGCTGGTCATTATTGGTTTTTTTTCTTGCGCCACAGGTACAGTCCTGCTGATAGAGGTAAAAAAACAGCCAGCTCAGAAGCGACTGTCAGTGCATTATGCCGGCAGAACAGACTCTGAATAAACGTTCCGCTGCTGGATGACTTGCTTACGCTGCGAACAATCTGAACCGGTGAAAGATAAAAATCCTGACTGAACGGCCAGAACAGCTGTATGCCGTAAGGATAACTGCTGTCCCGTCCCAGGAAATCCAAAAAATCATGGGACAGCAAAATCATCAGGGTAAGCAGGCCCATTCTGAATCCGGCTTTCTTTTGATAAAGCTGATACAGGATCCCAGTCAGAATACTGATCAATACAGCAAAAAACAAACTGTGGGAAAAATGCTGATGATACTGATTGGGACTGCCGGAAACAAAACCAATGAAAATATCCAGGTCCGGCAGATTGGCCACAACAAGCACAAACAGAACGGCCCGGAACCATTTCCATCGATCCCAAAATGGAGATCCGAGGAATATTGACAGGCCAAACAGGGTATGTCCAACCGGTGTACTCATTGTTACATTCCTGATCTAAAAATACATCTCATTCCCGAGACCATTCATTTATTGATTGCTGTCTTCACTTTTTTGCTTCCTCGTCCTGAGGTAATGAGGCAGAATGGCCAGATTGAAAAACCGGCTTCTTTTCAAGAAAGGCACACTGATATGCCAGGAGCCCAGGAATGCAGGCAGTACGGCAAGCGGCCCGAATCGGGACAGCCGGTTCCGTAAATATTTATACCTCACTTTATCAGAAACCCTTCTGGCCTGTCTCAGCAGTTTTTTACGTTGTTTCACAGAAAGCTCAGGTGTATAAAAGACCGGTTCATTGCTGTTCTGCCTGAGTGTACCCAGATACATTTCAGGCTGTTTCAGCATCAGGCCCTCTTTTTTCAGGTAATCATAGATATAGGTTCCCGGATACGGAATGATATTGAAGAAAAATGCACGGGTAAGAGGATATCCGAGAACAAATCGAAATGAATCCTGCACATCATCCCAGGCTTCACCGGGTGTTCCAACCAGAAAACAGGTGCCCACATCATAATTGAGATCCAGGGCAAGTTCGATACTTTTCCGTATGGTATCGATTTTTTCACCCTTTCTGAGAAACTTGAGTATGGGATCACTGGCCGCTTCCACACCGATTTGTATTTCAAAGGCGCCGACATCCTTCAGCCGTTGAAGCAGTTCACGATCCACACGGTCCGCCCTGAGTCCATTGGCAAGACTGATTTTAAATCCCGACAGACCGCGCCTCTCAATTTCATCACAAATATCCAGCACACGCTGCCTGTCATGGCTGAAATTATCATCCATAATAGCAAAAGAATGGTAACCCAGCTTTATCCAATGTTCAACTTCATCAACCACATTATTGGCAGTTCTGAACCGCATCCTCGATCCAATAATCAGACGCACTGAACAGTAAATACATCCATAGGGGCAGCCTCGGGAAGTAACAAGGCTGAGTTCAGTTTTAAAACCATAGTATTTCTCCAGTTCAAATCCTTCATACGTCGGGAATCCGAGAGAATCAAGATCCTTGATGGGTGGTACAACCCCGTTAAAACGAATTTCCTCATTGCTCCGATAAACAAGTCCTTCAATCTGATCAAGAGGCTTCCCTTCGCAAAGGGCCACAATCGACCGGTCCGCTTCACCGACAATCCCGTAATCAATTCCCGGACAGTCGGCCAGGCCCTCTTCTCTCATGGTTGAAATATGCGGGCCGCCTACGACTATATCGCAACTGCAGGCATCTTTTAACTGATTAATAATCTCATAAAATGATAAATAGCCAAGCGTGACCATGCTGATTCCGATCAGATCGGGTTTGTAATTCTTTACTTTCTCAAGCAAATCCTCTGTGGTATATCCGAGATCACAATCCAGCACCTCATACGGTATACCCGCATTTTTTAATGCTTCGGCAATATATCCCAATCCAACCGGCGGTCTTCTGGGTCCGTATCCAACTTTCGTATAAAATTTGACAAGCAATACACGATTATATTTCATTCATGATTCCTTCAGATTTTCATCCTTTTTGTCCACTTTTCCAAATCCCTCCACCAGATAAAAGAATCCGCCCGGCAGTCCCGCCAGCAGGGTTATTACAAAAATTAAAACCGTTATTCCGACAGCCTGATCCAGTGTGGCACCGCCCTGAACCAGAAAATAGGCGATTCCCCCTTCCCTTATCCCCACACCACCAATGGAAAGCGGCAGCATGGCAAGGACAATGACAATCGGAACAAACAGAAAAAAATAGGTTATAGGCATGCTGATACCCATTGCGCGTGTAACCATAAACGGCACCAGCACACGGCCCAATTGAAAAACAAGAGAAAGACCGAACAGAATAAGCAAATACAGGGGATGTTTTCTGAATTCATAAAAGGAATGCACAACCTGCCCGGCCATATCCACATACTTGCCGATAAACCTGACTTTGCGCAAAATATTTCCGATCCGGATCCTGAGTCGTTTGGAAAATCCGATAATCGGCACCATAAGCAGGCAGACCAGCATCCCGATGGCCACATAAATCTGCAGCTCCTGCTGTAAATAATCACCGGAAAAAAATGCAATCGTTGCCATGATAAGAATAATCACCACAGCCAGAAAACGGTCGATCAGAATCACCGAAACGGATTCCACTGTATTTTTGGTGGCACGGGAAAGCCCATAAATCCGTATCATATCCACCCCGAGACTGGTAGGTGCAAATTTACCAACAAACGTGGTGGCCAGTATCAGTTTGTACAGCCGCCAGAAACTGGTGTATATTTCCTTGGCCCGATACAACACCCAAAGCTTAACCACCATCACAAACCGTTCGAAAAGACTGAGGAAAAGCGTCAGTAAAAGAATGAAAAGACTGGATGTTCTGATGGCTTCCCACATGGTTTCGAACTGAATTCGTGAAAACAGCAGGGCAAGGATACCCCCGCTGATCAAAATCCGAAAGATCAGATGAAGCCGTTTTTTATATTTATCGGTTAACGCCATTATACGAGATCCGGAATTTGAAGTGTCCCTGAATGCAGAGCAACAACCCGGGGTTTTTTATGAAAACAGTTTAACGCGGCTTTGGTTTCATCCCAGGTCCGAAAGAGAAGTCCATCCGGAAACCGACGGTAAAAATCTGTTTCACAAAGCCTCGGGGACAGCACAATCAGATCGTCCTTTGATTGGATGGCGCTTCGCCTGCTGCCGTGCCATTGTTTATCTCTGCCCTTACATTCCTCCGCAAAAACACTGTACTTCCTTTGCATGTCCCTCAGCCGTTTGTAAACAGGCGGAATCTGCGTGGCCAGCGGGATCACGCGGCTTTTTCGAATGATATCCCTTATCATTCTCTTTCCAGGACCGGATGATACCGGCAGAAAAGACCGTCCAGCCCGGTACCCTTTTTTACCGGTCAGGGATTTACTTTTCACATTAATACCCCGGTACATGTTCTCATCAATGGCTGCATTGACAAGAACCACCTGCGCATTGGGAAAAGCAACGGCCGGTGCAGCTGCCTTCAGCAGTTGATCCGGATCCACATCCAGCGGATAGCTGTTGATCAGAACAATATCGGTTTTATCCGCCATATCCTTTGATATTTCAAAGGAATAAAGTGAACGCGCAAATACGGCGCCCTTCTGATACGCCAGCTCCATATCTCCGGCAAACAATCCGGCCAGCTCCCGTTCCTTCTGCACCACACAATTTATAATAAAATCCAGCCCCGTCCGACGCGCTATCTGTTCAATACAGATCCTGAAATCCAGTTTGTCCGCCGGAGCTTTCAGAACACCTCGCCCCCTTTTTTCAAACAGTGCATGCAGGGAGAGCAATGTGGGAAATCCGGAAACACCGGGAACTATCAGCTTGCCGCCCCCTGAAAACCCAGCTGCATCATGCGGAATAATGCTCCCTATACCGATTTTTAAATCCGCATCGGCTACCCATTCATCAAGCCATATTGGCACACCATGAGATGATATCCCGGTATACTTCAGAGACTGACAGGCAAAATTATGGTTCCGTATGGGAAACCGTTTTACGATATCCGCTCCGAATTTCAGAATCATCTCTTTCTTTGAGAGCGGGCGATGGGCGCCAACAGCAATGACCAGGCGTATACTTTTATCCGGTATGCCGGCTAACCGGAGTTCCTTTAAAACATACGGCAGAATACGGTTCGCCGGTGTCGGCCGGCTGATATCATCCATGATCAGGGCAACCTGCTTTTTCCCTACAGCCAGCTCACGGATACCTGGACTGGAAACCGGATTTTGAAGAATCTTCCGGATGTCTTTGTCCGTTAGAACACGATGCGTACCGAGATTGTATTCACTGACCGCCCAGTCCGGATCAAGGGACAAAATCATGTCCCTCTCTTCCAGCCAGGCACCTGTCCGGAATTTTAAAGAACGAACTGATTTGTGATCTTTACGATTACCCATAAAACCATTGTTGTCAGGTATCTATCTGTTTCCAGATCTGATCCATTACCTGCATGGATTGTACAGCATTATCCATTGAAACAGGCAGCGGGTCGTCATCCAGAATTGACTTATAGAAAAGCCCCAGAATACGCTCATTGCTTTCAAAAAGATTGAACCGCCCGGTTATCAGCTTGAACAAATTTCTCATGCCTGCCCGTGTGAGTGCACGAGCCTGTTTTAGAGCGGTTAATTGCCGGCTGATGGCTTTGGGCATCATGGGTACATCTTTGTATAATAAAACATTTTTATACATAAAATCAATATAAAGTGTCCCTTTGGTTCCATAGATCTTGACAAAATTCTGACGCGGTGTCACATCCATGGAAAGCACCACGTTCCCGATAATATGCTCGCCCTTTAAAACGATGCGTAATTCGTCTGATTTCATATGAGGGACCACTTTATTATAAACGGCTGTGGCCTTTACATCCTGGATGTCCTCCATAAAATCCAGAACCACACTCAGGGGATGGGACAAAAAGTTCTGATACAGGGAACCGGGCATTTGATAGGCCCAGTGGTTCTTTGCTTCATAACGGAGATAGGGGCTGCCACGATTCGAGCTGAGTGATGTCCCGAACCATCCTTCCACCTGAACCACCTCTCCGAGCACGCCGCGGTTGTACAGATCTCTGGCTTCTACAGCCAGGGCATCATAAAGCAGACTGTGTCCCGCGCACAGCTTGACTTTCTGCTCCTTGGCTGTTTTGTACATCAACTCGGTTTCTTTTGTATCCAGGGCCACCGGTTTTTCCACATAGACATGGCATCCCTTTCTCATGGCCTCAATGGATAGCGGTGCATGTGTCTGAGCGGAAGAAGTGACATGCAGCACATCGATTTTCATATGATTCAGCATTTCCGTTACACTGCCGAATGCATGCTTGATATTATACTGCGAGGCCATATTCGAAAGCGCATCCGGATTGGGATCGCATAACGCGACCACATCGACATTTTTCATTTTTTTCAGGGTTCGAAGATGGGTTTTGGCAAACGCCCCGCACCCTGCGATTGCCACACGCAGGACCTCTGAATTTTTGATTTCAATTTTACCCTTCGGAACGAGCTGTTTCGAGCGCGGAACGCGCCTTGACACATAATACCGCATGGTATCTTCAACCGTTTTCACCGTATCCGGAAGGGGCTTCCATCCGGTATCCCGTTTCAACCGCTCATTGTTATAGAATACCGAAATGGCAAAAAGCTTTAAATAGGAAGGGGCCAGCCGTGAAGGAGCCGGTTTTCCCATTATTTTCAAAAGCAGCCTCAGGGAAAATCCCATCAGCCTGGCAACAAAAAAGGGTATTTTTTTAATTTTAAAAGCCGGCTTATAAATCGTTTTCAATATTTTAAGAAACGCAATTCGTGTAACCGGTTCATCTTCCACAATATTATAACTTTTTCCAATACATTGATCGGATTGAATACATCGCCAGATGGCATCAGCCACACTGTCAATATGGCTTAATGGCACGGCTGTTTTACCCCGGCCCAGAACCGCATACCCATTGGCGCCCGCGCCAAATCCCAGCCGTGACGGATAGAGTTTATTCATACCACCGTCCGGACCATACAAACAGGCCGGTCTTAAAATGACCGTATTCAGCCCATGCTCCAGATGATACTGTGTGACCAGTTTTTCAGCTTCTATTTTGGATCTCGAGTAATTGTTTGAGGGAACTGACTCATACGGTGTGTCTTCATCAAGCACCTGACCGTTTTTGACTTGACTGTGATCATAAACAGCCACAGAACTGATAAAAATAAAACGTTTGACTTTATTCTGAACGCTGTATTTCAGAAGCCTTTCAATTCCTTTAACATTGTCTTCATAGAAATCTTCCCAGCGTCCGCCCTTGGATGTAGCCGCATGGATGACAACATCCGCTCCCCTGGTCCCTTTTGCAATGCAGTCATCCTCGCGCACATTGCCATACACCAGTTTGACATTGTTTTCCTTTAAATAGGCCACCGGGCTCACTGACCGCACCAGAGCCGTGATATCCGCTTTTTCTTTGATCAGCCTGTCAATAACATGACGTCCTAAAAAACCGGAAGCACCGGTTATAAATACTTTCATAAACTTTCCTCCAAACCCGGAACAGGATTCGCCTTCTTTTCAAGGGAACGCATCCACAGTTCCAGAATAACAAGTGCCCACAATCGATGTGAGTGATTCCTTTTATTGTTGATATGTTCTTCCTTCATTTTATGAATTGTATTCACATTGAACCACTGCCTTTTACGCATGGTTTCATGCGACAAAAGATCGAATACAAATTCTTTCACAACCGTGTTTTCCCGCATCCAGTTCTTCAAAGGCACGCTGTGACCCAGTTTATCTTTACGATGGACCACATCATACGGCAGCAGGGGTTCAACGGCCACCCTTTCAATATATTTCGTATCTGACAGGCCGCGAATTTTCAGATTCGAAGGTATGGTAGCGCAGAATTCGATCAAATCGGGATCCAGCATGGGGAACCGCGGCTGCAAACCGCGCCTGCGTGCCAGTTCCATCCTGCGGAGATAAAATTGAACCACGGTCTGATAATCACTGTACAGGGTTCGGCTCAGTGCATCGGGGCCGTCTGCCTCTTTATTATAAAGAATCATGTCCCCGAACAGCGAGTCTTCATCCAGCAGTTCGGCAACAGACGGCTGTAAAAGCCGTCTCAAATCATCGGGCAGATAATAGGCCCGCCATCGATGGGTACCCAGAGCTTCCGGAAACGCATAGCTTTCGGAGAACCTTTTCACCTTCACTTTCCAGTCTTTCTTCTTATCTGAATCAGGCAGCATTTTCCCGAACTTGAAAAATCCCTGCCTGACAAAACGGGGCAACTTCTGAAAAAAGCGGGCCGTTGTGTCCGCAATATAAACGGGGTGTCCGGCGAACAGTTCATCTCCGCCGTCTCCGGTAAACAGCAGGGTTGCCCGGTCCTCAGCGGCCCTGGCTAAAAGATAGGTGCCGATATTAATCCCCACATCGCAAAAGGGCTCAGCCATACCCTGGACCATTTCCTCTGCCAGTAAAATATCTTCGGGCCTGTAGTCAATGATATGATGTTCGATCTTCAAAAAATCGGCGACTTTTTTGGCATACGGGGATTCATCAAAAGACTCACCTTTGCACCTGAATGAAAATGTGGGTATCTCTTTCTGACCCTGTTTATGCAAAAGCGAAACAATACTGGAAGAATCCAGCCCTCCGCTCAGAAAAGCGCCGGTGGCGCATTTGTCCCGCATTCTGCGTTTGACTGCAATGCCAAGACGGGTTCGTATTTCTCCGGCAATATCCTCTTCAGTCAGTATTGTGTTGGAATGAAAAGACGGTTTCCAGTAATTTCCACCTGATTGACGACCGTCGGACCATTTTATAAAGACACCGGACCTCAAATGGTACACGCCCTTGAAGAACGTTTGTATCCCTGGATTATAGCAAAAAACCAGGTATTTAAACAGCACGGGCAAATCAATCATTTTGGATTCTCTTGCATAACGGCTGATACGCTCCGGGTGCGACCCGAATACAAGATCGCTCCCCATGGCAGTATAATACAGTGATCTGGTTCCGATCTTGTCGCCCGCCAGCAGCAGGGTGGATGTATTCCCGTCCCACAATACCAGAACAAAATCCCCGTTCAACCGGGACAGAAATGAGTCTCCCCACTTCTTATACAGATCCCATAATCCCTGGGCCGGATTGACTGCTTTGGTCTCGGACCGGAACTCGTCCCAATTATACAAATCACCGTCCAGAAACAAAGCCTTTGACCGGTCCTCTGATATCCATCGGCGGCTTCTGTTCTCGCCCCGTATGAAAAGGAGAAAGCTGGAGGAATCCATCGCGCACAGCGGTTCCAGTCCTGTGGCATGCGGTTTATGCATGTCCGACTTCAGTTTTGCAACGGCAGATTTTCCAACAGCGCCAAAAATCATGGGTTTTCAACTCTTATTTTATAAACCATCTGGCAAACAGCCAGTATATGGAAAAAACGACATTCAGGCCCTTGCTCCCGAGCGCAACAAGTCTGGATCCTTCTGTATCCCCCATCAGATCAATGGAACGGCCGCAAAGCACCTGCCGGTCCCTGACCTTTTTGTTCCGCATGACCGCTCTCCGTTTCTTCATTATTTTCGGGAGAGACGGTATAACCGCCGCACTGCCTTTGATAAAATCAAACAGCCGGCCTTTTAACAAACAGAAACCGAATATAGCGGTCTGATACATTAAAACAGCCGGGAAAAGAACAATCAGCGTTCGGAAATGATATGTTTTTAATATAAACCACCATCGGTTGCGGACCTGGTATTTTACCCAGGGCTGCCCCTTTTTCTCTTTTTTATGGTAGACGACAGCCCGGGAAACATTCAGGCACGGGAACCCGGACAGTGTCATCCGGAACGAAAAATCACCATCCGCCCATCCGTAAAAGAAATCTTCATCAAACAATCCAATCTGTACGGCTTTCTGCCTGTCCACCAGAATGGCCCCGGCAGGCAGGGCTCCCACCTGAACCGGCTTTTCAAGCTCAAGATGATTCATCACCGCGCCGCCCGCAAAATGGATATAAGCGCCATTGTACTGAATCTTATCCGGCTGATGATGAAAGCGAATCTGACTGCCCGCGATTCCGGCTTCCGGATAATCATACATGGCTTCCTCAAGCCGGGAAATAACATCCTCTGAAAGAACGATATCATTGTCCATCAGCAGAATCAGGTCCGAATCCGTTTCCTGGATGGCCCGGTTGCGGGCCGGATTGGGTCCCCTGTTCTTGTCCAGCGTAATAATACGGACATTGGGAAATTCCTTCTTAACAAGAGCCACACTGTTGTCTGTAGACTGATTATCAAGAAGCATAACCTCGGTAATATGGTGATAATCCTGTTTCAAAACAGACTGAATCGTATCCGGCAGTACGGATTCACCATTATAATTAATAACTGCCACGGACACGCGCTTTGGGGGACGGATATCTCCTGTGACTTCACGCTGCTTTACGACCCTGGCCGGCAGACCGGCCGCCACGGCAAAATCGGGTATATTTTTATTGACAATCGATCCGGCGCCCACGATGGCATGCTTTCCAATATGGACACCGTCAAAAACCGTAACATGGGCCCCCATCCATCCACCCGCACCGACCGAGATACCCTCAGACATCCTTTTCTGATACAGCACCGGTACGGTCGGGTCATCAAAAGCATGTGTACCCCCGACCAGATAACAGTAGGCAGCCATTAAATAATGTGCCCCCACGCGGACATGACTGGCAGAAAAAATCATACAGTTAAAACTGATATTGACGTGATTCTCTAAAACGATATCACCATTCTTGCAGTTAAGAATGGTGTGCCTTCCCACAAATACACCGTCACCGATAAAGATACCCCGATTATTCTGACCTTTCGCATCCAGAACACATTGATCGTCAATAACCACATTATCGCCGATAAATATTTTATGAGGATGGCGAAGCACCACATTTTGGCCAAAAGTGACATTTCGGCCGACATGTCCCATAATTTTCGGATAAAGCTTGCTTCGGAGTAAAAGTCCCGAGGCACCCGGCAGCCAGCTGCAGAGACCGATGATCAGTTCATAGCGAAAGAGTTTGAAAAGCGATTTTTCGCCAAGAATCAGCGTCTGGTACTTGCCCAGCTTCCCGCCGTCCTGAAACAGCTCCTTCTGAATCTCAATGGTTTCTTTTTCCATTGGTTCTCCTAATCCAAAAGACCCTGCGAACGGTACCATTCCGCTGTTTTTGCAAGGCCGGTACGCAGATCCACTTTCGGATGATAGCCAAGGATACGTTCGGCTTTATCAATACTGAATGCCCGGTCCTTTATAAAAAAATCGACGCGCCGTCTGTACAGCGGCGGATCAATTCTGAAGGGCCGGCAGAGATATTCACAGATTGCTCCAGCCAGCCAGACGGGCCAGACCGGAACATGCCGTTTTTTAACGGTCCTGCCCAGCACGTCTGCAATAATCTCGACCAGCTCATTTAACGTGGTATAGTGTTTCCCCGCAAGTGTAAAGATTTCACCCTCGATACCCGGCGTATTGCCAACCAGCAGAATCCCGTCTATCAGATCATCAATATAGGTTAAATGATAAAGAATTTTACCCGATCCGATCATACGGAACCTACCCTGATGAATATATCGAAACAGTTTCAGGAACCTCGTTTCGCCAGGACCGTAAATACCAACCGGTCTGAATACCACGCCCGGTAAATTTTCCCTTCTGAAAAAATCCAGTGCCAGCAGCTCACCTTCCATTTTGGAAGCCTGATAGTAATCACCCGGATTATAGGCTGTTTCTTCGGTAGCCGGCGGGCATGAAATTTCGCCCTGAACACCCACCGTACTGCAGTGTACAAAACGTTTGACATCCGATGATTTGGCGGTTTCCAGTAAATTTTTTGTGCCCTCAACATTGACGTCCCAGAATGTCTTCTGCGGGATCCCTTCCTCACGATAAACCGCGGCAATATGATAAATCAGATCAACCCCCCGCACAGCCGGAAGCAAAGATTCTTTATTCCGCAAATCACCTTCAACAACATGAATCCCGGCGGCTTTCAGGTTGGAAACATCCATGCCGGGCAGGGCCAGTCCCCTGACTTCATGTCCGTTGTTGCGCAGTCTGCGGCAAAGGTATCCGCCTGTAAAACCCGTCGCTCCTGTAACCAAAATCTTCTTCATAACACCCTCTGTTTATCAATCAGCATTTCCGGCCGTTTCATTCATCCATGAAAACCCGGTACATCTGTTTAACCGCACTGATTTCGTGGTTTATCTTATCTTTATTCCATCCCAATTCCTGGCCCATAAGACGGGCGCAGGCCGGAAGGATATCATCCCCGGGATAGCCGGCTGAGCCCATATCGGTACGGCGCAGAATGACATCGGACAGGGTCTGAGCGGCTTCTTCCCTGACCGCATGTACAATTTCGGCCCTGATGACTTCCTCCGATCCGTCAACCAGCTTCAGCATTTCATCGTCCCGCATTCCATAAGCCAGAATATCCCGGGTCATGGAGCCGTATGTATAGGCAAGATGATGCATCGTTTTATCAGAAAGGGAAGGCGGTTTTGCCGCAACGGTTTCTTTCAGAAATGTACTGAAATTGTCAATCTGTCCGCCCATCAGGCGTCGCTGATGGGAGACGGATTTTGAACCGTTTGTACCCAGCTTTCCGAATACACGGTCGACAACTTTAACCGCCACATCACGCGCTGTTGTATATTTTACACCGGATACGGTAATCAGCCCTTCAATATGGTCCTTTTTATAATCATAGATATGATAATGTTTGGTAAGAACAACCTCTCCGGTTTTTTTATGCAAACCATCCATGGGAAGAAAACCCTTGTACGCATAACTGATTTCATTCCTCTGAACAGGGTCACCGGGATATCCGCGGTTTATCTCGTTCCTGAAATCGTCTATTTCCTGACGGTTAATTTTCATCGCATCCGGAGAATTTTGATACGGTTTGTGATAGGTGCCGATAACCGTCACATCCCGCCATGGCGTCATAAACAGCACCCTGCTGCTCTGTTCTGTATTTCCGGCTGACGTTTTATATTGAAAGGTTGTGGATATGCCGGCAGCACATCCATCCAGCATTTTCCTGTTCACGACCAGATTCATGGCCGTGGAAAGCTGAATATGCGGTTCCTGCTGACCCGGCTGCAGGGTATTCACCCATCCGCCGGCCGCATTGACCACCATTTTAGCCGGAATATCCAGCTTTTCTCCGGAAATCAGGTCTCTGGCAGTTACGCCTTCCACACGGTTCCCTCTCTTCAGATAATCGACCGCCTGAATATAATTGGCCGCTTCAGCGCCCTGATTGACTGCGGATAAAATAAAGGACAGATTAAACCTTTCTGTATTGAATATCTGGGCATCGGTCCAGAATGCCGCGCCATTCACGCGTTTCGATTCAATCCCGGGCACCATGGCCAGGCATTCCGCCCTGGATAAAATTCTGCCGGCCGGTATCATTTTTTCAGGATCCTCCAGACGGTTCCGGTCCGCACTGATTATATCATTCATCATGAGACCGGCCCTCATCACCTCCGGGCCCTTGATCATATGGCCGTATGTCGGCATGACACAGGGCAGGGGATGCACAAGATGGGGTGCAATTTTCAGATAGGTGCGCCGTTCACGAATCGATTCTCTCATTCGCTTAACATCGAGCTGCTGTAAATAACGGAGTCCGCCGTGAACAATCTTCAGGCTGTTTGCGGATGTTTTACTGCCAAAATCCGACTGATCGATAAGCGCGACAGACAACCCCCTGAGTACTGCTTCCCATGCAATGGTTGCCCCGTAAATTCCGCCGCCGATAACCAGCAGATCAAATGTTCTATCTGTAAGCTGTTTTATTTGCCGTTTCATGGTTCACCTGGATTCATCCAATCATTTTAATTAATAATCAAGCTGCCCCCGGGTTCTTCTTGTGAATTTCATCAGAAAAACATTGAGCAGCGATTTTCTGCCGTCTCCCGGGAGCCGCCAGATAAAATCATGTTTGTATCGCACAATACGGTATGGATCACTACCGCAGGTATTATAGGGTTTATGGGGAATCGTCGCCCAGAAATTGCTCAAATGACCCGTTTTTTCGGAACATTCAATGGCTGTTTTGCTGCCATTGCCCCAGGGATAGGCCATATGACGGACGGATTTGTCACCCAGTTTTTCTTCAATGATATCCCTTGCCTGCTGAAGGTTGAATGCGATTCGTTCCTTCTGTTCATCCAGGGTTTCAAATGCGTCACACACCCGACTTTCCTTCCGGTACTCTCGGACCAGATGATGCAGCTGTTTTTCCCAATCTCCGAGTTTGAAAAAATCACGGCCGCCATTCTGTTTCACATAATCTATACAGATTTCTTTCAACCCGATATTATCAAGAAGACGGTTGTGCTCTGCGTAAAATGGCGCCATTTGATAGACCGGTGCGCCCAGAATAGGATCCGTATTTTCCAGCCATTCCGAATTTTCCATATAAGGAATGTCAAACTCAAAAAAATATCGCTCAATCAGCTGCGGTGAAACAAAGGTCTCTATCCTGTTTCTTATGGCTATTTTCTGATGGTTCAATCCATGCGATTGAAAGTCAACAATTCCGGATTTATGCATAATCAGGATCTCATTCCATGAAAGGATCCGCTGTGGACCAAAATCCTGTGTATTAAACCCGGATTCCTGCATGGAGCCGTCCCATACCGATTCTATTGTGGGAGAAGGCTTCTCATCAGACCGGACAATACCCGGGGCCAGAAATACAGTTGCGCAAAAACCATACTTTTTTAAAAGCGGATAGGCTATGGTCCAGGCACTTTTTCTTCCGTCATCAAATGAGAGCATCACAGCTTTCGGAGGCAGCGGTTTTCCTTCTTTAACAAATGCCGCAACCGCATCTGCGGTAACCGTTTGATATCCATTGGTTTTTAAAAACTGAAGCTTGTCTTCAAAATCTGTCGCCTCGACTTCATGCGAGCTGAAAACCGGAACATGATCCGAAATTCTTTTCGGTCTTACATGCCATACAAAATCCGGATAGCTGTGTCTGAGTACATTCTGCACTTCCAGAAGCAGAGGGAGACTGTTTTTATGCTTCAGCATGTTTTACCCCGAAGGCCATGAGGTGCCAGCCCCATCGCCTGACAAATACGCGCGGTATGACATTAAAACACCCCACGAACAGGGTGTTGAACAGCAAGGCTTTAAATCCCTTTTGCAGTTTTGATTTCACAGGAAACCGCTCCGGTATCACCCGGACATCATCATATTCCTTCAGAAACTCTCTGAATTCCCCCGCTGTATAGGTTCCAAAAACAGGTGCATCGTCATGTTCAAGATCCACTTTGAAAACCTTTGACATGAGGTTCAGCCATCCTTTTCGATTATACAGCATGCCGATGAATTGACCTCCCGGTTTCAGAACCCGGTGCAGTTCATTGACCATTTTTTGTATATCCATGGTGTACTGCAGAACACCGTGCGCATACACCACATCAAAGGTGTCATCCGGAAAATCCAGGGCTTCCCCATTGCCCACACGAATATCCCCTTTGACATGATAACAGGAAAAATTCTTTTTCGCAAGATCAACGGCTGTTTTGGATAAATCAACGCCGGTTACGCCGGCACCGGCTTTTGCGAACTGAACGAGATCGGTTCCGATACCGCATCCCACTTCAAGCACTTTTTTACCCCTAAAAGATGAAAAATCCATCATTTTGGGAAGATAATGCAGCTTTTCATAGCGGTATTCCTCAAGATCCCTGAAAAAACCCGGAGAGCCAATCGGCTGATCGGTCATTTCCATATCATGAATTCGTTCATTCCAGTAGTTTTGTATACTCTGTAACTTGTTTTGATAGCACATATCCGCTTTCCGTTTTTAAATTTGATATGATTCCCTTAATCGGTTCCTTTGTATCTTGCCGGATACTGTTTTGGGAACTTGATCAATCTGCTCAGCATGCACGGGCAGCTTGAATTGTTCCAGATGCTTTGAGCAGAAATCGCGTATTTTTTTTAATTCAACAGGACGTCCGTCCGCGGACACATAAAAAGCCGCGATTTTTTCATTCAATGATCCGGTTTGATCCGGGAACCCGACCACAGCCACATCTCTGATCTCGGACATATTCAGTAAAACATCCTCAATCTCGGCCGGATTAACCTTTAAACCTGAAACATTGATAATATCCTTGATGCGTCCAACGAGAAAAAGATGACCATCATCATCCTGTTTGCCCATATCACCGGTATGAAAACCATGTTTGCTGAACACTCGTTTGTTTTCCTCAGGCAGTTTCCAGTACCCCTCCGTTACAATGGGACCGCTGATAACCACCTCACCGGTCTCTCCCGGCGGTTGAGCCTTATCATCCTTCACAATGGATACATGCATTCCTGGTGTTGGCGCGCCCACTGAAGTCAGCCTGTCCGTATGTTTGTCCAGTTCAATGATTGTGGTTCTGGCCGCTTCCGTAAGTCCGTACGAATGAAAAATCCGGACATCGGGGAGCATGGATTTCAGCTGCTTGTACCGCTCCGGCTTACAGGGTGCGGAACACATCAGAATATAACGCAGCTGACTGCCGTATCGCTTCAGCAGTTCTCCGTACTGATCCATCATAATGGTAAAGGCCGTTGGAACATTGGGGAAGCTGGTGGCGCCGATCTCTTCAATCAGGGGCAGCACCTTTTGCGGTAAAATGAGATTTTTAACCAGCATCATTCTGGCTCCCAGGGAAAGATAGCCGTGTATATGGGCCAGACCGAAAAGGCGCGTCTGGGGCAAAGCGGTTAATTCACAATCATCCGCTGTAACCTCACATACCTCCATAATATTCATGGCTGAAATCACCAGATTCTGATGGGACAGAGACACCCCTTTCTGTCTGCCCGTGGTACCGGTTGTATAAATAATCATGGCCCGATGCTCAGGTTTCACTTCAGGTAAAGAATCTGATTTTCCCCGGGCGATCAGCTGATTCATATCTGCGACATGTCTGAATGGTGAGTCCTCACCGTCCGGCTGTTTCCCGTTGCCGGCAACAAAATCCAGATCAGGCAAATCCAGGTTTAAAAGTTTGCTCCAGTGTGAACGGTCGAACAGAAAAAAACGGGCTTCCGTATCTTCCAGTTGAAATTTAAGATTCTTTCCGGAAATAAAATTATCCATCGGCACACTGACACCGCCTGCGCTCATAACAGCGTAATGAACGGTGACATAGTCAATGCTGTTGGGAAACAGGAAAGCAACACGGTCCCCGGGCTTAAGCCCTGCCTCAATCAGTGACAGAGCCAGTGCTTTCACACGTCCCGCGAGTGCTGCGTAATCGACCATGCCCTGCTCATCCCTCAGGGCTTCACGGGAAGAACCGGCTTCCGCCGCCTGAAAGAACAGGCTGGTCAGAGAATATGGATGCTTTTCACGGTACATGGCGGCTTACTACTTTTTTTAAGGATTCAGGGGAATCAATTTCTGCAATTTCCTCCGGTGTAAACCGGATATTAAAAGCTGTTTCAACCGCACTGATCAGAGAAACATGTCCCAGGGAGTCCCACTGCGGAATCGATCCAGGTAAAACATCCTCAAGGGATTGATTATCATCCAGTTGAAAAACATCTCTGATTATGGACTCAACTTTCTTATCGCTCACCATTCTCTCCTATATGGGATATGAAAGATAAATAAAACTTTTTTAATTTAATAGTACTTTTTCCTCAGCCTTAAAGATCCCCGGCCGACATTCTGCTGTCCCGGTTATATATTGTCTGAATCACCATGTGTGAACAGCCAGCAGGCTGACTGATGCATATTTTTAAAATCAGGTTCCTTTTGTATTTCACCCCCGGCCACCAGATGAACCGTCTTCTTCCGTTTCAGAAATCCAAACCGCCGGAAAATACGGGCCTCCATACTGCCGGGTATGGCCCAGGTTGCAGTAAAATGGGCTCCCCGCTTCTGCAGTTCAATGCAGATCAGCCTCAGCATCCTTTTCATCGGTCCGGATGCCTCCTTTTTAATCAACCAGTCCACAATCAATCCGCACTGCATACCGAACATGGAAACCAGCTTGACAACCGCATAACCCTGAACATCACCCTTCTCTCTATACAAAAAAACCTCATAGGGTTCAGGGCTGCTGCCAAAGCGGTAATCCATGTAGGAACGGTCCTTTACAAGGGTATATGAATAATCAGTACCCAATGTTTCCCAGCATGTATCAAAAACAGGATCCGAGGTGTCTGTATATAATAGAGAACCGACCTGTTTGCGGCGCCAGTTTTGACGGACAAACAGATTGTCAAAAAAAGACAACAGCCATCCTGTCAGCACACCCAGCCACCGGCATTTCAATTTCTGACTGACAATGGCTCTGTAATCAAGCGGCCGGATGACGCTCTGATACTCAAATAATTTTTCAAAGCGGAAGAGACCTGTCCAGATTTTCAGTGCGATGTCGTTCGCTGTGGTGTAGAACGAGGTAATCCCCTGTTTTCCCGCTTCGGCAAACGCCATGGAAATCATTTTAAAAAAAAGACCTTTACCCTGATAATCCGGATCGGTATATGCATCCCCGGTTTCGCCCACCAGCATCACATTGCCGTTTATTTTCAGACGTTTGGGCATGACACAGAAAATTACTACCACTTTACCTTCATCC
>Ga0272441_10007264_pt1 | contig 18076 bp, 14 predicted proteins | sample SSMProp6N_FD_193582 | JGI IMG/M metagenome (GOLD analysis project Ga0272441, IMG submission 193582) | Marine sediment archaeal communities from Little Sippewissett salt marsh, Falmouth, MA, United States - SSM-Prop-6N | ecosystem: Environmental > Aquatic > Marine > Wetlands > Sediment ... | reverse complement strand
AAAACGTGCACCTTTAAAGAAAAATCCAGATAATTATTATAGTTATTTTTATGTAAATGGTAATTCTTCTTCTTATACAGATTTTATTAATGTCTTGTTTCATGCACGAATTTCTGGGGAAGGTTATAATATTGTAAAACAGGGTGATGTTACAAACCTTATAGAAATGGGAAGTGTAGATCGAAGAAGGATAATAGATGATATTGCTGGTATCAGTAATTTTGATAATGACATTAAAAAAGCAGAAAAAGAAGAAATAGATGTAGATGCCAACCTTGAACGCATATCAATTATTTTAAAGGAAATATCGACTCAAATAAGACAACTTAAAAATGACAGGGATGAAGCGTATAGATACAAAGAATTAAAAGATCAGCTTTATAAAACAAAGGCCAAAATTTCACAAAAAAAGAAGCAAGATGTTGAATCCCAGATTGCAGAGATAAACCAGCAAATTGAATCATATGAAAAAGAACAAAGTGGACTTGATAAAAAAATTACAGAATTAAAAAACCAATATGCTGAGTCACAAAATGAACTTCAAGAAATTGAAAAAAAGATTGGAGAAGTGGGTGGAGATGAGGTAAAGGAAATCAAAGAAAAAATTGATTCCTTAAGAAGTGAAGAAATAAAAATTAAAGAGAGGATAAATTACTCAAATGATGAGATTCTAGAAATCCAAAATGAACAAAAAGAGCAAGAAATAATATTAGGAAATGTTGAAAAGGAACTCGAAGAACATATAACAAAAAAAGACGAATTAAGTAATCAAATAGATGAAAAACAGGTTGAATTAAAGGATAAAGAAAAGGAGTTATCTGATTTAAAGGAAAATATTGCCCAGCATGATGACAAATCTATGGATTTGTCTCATGAGCTTACAAAGATGCGTGAGGAATTCAATGAAAAAACAAGTGAGCTCCACGAAATCAAACTAAAACGAAACCGTTTAACAGATAAAATTGAGACATTGGAACTTCAAATTGCAGAGATGCAAGAGGCAAAGTCGGCATACGAGTTTGAACTAAAAGACATTGATTGGCAATCAAATGAATTTAAAACTGATTATCAGAAAAAAAATAAAAAAGTAAAGGATATCGAAAAAAAACTTTTTGAAAAAAAGAAACGTGAATCAGAACTTACTGAACAATTTACCGATTTGGAAAATGCTTTCCGTAAACTTCAACGTGAGCAGGCTAAGTTACAAGCAGAATATGATGCATTACAGGCCGTTCAGAGTAAATACAACAGAGCAGTTAATGAAATCTTAAAAGCTAGAAATGAAAGTATTTTGAAAGGGGTTCATGGAACAATAGCAGAGCTTGCTCATGTAGATGAAAAATATCAGACTGCAGTAGTTATAGCTGCAGGTAATCGCATGCAATCAATAGTAGTTGATAACGATAATGCAGCGGCGAAAGCAATTCAATTTTTACAAAAAGAAAAACTTGGAAGAGCAACTTTTCTTCCATTAAATAAGATGACGTCAGGTAAACCACGTGGGAAGGCGCTTATTACAATTAAAGATCCAAGCGCACATGGATTTGCTATTGACCTTGTTAAATATAATGATGAATATCAAGGCGCATTTTGGTATGTTTTTGGTGACACTATTGTTGTTAACAGTCTTAATGATGCACAGCGTTTGATGGGTGGTGTACGACTAGTCGATTTGAAAGGATCTTTGATAGAAGCAAGTGGTGCAATGATAGGGGGAAGCACTCCAAAAACTCACCTCTCCTTTACCGATATAGATCGTACTCAACTAGAAAAAGTAACTCAGGAACTTAAAGATGTTATTACTAGTCAAGATATTTTATCAAAAGAACTATTAGAATTAAAAAAAGAGATAGCTGAATTAGAGAACAATCTAGGAGATTTCAGAACAGAAGCAGACAAAGAATTACATGTCAAAGATCTTGATGTACGAAGGAAAGAATTTCAAGGTAAACTTGAGATACTTGGGAAAGATTTGGACTCGAAATTAAAAGAAAAAGGTCAGCATGAATCTAGAAAAAACGAACTTATTTTAAAAATTGATGAATATAACAAGCGATTAGAGGAACTTAATTCAATAAAAGAAGAAAAGGGTAGAATTCTGCTTAAAGGAACAAAAAAAGAACAAGCCCAAAAAGCAAGAAACCTTGAGGAAGAAGTATCAAAACTTAATGAAACTATCCTAGTGTATTCCTCAGAAAAAAATGCATTAGAAAAGAAAACAGAACTTCTTTATGAACGCAAAGAAGAGATATTAAACAGAATTGAGACAAAGAAAAATGAATTAGAAAAACACAAGAGTTCGATCGAAGAGCTAAAACAGTCCCGCTCCAATTATCGTGATGAATTAAAAGCTCTCATGAATGTTGAAGAACAGATGACCGATAAAATTAAAGAATTTTCATCAAATCGTGATAAAATCTATAGAAAAACTGTATCAATTGAAAATGATCTTGATAAAATAAATACGCGCATTGAATCTTATTATGATTTAATTTCAAGGGCAAAATACAGATTGCCTACTCTTGAAGATGCTATAAGAGAACTTGAAGAAGAGCTTAAATTATATAATGTAGAAATTACCGAAATTAAGATACCAAATGTCGAATCATTAAAAGACTCAATAAAAGTCATAGAGGAATCTATGAGGGAATTAGAACCAGTCAATATGCGTGCTCTTGAAGAATATGAACACCAAATAGAACGTAAAAAGAAACTTGACGAGGATATTAACCATTTGAAGGATCAGAAAAAAAACTTATTAAAATTGGTAAAAGAGATAACAATCAAGAAGAAAGAAAGATTCTATGAGATTTTTAGTGAAATCAACAAGAACTTTAAGGAAATGTATGCACGACTATCAGAAGGTGGTGAAGCTGAATTAAAACTTGAGGATCCAGAAAACATATCTGAAAGTGGTCTAACAATAAAGGCAAGACCGCGTGGAAAAAAAGTACTTTTACTTTCTGCACTTTCAGGTGGAGAAAAAAGCATTGCATCATTGGCATTTATTTTTGCTATTCAAAATTATGATCCTAGCCCATTTTATGTACTTGACGAAGTAGATATGTTCTTAGATGGCGTTAATGCAGAAACAGTATCACGAATGATAAAACAGAATGCTTTAGATTCGCAGTTTATAATGGTTTCACTTCGCAAGATTGCATTAAAGGAAGCTAACCATGTATACGGAGTAACTATGAGAGAAACTGGTATTTCTGAAATGATTGGCAATGTTGATCTATCATCCATAGGACCCAAAGGTGAAATTAACTTAGGTGTAAAACATGGAACAACTTAAAATCGATAATGATGTAATAAATCATTTACTATTCCATAAAGCACTCATTGACGAAGAGGACGATGCTACTAGAATCAATTATTACGTAGATATGCTTCAAAAAACCAATGAAGGAGAACATATCTCAATGGAAAATCCCTTTGAAAGATCTATCGCTATAGCCTTTGAATTGGTTATAAGACAGCATCTAAATCCATGGGATCTTGATTTAGTAAATTTTTCCACAATGTATATCAAACGAGCAAAGGAAGAAAAAATAGATTTGATAACAGCAGGTCGAATAATCCTAATGGCATGGAAGGTACTTAAACTACAAAGCGACAATCTAATAGTAAGCATTGAAACAGAAAAAGAGGAGCTAGAATCATTTGATTGGGCAGACTTACCAACCGAGATGTGGCTTGAAAATGATGACGATTATTCATACACTAATCTTATTATGAAAATGCCTGAATCCCCATTAGACGAACCTGTCCGAAGAGATGCTAAAAGAAAGGTCACATTGATTGAACTGTTAGGCGCTTTTGATCAAGCGCGTAAGGAATCAGAAGAATACCAGATTCTTGAACAAGAACGACATATAGAAAGAGAAAGACTGAGGATAAAATCAAGAAAACGTATGATTGGTACAGCACATGAAGATAATATAGAAGAAGATGTTGATGCAGTCTGGAATAGAATTAAAGGATTTGATAAAAAAACCATGTCTCTTTTCGATTTGTGTGAAGAAAGCAAGCGAGAAGAATTTATTAAAACACTTATTTCAGTTTTATTCCTTGCATATGATAACAAGATTAGAGTGTTTCAGAGGAAATTTCCATATGGAAAGATATTTATCAAAAACATAGGTTATACTTAAAGAAGGATTGCCAATGGGAAATAAAGAGAAACGTTTGGTTGAATCTGTATTATTCTCTGCAAGTAAACCTGTAAGTATTAATAATATTAAAGAATCTACTGGACTTACCCCTAAAAAAATTAAGGAAACTCTAAAGGAACTTTTTGAAGATTACAATATTGAACGTAAAAATGATACTTCAATGGAAATAATTAAGGCAGGTGATAAATATGCTATGCAGATCAAAAAAAAGTATGCAGATCAATCAATGCTATTTACAAAACCCGATATCGATGATAATATACTAAAAACCTTGTCGCTCATAGCATTCCATCAACCAATCAAACAATCTAATCTGCGCAGAATGGTAGGTCAAAAGATATACGAACACGTTGACGATCTTATCTCAATGAAACTAATTTATAGCAAAAAACATGGTTCAACTGAAATGCTTACAACAACAAAACTCTTCCCTGAATATTTTGGTATTGATTCCACAAAACCGGATGAAATACGGGATTTTCTCGCAAAAAAAGTAATAGGAAACATATCAAATATTGATGAACAGAAATAAATAATTACTAATTTTAAATAATAGATCTATTATGCAGCAAATTTTTTCCCTTATCTGTAATATATAAAATTTTTGCTCTACCTTGTTTTTTTGAATACAACATTCCCATTTTTTTAAGTGATTCTATTCGTTTTTGGACAGTAACTTTACTAATAGAATATGTTTTTCCAATATCAGTATATGTAACGAGGGTGTTTCTATTATTTTCTGTATTAATGTAGTTTAATATGTCAAATTGTGCTTCTTCAAGCTGAATATCTTCGATTTGTTGGGCGGGTAATTTTTGAAATTCCTCATAAAGTAAAACCATCTGAGTTTTTTCTATAAGTGAAGGATTGATATGTAATAACATCAAACACTGTTCTTTTTCAATTATATCATCTATTTCATAAAGTATTTTTATCACTTTTTCAAATGAATAATTAACTATTAGATAATCAATACGATCCATTAAGATTATTGAATGTTTTTTTTGTGCGGTAAAATTCTTTATGACATTTAACAATTCATCTAAATTAGATGTAGTTTGATATTTCTTATCTTTATCTGATGTTAGTTTCAAAATTTTTGGGGTCGAATATTCAAAGATCTTTTGAATTTCTTCGTTATCTATTCTGCAAATGAAAAGTCCGGGGTTTCCGCGACGAAGAAATCCTTTAAATAATTCAACTGTATTTTTATTTGTTGGCTCTGAGATTAGATAACTTTTTCCAAACAATAAATTACTATGACTATCTTTTTCATATGTAATATCTCTACAAACAAAAAGAATCTCGTAGACATTCTCCGACTTATCCTTTATAGAAGATGGTGAAATTGAAAGTAATTTTTTCATTCCAAATGAAGTATTTATTGTCATTTCTTTCAACATTGCTGTTTTTCCTTTAAGAACAGTTTGGATATAATCAAGTAATTCATCTTTATATTCAAACAAATCAAGTTGTTTAATGGATTTACCAATAATACGTGATTTTTTATAACCAGTAAATCTCATTGCAGTCCTATTCCATGTTTTTATCTTTAAATCTGATCCAATTGTAAAAATTATTTCAGAGGCACTATCTATTACATTTTGTAGATAATTCATGGTTCTTTTTATTTCATCAGTTTTTCTTATAGTATCTGTAATATCATGTACAATGAACAATATCTCATTCATACCCTTCGAGATCACACGAGCCTCATAATTACGTACATCATTTTTAATAGGAAGTTCATAATAAAATTTCTGTAATTCTCTACTATCTATTGATTTTTTCATAAATACCATTATTTTCTCTGCTAATTCATTAGGCAAAACATCATACACACTTTTTCCTAGGAATACACTTGGACTGATATACAGATCCTTTTTTTCTGCACTATAATCTAAGAAAATCCCTTCTTTGTTAAGAACAAACATAAGATCCGGGATGGCATCTAATATTGCTCTACTTTTTTTTTCACTTTGCTTTAATTCATCCTTAGTTTGCTTTTCTTTTGTAATATCTTGAATATAGAACGCTATTTTCACAACTTTTCCTTCATTGTCAAATATTGGTTTAAAAATTGTTCTCCACCAACGTTTTCTTTCCTGATCTATCAATTCTATAGATTTTTTATTTTTGATTACTTTTTCTATAATTTTTTTACGGTTTTTTCCTATATCAATATCTATATGATCATATCCATAAGTACCGATCAATTCCTCATTTTTTTTACTAAAAATTTTTGCTAATTTATTATTCAACGCAAGAATAATACCATCAAGATCTGAAATTGCCATTGCATCAGGATGGTTTTCAATTAGAAGTTTTAAATTTTCATCAATTTGTATTTGTTTAGATTTTATTAATTTCCCCCCTATATCACCATTAACTAAATACTATATAAACATTATTGAAAATAATCATTTAATGAAACTTTTTTTAAAAATTCCATTATTTTTTAAAATTTAATTATTTCAGATTCTAAAAATATTATTAAATTTGTAGAAAAATATATAAATCAAGCATACCTTAATATTAACTGAAAAAAAATATTTGGAAGTGACCAAATTGAAAAATATAAATAAAAAAATCACAATAGCTTTGATTGCCTTATTCATTGGTTTAGCTATATCCCCTATGATAAATGGCAACCCTGCATTAAAAATTGAAAAAAATCAAAAAGAAAAAATCAGTTTACCTGTTGAAATAGCCTTTTTACAACCAAATCAAATAACCACAAAAGAAACATATGATCTGAATACAGAAGATATAAAAATATTAGAAGATGTAATCAAATCACTTAATAGTATAACTAGTACAAATACGATTACAGATTTGTTTGATAAATTAATTTCTCTTTTAGAAAACAATGCAGGAATATTAAATTTATTATCACCCAACTTACGAACGGGTCCAGTGATTCTTAGTATCGGAAATGAAAAACATTTTTTAATTAAATATCTACCAAAAATAAAAACAAATGAACTATTTCACATTTGGCATTACTCAAGTGAATGGAGTACTACATTGATATTATTTAAACAATTGTCGCAATCCCCAATAAAAATTTTACATGGAAAACAAACAGGTTTCATGTTTGGTTTTCGAGGAATTTATATATATGTCCCCAAAGCCTATATAAATATTCCAGACTTAAATCCTGAAATAGAAGAAATATGCATTTTCTTGGGATCTACTATATTTGCTGGTGGCATTGCCATATAGTAATCCATACACCAGAAAAATAATAAAAAAATTTCATCAGCATTTTTTCTAAAAAAAATAGGTCGTTATTAAATAACATTTTTACATTATAAATCATGATTTTAATCTAAGTAAAATTTGATTAAATTATAAAAAAAAGAAAAATCTAAATAATGAATACAAATTGTTTTTTTAGTGATCATTATGCATGTTGAACTCTTAGTTGATGGTAAAAAAATAAGTTTAAATGATTTTGTAGAAGAATTTTTTGGAAAAACTTTAGAAGGTGCAATAAACTCTTTATCTGGAATAAAAGATGATTGGAAAGAAATGCAAATAAAAGTATTTAAATAAAAATCTTTATTTTAAATATAAACATTTTTTTAACTTTTAATATAAATAATCTGCCTTTTCTAATCCAACATAAAAAACCTTTACATTTAATATATTAATTAGTTCATTTAGCCAATACCATTCTTGGTTTTTGGAGGGTATGGTAATGTCTGGTAGATATATACATTATAATGATTTTTCCATTTATTCTCTAATTCCTTTACATAATAACTTACATCTGTTAGTGTTTTCCAAAAAGGTATATTCTCGTCTTCCCTTCCCAAAATTTTTCACCTCTTCAAAGATTCAAATATATTTGTTATTTATCATATTTATATTTTTTTATATTTTTTAAAAATATGAGATTAAATTTGAAAAAAGATTCTATATCAGATTAATTAAGAAAGACAGCAATCGAAATAATTAAGTTATCACACTTAGGCATTATACAAAATATATAATAATAGATAGTTACAATGTCCATCCTATAAACTATTTTTAAGGAAAAAAGATGTTATAAATAAGCAGTTGTTATAAATTTTTAGATTTGAACTAGAATATAGATATGATGAATTATATGAAAACATATGTTTTCCAATTACCTATACATATCCATACTATTTTTATTAAAAAAAAATTTTCGTTTTAGTATTTAAACCTTTCTTATGTAATCGTGTTAAACATTTACACGTCAATTATTTTATCTGGTTGTCTTTTTTTCCTTGTTATCAATAAATGACCGCAATTAGTACATATTGTATTTGCATTTGAATACTTTTCACCAACAAAATCATTCATTCTTGATGAAAAAGGCAAAAGCCATCCGCACATCATACATTTAACATTAAGCATTATTTTTACACACTCCTTTAATAAATCACTACATAATTAAAAGTATATAATGATTCCCTATCAATCAAAAAAAACTACCTAAAAACTACCTAAAAACTATCAAAGTAATACTTTAATTCCCTATCATAGTAATACTTTAAATCCCTTTCTTCTTTTATTGTTTTTCTATTTTTTAACATAATATACTATATGTTGTTCCTACTATAACTAATTGTCGTAACATATTTCGTTTATTAACGAATTTATTTTCTTAATCTTATAGATGTTGATTTAATATAAAGTGTTTATAATGATATTTCTCCTTGTGAAACATAGAGGTAACAGTGTAAAAAGTACCTTTTAAGGCATTATCAGGTGTTATCCAACAGGAGGGAAAATGGTTGTTTTTATGCAAAGCAATTATTATAGATAACTATATATGATAGTAAACCGCTATAGCTATCAGGAAAAAATAGAAAAAAGAGTTTCAAATTTTCATTTTTGAGAGTTAATGGGATTTTTAGTTTTGTTTTTTTAGAATTCCAGATTTAGTAGTCTGAGGAGGTGAAAACAAATGAAAGGAAAAATAAAATGGTATAACTCGTTTAAGGGATATGGATTTGTAGAAGGCGAGGATGAAAAAGATGTCTTTGTACACAATACAGCAATACCCACAGGAACCAATCTAGATGAAGGAGACCAAATTGAATACGAAATAGAAGATTCAGACAGGGGACCCAAAGCAATAAACGTAAAAAAGTTAGAAAATAACTAAATAACTTTTAGTCAACTATATTAATATAATCAAACCCGAATGTTTAAACGTTGAACATTCGGTTGTCTTTTTTAAATAAACTTGTTTAAAAGAATACTATTTATAACCATATTTCTCCATGTAAAAGCTACAGGTTTACAGGAGAAAAAGTGACTTTTAAGGCATTATCTCTCCTTATTCCCCCCTTAGAAAACAGAGATAACATTAAAATCTTTTTCTTTTAAAGAAGAACTGTAAATTAGTTGTAGTTCCTCCACCCATTTGAGATAATGGTACTACTGATACAAGTTCCCAACCATCTCTGCCAAGATCATTAAGGAACAATTCAGGATCTTCCTTATCTTTTCCAGACCAAAACGATCTGTCAGTTTTCATAATTTTATATTCCCAACTCGTCATTTTTCCACCTTATTTTTTTCTCGTTTTCTTAATGCCATAGCTACAATAATCAATATTAGACCAATTAAGGATGCAGAAAAAGGTATGCTATTGTTTCCGAGTATGAAATCAAAACCTGATGCTATTATTAACATAAATCCAAATACTGCAAAAAGCATTGGATAAAAAGAGGCGTTTTGTTTTTCCATCTTATTTCACTTTATCCTTATTTTCAGGTTTTTTATAAAATTGAGCTAGTAAATAAATACCAATAATGAATAAAGCAATAGGCAAAATAGATTGTCCTAATAGAAAAAATGGTTGCGAAGAATAATCATTTGATAATCCTATAACACCATACATTCCTAAAGCACCTAAAACCACAAGGATTGTACCCACTACTACAAAACTTATTCTTTTAATAATTGACATTTTTTCCTCAAATCTACAATTTCCCAACTGCCTTATAACATTATGTCTAAACTTTTAGCAACGTGCAGTTGTAATAAGCGTACATCCAGTATGATTTTCCAGGTTCCAAAATATCAGTAGTTTTATAGTTTTGACTGGTTGCATTCCATCTGTAAATAAAGCTAAGGATCAATGGTTCGCCTTCCTCATTATTACTTGTAGTAGCATTTTCACAGCTGTAGATTGTTCCATTGTAGAGTATTGTCAGGTTTTGTTTTTCTACTGGTTCATAATCATGCAATCCTAAGATATTCCATTCGGTAATAAGGTCTGTAATGTAATTATCATCATCTTTACTTAAATTACCTGATATCCACAGATCACACTCCCCGTAGGTATACATCCAGTAGCCTTTACCAGGGTCTAAAACATCAGTAGTCACATAGCTTTGACTAATTGTATTCCAACCGTAGATAAACCCGAGAATAGTACTATTATCAACAGCTTGCTGCCAGGTATAGTTCACACCAAGATAATTCACTGTGATATTGTTTTTATTAACTGATTGATTAACTGGTAAAGAAACAAGATTCCATTCTTCACCTAGATGAATCATCGCAAGGATATTGATTTTTGGACCTAGATACATAGGGGTTGATGTGTTTAGTAATCCATTCGAAGAAGCAAACGAAAAATTATGTGTACCAGGTGATAATGGTGTTCCATACATGTAAGTTGCACCAATTTGCTTACTCCCACCGCTATAAAATCGTGCTGGGAGCAAATGGTGTGTTACCCCATCGATTTCGAGTTTAATAAACATCTGAACGTTCCAGGTTGATCCATAGATGTCCCAACTATTATTTCTCTGCCATTTGAGATCTGGATCATTATCTCTATTTAACGCAATTGTTGGATACATATCCTCTTTACTGTAACTTGTGACTCTGGTATCATTACTAGGATTATTACACCAGTTAGCAATTTCTGTGTAATAAATTTCCCAGTTTCCATCGCGATTATCATGCCATGTGAGGAAGGTATCACCGTTGTTCCATGAACCGCTAACCGCTATTTGTGGATACATCGAATACCCATCTGGTGGTCCTATATAATCTCCATACCAAGTGCTTGAATTTTCCATATCACTTTGGCGTTTCTCATATAGACGGTTGCCATCTTTGTTAAGAGCAAGAGTAAAGACCTCCCAATATCCTACTTTATGAGTCGCTTCTCCATCATGACCAGGATCATCAGAGCGGTCATCCATAAAAGTAATATGCACTTTATAATTTGTATCTACAGCTATATCTGGAATGGTTGAGTTATATCCATCATCACTAGTTGCTAGAGTACTATTAATTAGAATTGTACCATTTTCATCCTGTTTTTGATATAGAATTTCCCATGTTTCGTTGGTCTGTGCATTATCTTGCCATGCTATGTGGATATTGTCTTGTTCATCTATACAAATAGTTGGACAACATGAAATATTCGTTTCATTACCTGAAATTTTAAAATCATTAATTAGCACATTTGGATAGGTATCATTATCTTGTTTTTGATAAAAAATCTGCCAGTCTCCTGTTCTATTATCACTCCAAAGAATGTGAAGATTATTAGTAGAATCTATTGAAATATCTGGATGTTCAATGAACTCTGCATTTACACCGTCAACTGTATTAATTATTACTCTTCCTGAATCACTATTATTTAGATCAGAAATGAGCTCATCAGGATTCGTCAAATCAACACCATTATTTATAGCAGAACAGTTGATAACAGAGCCTAGTTTTGAATAAAAAATCTCAGATTTTACATCTCTTTTATCAGCCCAAACAACATGGATATTATCCCAGATGTCAATCTGAGGTTCCTGGGAACTCCATGCGGGTTCCTTTGGCATTTGTTGTACTGCGTAGAAATGTGCTTCTCGTACCGAAGTTTTATTATCACCATTCGCATCAGCATTAGGAGATCGTGAATAATCAACTCTTTCATAAAATCGATATCTGTAGCTATAGGTAGTTTCGTCTTCTCGACCGCAGGTTAAAATAATTCTCCGTGGTCCAATAAGATCAGGTATAAATCCTCCTGCATGACAAGTGTCAACAACAACAGCCATATGTTTATAGGTTATTTTATCGAGCTCCACGTCTAATTCATCGTCATACCAATAATTTGTGTTATCCCATCCTTCATCAGGATCATCGTAAGTGCAGAAGCATTCATCTCTTTGATCATGGATTTCATCATTGAGAATACGAGGATCAGTCGCTCCACCAGGTCTATTACCATTACAGAAGCCAGAACATGATTGATTCCATCCACCCCCATGATTTATTAAATTGATAAATACAAAATCGTTTTCATCAGCATTACTTTGTAATTGTAACATTGCCCATCCTAGATTTCCATGAGTGGCATCCTGATCAATCCATGAAGATTCACCTGAGAAATTGTAGGGAAGCGGTTGCCATGGCCAATATTGACTACTAGGATCTGTATAACCCCCACCTGGAATTCTCCATCGGAGACTATCAATCATATACGGAATCGTAAGAACATACACATCGGAGTCATTATACCCTTGTGAGATAAGATAAGATCTCATCATGCTAAGCTCATGTTTAAATCTAATTTCTGGATGATCATACCGTTCGATAAATGTGAAATCACAAGGATAACCAAAAGGTATATCTAAACTTGATTTCCCTAACGGGTAGACATTTGTATCCTTGTAACACCATTCATAGGGATCATCGGATTCAACAACAATATAATATGTACTACCTGGTTGGAGATTATCACCAGGTCTGTTTTTAAATCCACCTTTCCCCCAAAAAGCAAGCCATGAATAATTATTAAGAATATCCCAAGGATTAATCGATTGTTTAAACATAATTTTACTGAGATTTGGCCCACCTGGCCCAGGAAGTTGTGGATGAATACTAAGATTCAACGGATTTGAAAAATTATAAGAAGGATTCTTATAAATAACGACATCTACCCACCAAAGGAGATCTTGAGAAAGATCATAAGCTACAGATTTAGTTGGGACAAATTCCTGCCACAAAACCCCTGGATTACTTATATTCACGACTTGTATTTTATTATTATAAACATGTTGTTCTTGGTCAATATATGATCTCACTGGAGCAGCAAGTAGCGCATACCTGTTTTCATAATCCGTATTATTTACATATATCTCTTCATGATCTTCCCATGCTAAAGAAGGATACATAGAATGGGAATTGTTATAATCTGATATTATTGTATCATTTATGAGTACTTTATTAGTCATTTTTGAAGGTTGACTTATATTGATAATGATTCCATCAGGGTCGATTTGCTTGTAATATATTTCCCAGATATCAGAATCATTTTTCTTCATCCATACAAAATGAGCATTTCCTTCATAATCTACCACTTTTCGTGGATGTTGATCATCTGTATCACCAACAACATCACCGATAACCTCTCGGAAAAGTTTATTTCCCCGTCCTGGAAGATAAGGTATTAAATTCTCATCAATATACTCAACACTATACACATAGATCCCTGATTCTCCCTCATGAACGGAACCATTGTTTAGTTGTGGTGGTGAGTCATCTATTATTATGTTATTATATTCTTGAAGAGTTTCAGTATTTCCTGAATCATCAATACTCCAAAATCTAAGAGTATATGGTGTATCGGGTGGATAGAGTGAAAAATTGAAGGAACCGTTATACAGCTCAGGTGGATAAGAATCTATTTGATAAAATGTGCTATTTATTCCTATTGTGTTTGCGCTTATAGGGATAGTATCATTGTCAGAGGCAAAAAGGAAAAAAGAGGTGTTACTTGTCACCCAAGTTGACCCATCTTCTTCGATGTAAAATGGCTGATCAATTATCAGCCGAGTTGCTGGAGGGGTTAAATCCTGTATAATTGATTCTCCAGTGATGACAAATGATAGGTCAAGTGAACCAAGACAAGTATGTTCAATTATTCCATTATCAATTATAAAATTATATCCCATAACATCCATTGAAACCCATTCTGGGTTATAATCAAGAATCTCATATAAGAAATCAAATGGAATAGGCATTTCTGGAACTAGACCTGAATATATGATTTCACGTCCTATATATAGGCTTTCATCAACACCTGGAAGAGGCGGATACGCATAACCTGCCCATAAATCAGTTGCCCAATTTACAGCAATATCTATCCATGAATCACCTGGTATCCATTGCGATAACAAAAAGTTAGTTTCTATGATTTTTATACGACTATAATCAAGAGGGTGATCATAAAACCAAATATTCCACCAACCGGAAGGATATTCATACCATGTTCCATCATTATAACCAGTTCCTCCTGTAAACCCTGGTATGGGTGTTCCTGCTTCATCAAATGCCACCCAAAAATTATCTATGATAGGTTGAGCAGGTTCCCAAAGATCAATCCAATTTAAAACGCCCCATTCTGCCCAACATGCATCATCATTCCAATGATTCAATGATGATTTCCATCCCCATAATGGTTGTAAACCAGTTGGATTTTCTTCAACTATTGCAGAGATACATAACCAATAAATTGTATTATTTATTTGGTAGAATGGATCTTGGATATCTAAGATATTATATTGAAAATAATTGCTATGGTCATCATAGATTATCGTTTCATCATATGGATTGTACCAACCTTGCATACTTGGCGGATCAATTGGGACTGTGATCCAATCATAAAATATTCTTTCCCATAACGTTTCACCTGGCATGCTGTATCCGGTACCGCTTTGATTTGCAGATATATCTTCATGAATTGCTATTGTAAATGATGTAATATTACCTTCAATACCATCCTTCCAAGATCCCCAGAAGTGAATATCTGTTACAAACCCTGTTTCGTTACATTCCCAGTCATCCGCTAAACATATCTGTGGATAACCAGGCAATCCTGCAGTTGCGTAAACATCCCATCCTGCTTCATCTGGTAGTTGTGGATAATGCATCTTATGCCCATCTCCGGGTAACCAATCTGCTATAACAATCGTACTTGCTGTTATTAAGATTATACATAACAAAATTCCAACTATTTCATAATTTTTTTCAAACATATCTTATTACCTCCCGTTCTAAACAAATATTAAATAAAATAGCAGTATATAAATATTTACTATATAAGTATATATTTATTAAATGTAAAATAAAAATAATGACTAATTATCAGAAATATTTTGAAATTTAATAATATAATTAAAACATATGTTACATTAAATTTTAAATGTCTCTTGTCAATTAGAACTGATATTTTTATGACAAATGACAATATTCCTACTATTGCTCAGCATTTTGGAAAACTCTGTACCATGTCAAATATAAAGTTTACACCTCAGCGGATCATTATCCTTGCTCTTGATGATGATACAAAAGATGGCCCTGCAAACTTTAATGATTTCTTGGATTGGACTCAAATAAGGTTCAGGCCACCAAAGGGAGATTATTCCCAATCAAATATGTATGAAGAAACATTCAAATGGGTTAATATTTTCTTCAGAGCTGATGTTATCATACAATTTTATTACATAGATGAATAATATCTCAATTCATTATATTTTGAAAACCATCCAAATCTATTCCCACTTATAAGGCAAATACTGGGACTATAGAGGTTTAAGCCCACATCCAATACCTATTTAATAATCTCAAAAAGAAAATTAATAACTAGGTATTCTTGGACAATTAAATACATCCATTAAATCAATAAATTTAGATTTTGCATCCAATAAATCCATTATTTTATTTAATATAACTTTTAATCTAAATATTAGATATACAATTTCTAAATAAAAAATTCTTATATTTAAAATTCCTACTTTCATAAAAAGAAGGGAACATAAAATTTTAGGATACCAAACTTTTTCTTTATTTTGATCACATGAACACTCCATTTTACCAAAAAATTTTAATTCATATGTATTTTCAATATATTCTAAATTTTGTTTTTCTAATATTATATTCATAATACTAAGTCCAACAAAATTCTTATTGTCAATTCTATCTATTCTTATTTTAGAATTAGATAGTACTGGTTGAAATAATAAAGAACATATAATAAATACACTAATAATGCTAAAAATCAATCTTCTAATCCAGAATCTCATGCGTCTATCCCTCTAATTCTATTATTTGTTTATAAAAATAATAGTTACCATAAATATAAATGTTATGTTAAAGGAGAACTTAATACATCAGAGATATTCTGCAACATCTGTTCAATATTTTATAGGATGATTTATATTATTATATCTATTAATAATTGATATATCTCTAAAATAATATGAGATAAGCAAGGGAGAAATAAAAATCCATAGAATTTTATTTAGAGAGGGAATGGTTATAACATTATTATTCTTAATAATCATAGGATTAACACTTGAAATAAATGCTAATTTTAACAAAGAAAAAAATAATTCATACACATTTTCTGTAACATCTGATTTTATATGGGCGAAAAGAGCTGGAGGAACATTAGATGATTATGGATATGGTATTTCTGTAGATGGAAATAGAAATACATATGTAACTGGAAGATTTATTGGGACTTCTGATTTTGGTAAAACCTATCTAACGAGTCAACCGGAAGATGACTATGATATTTTTGTTGCTAAGTTAGACATCGATAGAAACTGGTTATGAGCAAAAAGAGCTTGAGGCTCTTCCTCAGATACTGGACATGGGATTTCTGTAGATGGAAACGGGAATGTATATATTACAGGATCTTTCTTATATACTGCCGATTTGACTCTTTATTTCTATCAGAAATAGGAAATTTGGAATCAGGTAATATTTTTGTCGCTAAACTTTATACAAATGGAAAATGGCTTTGGGTAAAAATAGCAAGATTTTGTTTACCATTGGAAAAAAAATGTAGTATTACCTGAGATATTAAATTTTGTGGATAAGGTACAATTGAAACTTAAAGGTGCTGGAGTAATCATGAAATTTACAACTATAAAATAAGGCAATTGTAGAAAAAATACTTTCAATCCTCTTATTTTCATATTTTTAAACAATAACAATCATAATTAAAATTGATTAAATTATGGTAATTGTAGAAAAGCGTTGTATTGACTGTGATCGTATTCGACCAATAAATCACAATGCATATCGTTGTTATGAATGTGCAATGAAAAGAAGAAAAAACATGGATTACCTGAGGTTTCAAAAACGTAGAAAAAACAGTTCCCCAAAATGAATTAAGGATATATAATATTATAAAAATTTTTATAATTACGCTATTTAATTTTATAAATATGTTTTGAATGGAAATATTGATTTTTACATAAGATTTATAATAAAATAATTGATTCAATTATAATAATAAGGGGGAAAATAATGAAAAATAAAATATTTTTAATTATATTTTGTATTTTTTTAATATCTGGGTTTTTACCTGTTACAAATGGTTTTTTAGATGTTAAAGATAAAATTGATCAAGAACAGACCATTTGTTCTGGAAGTTATTGGGCTACTTGTTATCCTGGAAAACAAGCACAATCATTTATGCCTTCTTTAAATAAATTAACTAGAGTAAAGCTTTATGGATTTAGAAATAATACACCATTTGGTAACCTTAAAATTTCTATTAAAAATTCTTTGCAAGGAGATGACCTTACATCACTAACACTTTCACCTTTGAATGTCTCAAAGTATCCTAGTTGGATAGAGATCGATTTTACAGATATTAGAGTAACTCCTGAAACAACTTATTTCATTATTTGGGCTCCAACTTCAAATGAAGATAATGAAAGTAACAGTTATTATTGGTGTGATACAAAGGGGAATCATGGAAATGATCCATATAATCGTGGAGAACAGTTTTTACCAGGAGAACAACAAGATTGGGCTGATTTCTGTTTTCAAACATATGGGTACTCAATACCATCAATTATTATTATTTCACCATCTAATGA
>Ga0272441_10007263_pt1 | contig 18077 bp, 14 predicted proteins | sample SSMProp6N_FD_193582 | JGI IMG/M metagenome (GOLD analysis project Ga0272441, IMG submission 193582) | Marine sediment archaeal communities from Little Sippewissett salt marsh, Falmouth, MA, United States - SSM-Prop-6N | ecosystem: Environmental > Aquatic > Marine > Wetlands > Sediment ... | reverse complement strand
CCTCAAATATAACCTCAGAATTCAACAGGTTTTTTAAAGTATTTGGTTATGTTAATTTTATTGTAAAGGAATGTGAGGAGAATGGAAAATATTGGATTTGTAGAAAAAATAAAAGGTTTTTTATTCAGTCCAACAGAGACTTTTAAGAAATTAAAAGAAGAGGCTTTAAGCGACAGTCTAAAATATTTTGTAATTTTGTTATTTATTCAATCTCTTCTAAATGCTATTGTTTTAACATACATGTTAGAAACGGTTTGGGGATTTTTAGCATCTATATACAAAAATATTCCAGGTTTTGAGGCTATTTATGCTGGCGGTTCAACAATGTTCTTTATCTTGCTGTTTGTCATCTTTCTTGTACTTGGGCTCATTGGAATATTTATTAGTGGTGCTATTATCCATTTAGGTGTGTTATTATTTGGTGGAAAAAGAGGCTATAAAGAAACTGTAAAAGCTATAATATATGGTGGCACACCAGGATATCTTTTTGGGTGGATACCGTTTTTATCTATAATTTTTGCATTATGGGCGTTTATCCTTGAAATATTTGGAATAAAAGAATTTCAAGATTTGTCAACTGGTAAAGCTATTGCTGCAATTTTGTTGCCGATTATAATAATATTTGGTGTCATTATGGTTATTATTGTCTTGTTTATGTTTGTATATGTAACCCATATGGTTGGAGGAACTTTGTAAAAAACACGTATCCTTGATAAGAAGAAATATATGCAAATGTTTATTGAAGAAAGTAAAAATAAAAATTGGTTTAAAATTTTCCGAATCTTCAAAAATTATTTTAATTATTAAACCAAAAAATATTAGATGTCATAATTGATACATTTCTCTGAGGATGCGCAGTATGAAAAATATTTTGGAAAAAGTTGATCAAAATGCAGGTAAAGTATGGAGAACTCTAGATGAATATGGTCCCTGTAACCAAAATAAATTAATGAAAATTACAAAACTAAATAATGAAGAGTTCTATGCTGCTGTGGGCTGGTTGGCTTGTGAGAATAAGATATACAATGATGGCACTTTGTATAAACTTGGAGATACAAATTTGGTAGAAAAAATCGGTCCAAATGCTGGAAAAATTTGGACGATGCTTAATGAATGGGGAAAAGTTGATGCACCCTATATTTCCAAAATAACTGGATTGACAGAAAAGGATACTTCTTACGCTCTAGGTTGGCTTGCTCAAGAAGGAAAGATAAATGTAAGGAAAGTAAAACCAACTAAATATCAAATAATATATGAACTGAAATAAAAAAATTTAAAATTACAGAGTCAGCAAAAGAAAGCAAAGGATTTAAAATGATTCTTTTCTAAATTTGAAATTTAACTATCAATATAATTAAAAAAATTTGTTGATTTTTCTTTTTAAAGTCTTACCTAAACGTGCATTCACATAAAATAACATTGGATTTTGTTTTAGTTAAATAAATAACGCTGGGGAAGGGATTTGAACCCTTGCGGTGAAAAGCACCAATAGCTCTCGAGGCTACCGCTTTGGTCCGGGCTTAGCTACCCCAGCAACAGATACAATTTGTCAAAAGTTTAATCTAAGGTGTTTTTATATGGGTATCGATTCGATGAAGGTATTTGTAGAAATAAAACCAGATAATGTTATTAAAGAAATCGAAATTAAATCTGGCTCTAAAATAAACGATTTAATAAAAAAAATTAATCTTAAACCGGATATGCTGATTGTATTAAATGATAGCGTGCCCATTCCAGTTGACGAAAATCTAATAGATGGACAAAGATTATGTATACTTAAAGTTGCTTCTGGAGGTTAGTTATATTTATTGCTCCCGTAGTGTAGTGGCCAATCATCAAGCCCTCTCGAGGCTTAGACTCGGGTTCAAATCCCGACGGGAGCATACTGCTGTTTTTTCTCCTGTTAAAAAATAATAAAAATGTCATTCTCTGTTGAAAATTTTAAAAAAGGGAGCTTTGTAACTAAAAATAGTGATTCAATTACAATAGATAAAAAAGAAAGTTCAAATCTCATCCCTGAAGAATTATGATTTCAACAGGAGAAAACATCATTTTTTATGCATAGTAACCAGGTAGGGGTCTCGTTCCCTACATTAAAAATGAATTTGAATGGGAGCACTGGAGAATAAAAAATTATTGGGAAATATATCATTTAAATAGAGTTCCGGCGTGGGCATTACTTGCATAAGAAAAATGATTTTTATCGAGATATTCAAATCACTATGTAAGCAATAGAAAGTTTTTTAAACAAAATATGTATAGTGATAACAATATACATAATAGAGTTTTATTATGAAAATAAAGTACTGGATTGGGGGAATTATTGCATTATTACTAATAAATTTCAATATTTCATCATTTGCAAATGAAACATTTTCCCAATCGTTAATTACCAATATTAAAGGTAATACTTTGTATGTAGGCGGCTCAGGTCCTGCAAATTATTCCAAAATACAAGATGCAATAGATAATTCAAAAAACGGCGACACTGTGTTTGTATTTGATGATTTGTCACCATATTATGAAAATGTAGTAATTGATAAATCAATAAATCTTATTGGAGAAAATAGATTTTCAACTATTATTGATGGAAATGAACTTGGAAATACTGTTACAATTTCTTCTAATTGTGTAAATATTTCCAAGTTTACAATACAAAACTGTAGTTTTAAATCTAGCGGTGGAATAAAGGGTTCAACGAACTATAGCACGATATCAAATAATAATATCATTTCTAATAATAAGTCTGGTATCGTTCTCTTGTATTCGCATTACAACACGATTTCTGGTAATATAATAAACTCGAATAGGTGGTTAGGAATTCATCTTGGCACTTGCAACAACAACATTATTTCTAAAAATACGATTTCTTCAAATCATCACGAGGGTTTCAATCAATATGACTCACACAATAATACAATTTCAAAAAATGTTATTTCAAAAAATGAATTTGGAATAAATATTGGAAAATATTGTAAAAACAACAAAATTTCAGGAAATATTGTTATATTTAACGAATATGGTATTCGCTTCTATGAATCCAATGAAAATAATACAATTAGAAGAAATTCTATACGCTGGAATATGTATGGACTTTGCATGGAATATTCATACTTAAATAAAATTGAAAATAATAATTTCATAAGAAATGTTTTAAACGCTTATTTTGACTCTTATTATTGGGACGAAAATACAAAAAATTACTGGAATGGAAATTACTGGAACCGTCCAAGAATTCTTCCAAAAATTATATTTGGAATTTTATGGACTGAACCTGGATGGAACAGAGAGCCTGACCTAGCTGTAGATAGAAATCCTGCACAAATCCCCAATAGAATAGGTAGTTGAAATGAATAAAAGAGCGTTGTTTGTAGTGGTAATAATTTTTCTTTTCACTGTTATGAATGCAAATATATCATGTGCCGAGGCAGGTTTAGGCAAATCTTCAAGTGTTTTGTTCAATAGAAATACATTATATGTAGGTGGAGATGGACCTGGTAATTTTTCAAAAATACAATACGCAATTAACAATGCATCAGACGGTGACACAATATTTGTTTATAGTGGTATTTATTATGAAAGAATTATAGTTAATAAGTCAGTCGATCTAATTGGTGAAGATAGAGAAAGTACAGTGATAGACGGTGGTGGAACGTATTATGTTGTTTATATAGGCGATAATAATGTCTCTGTTAGAAATTTCTACATAAATAATAGTGGAATATATGGTACTTATTCAGGTATCAAGATTCATGGTGAGTTTAAAAATATTACAATTGAAAATAACATAATAATGGATAATTATTTTGGAATTTGTATTGGAGATCCGTATTACTATAAAAGAATTTACAATGTAAATATAATAAATAATTATATTCAAAATAACGAATTTGGTATAGGATTTTATGAAGGCTATGAAACTTTTATTGAAAATAATGAATTTATTAACAATGGGATTTTCATTGTTAGATCATCATCAAGAGATAATATTGTTAAAAACAATACAATTAATGGGCTTCCTATTGTATATTTAGAAAAGCAATCAGATAAAATAATTCAACCAAATGTCGGTCAGATAATTCTTATGGATTGTAAAAATATCACTGTTTTTTCCCAACTTCTTGATATAAAATGTGAAATTGGCATTGAACTAATTAGATGTAATAATTGTAATGTAATTAAAAATCATATATCAAATAAATATTTTGGAATCTTATCATATTATTCAGACAATAATAACATTCAAGTAAACCTAATTGAAAATGTTACCAGAGGAATATCAATGGACAAATCTGATAAAAATATTATATCTTTGAACAGATTCAATGATTCTAGTGATTCAATAGAAATAGATGAATCAAATGAGAACGAAATATCTTATAATTACTTGACAAATGGAAGTACCGGAATAGACCTTTGGCATGCAAATAAAAATATATTTTCTAAAAACAACATTAATCATTTTTATGATTATGGAATTAGTTTAGATTTTGCATGTAGTCGAAATCAAATTCTCAATAATTCAATAAAAAACTGTTTAGATGCAGGGATTTTAATATCTGGATCTGGTAGAATTTGGTGGGATATGGCTTGTGTTTTGAATGTTGTTTCCGGAAATGAGATTAAAAATAATGATTTGGGAATAATTCTAGATGATTCTGCTTTAACAAAAGTTTTTTACAATACGATTATGCAAAATAATATTGGAGTTGAATTAAGATCTGCAAAATATAACAGAATTTTTAAAAATAATATTTTTGAAAATAAAGATGAAGATGCCATATTAAAAAATTCGTTTTACAGTAGATTTAATAGAAATTTTTGGAATGAAACTAAAAGAGTACATGTAATCAAAGGTGGTATCTACCGATGGGATTTCTGGGGTAATATATTTTATGAAGTTTTACCAATACCAAGATTTGATTGGAATCCAGTTAAAGAACCTTATAAAATTTAGATGAAAAAATTAAGTTGAAAATGATTTCTGAAGTCTTGATTTTTGGCATTTTTACCTTTAATGTAGACCAATTGCCTACAGCCCCAAATTCATCAATAAGTCTGGCTCTTATAGTATAATCTCCCTTTTTATACCATTCATGTGAAAGGGTAAAATTTTCTCCGGACTTTACAAAATCTTCATTTGTATCTCCGTCACCCCATTCAACATAACATGTCATGTCATCGCCTTCCGGATCAATACAATTAGAAAAATTATAATAATAAATATTACCAGGATTTCCTTCAATAGGACCAGTAATTGTAGGTGTATCGGGTTGGTTGTTAGCCGTACGTGAAGCAGTTGCTAAATAAGAATGTCTTTTCCATTTTTCATTGATATCGTGTCCTGCATTGTAAGCAAGAATGTATCTGCTGTATTCCTCATCGATAAGTAGTGTTGGTGTTCGCTGGAATCCATCTGAAGGAACTCCGAGTGGAAATTGACCTGGAGCGATGATGGGATTGTCAGGATGGCCGATCCAAGTATCTCCCCAATCAGGTGACCAATAGTATGCAATGTGTCCTGAACCGGCATAGTTTTGATTCGAAACCATCAGAACCATGTGAACGCCATCAGCACGAATATCACCAGTACAATGGGCTTGCCAAGCACCGCGAAATGAGAAACCTTGTGGCCATGGTTGAGTCCACTGATATGCAGGATTGTTAGGGTCTGAAGGATCGAAAGTTGGGATTGGATTTTTTTCCCAGTCGGTTATTCCATCCTCACTATCAGCATATGAAATCCGCCAGTTCCAATAAGAGGTCGGAGAGCCATTAAGTCCTCGATAGAAAAGTCGTATTTTACCTTCTGTTCCTAGATGAGGTACCCATACTGGTGTTGGTTCAGACAGACCGCCCTTAATCACACCGTCCTGATTCCAGCCATTTTCCCACCAGTACTCAGCCACAAGTATGTTTTCATATGTCTGGTTGAATGGAACCCCTATTTCTGGTGGTGTGTCGCTAATTGCTACTTGGATAGCTCCCTCCCAACCAGGTAAGCCTTCCCACTCAGGATGTAGATGCTTAGTTCCTGGTCGCACAGTATTATATATAAGATGTTCACCTGTAATAGGGTGCTGAATATATCCAGGGGTGTCGGTATGTTCCCATGCAGGACCGGGATAGGGTCCTCCAGGTTGAACAAGAGGATTATATTTTATTTTCGTCACAGGGTCATAACCAAGCGTCCAATTATTTAGTATATCATACTCATGTTCTCGTTGCGTCATATAGGTTTCATGATAACTATGATACATCAACTTAATCATGTCATCCTGAAGAAAAATAAATTCCTCACCAACAATGCCTCCCCAGTCACCATATAGATATGTCTGATAGTTTGGATCATCCGGATGGGGAGCTGTGATGAAACCTATAGGTGTAAAATCTGGCCATTGACCAAGAGGACCAGTTGAACCATTTGTCTTGTTTTCATTAAATATGCTAAATTCATTATTGTGATTTTCTATGTTTTTTTTCTCCATATCTTGACCATTGATTACTGGAAAAATACTTGATACTATGAAAAATAATACAATTCCAATTATTGTTGTCTTATTCATTTAATTATTTTCCTTTATATAAGTCTCAATTAATTATAAGTATGATTTAATTAATAATATTAATCTTTGATTTATAATATTATATTTAGATATAAATCTTCTGTCAATTAGAATAATTATTGACTCAAGAAATTTCTAATATTAATATCTCTAATTATATACTCCCTCAATCGATTTTAATATATCTTCACAAATTAGATGCATGTTTCCAATCTGGCAGTAATTATAGACACCATTTTCTTTCGTTTCTTCAAAACAAGTAAAATTTAATGAATATTAATTGTTGAATTAAATATTATAATCCTGTTTTTCATGAAAAACAAATAAAAAAACTAGTTGAAAATTTCAAAAATATTTTAAATAAATGAATGTATTATTTTTACGTAAAAATTTTGCTGCTAAGGGATGGAAAAAGAGATAATAAAAAAATTTATAATTGCTATTTGTCTTTTTTTAGTTCTAATTTCAACAATATTTTGTGGTTGTCAAAACAAGCTAAAAACAGTAGATTACATAACAAAAAACAGTCAATGTAACTGTAGCTTATGGGACAAGGATGGATAGCCAATAGCAGACGCGGAGATTCTAATATAAATCATCAAAGTGGGAGGGGAAGCAGTTAGAGAGTATACGACCGCTGACAGCGGAGGATTTACTGATGAAGTATTAGGTACTTTTAATTTATATACAGAACAATCAATCGAATTTATTGCAACGTTAACATCAGATCTTTCTGAACAGTATCCGAATCAGATATTTGGTATAGCCCTTGCAACTCTTACCCGGGATAAAGTTTATCCCGACCATGATTTTGGAGATGTTATGTCTTATGGTTGGACACTATCTATAAATAGATATGTATCATAAATAAAAAGAAGTAATTTGTATGATCAAATAATTGGAAATATTGTACAAATATTCAAATAATCATATATCTTTTTCATTTTTGTACGATTTTTCATTAAATATTCTTTTGTATCATAAGGTATATTTACTTGCATACAGGGAAGAGAGGCGAAAAATATGAAGAAATCAAATATTCGTTTTTTTAAGGCCGGTATTGTTATTTTAATAGCGTTTAGCGTTATGGTAACCTCTGTTCAAGGGGCAACTATTAACTATGAAACTCCAACTATTAATAAGCTGAATCAAAAGCAATGGACAACATTATTTTATCTTGATTATGACTATGGCAATGTGCCTTTTGATGCGCTCGAACAGGTCTTTATCGATGAAATTTCTTCTTCTGAATCAGTTAACGTTGTTGTAATACAAGATACTTTAGATAAACCTGCATTTATTTATTATATTGATGAAAATCATAATAAAACAGTTCTTGAGGAATTGGGTGAGGTCAACATGGCAGATTACATAACTCTTAGGGATTTCATTGAATATGGTAAGCAAAATTACCCTGCTGATAGCTATCTATTATGGGTTGTAAATCATGGAGGTGCATGGAAAGGTGCTTGTATAGATGAAACAAATAATGGTCTTGCTCTATCAATGGATGGATTTCAAAAAGCATTGACCGAATCAGGTGGGGTTGATGTTATTTGTTTCTTGGCATGCTTGATGGCATCTTTGGAAGCAGTTTATGAACTGCGAGATGTGGTTGATGTATACGTTGGAAGTGAGGACCTTGCTTGGGGGTCATCTTGGGATGGTGTGAGTGGTGACATAAACCAATTGCTGACAGATTTTCCTGATTCATCCAATGAGGAAGTTGGTGAAGAGATAGTTAATTCCTTTGTAAAACAGGCAAATCCTCCCGTTAATAAGTTATCAATAAGTGCAATGAAAACAGATAAGGTAGAAACATTGGTTGACGCCCTTAGTGTCTTAGCCAAATATTTTGTAACCCATTGGTTCCGCTCGTATGGTAAGGTTAGCAAGGCATTTGAGAAAACCTTTTTACTAGCTCAATTAGATCAATGGGCTGAGGTTTTTCTAGTATACGATCTTAAAGGATTTGTTGAAAACCTACCTGAGACAGAAAAAACAAAAGCAGTGTTGGATGCATTTGATGAAGTGGTTATTGCAGAGGCTCATGGAGAAGATGAAGTGGAAACACAAGGATTATCTATTTTCATTCAAGCACGTGAATCCCCTTACAAGTTGTACCGAACCTATGTAAACAAAGATACAGGTCTAGATTTTCCAGTGGATACCTGGTGGAACGAGTTTTTATTCTTGTTTATCCTGACAAATAGGATATTGTTAAAATAATGGATGAATTGTAATATAATCCTGTTCAAATACTACTTTATTAGTTTAGTTGATAATGAACAATCCATTGAGATTTTCTTAACTTCTTTGAAAATGCAAACAGATTCATCCATCCCAACTTATTATCTTTATCATCAAAATACGTCCATTCATCTAGAAATCTAATTCCCTTGTTCCATTTTTCAAAATCATTACTGGCGGTTATTCCAAAATAAAATGAAGCATCTTTTCCCAGATGAAAATCTCGTTGAAATTTCTTTCTCCACAACTTTCTTTTTAATACTTGGATTATAAATGTATTTACAACTTCACAAGCAATTTCACAGCCTGGGAAATTTTTTTGAAGATTCAGAATTAAGTTTTTTACTTCATCTTCATGTAAATACATAAGCAGACCTTCGGCTACAAAGAGGATATTCTGATGGTTATCGATTTTTTTCATCCATTCAAAGTCCAGAACTGAAGAAGCGATTAAATGATATCTTAAAGATTCCTTAAAAAATTGTTTTCTAATTTCAATTACTTCAGGAAAATCCAAATCATACCAGGTTAGTTGTTTATTATCTATTCTAGGAAATCTTGTACTCAATCCACAGCCAAGTTCCACAATTGTACCTTTGGGATTTTTCTTTAGAAATGAAGTACAATAACTGTCAAATTTTCTGGTTCTTAGGCTAAGAGCCGCACTTAATTTTTTACCTTGCAATCTTCTTGTTTTCCCTTGCGCAAGATTTTGATGTAATTTTGAGTTCGAATGTAAAAAGATTTTGTTTAATTCATTGGTTATTTCTACAGCTTTGTTATCTACTAGAATTGGATTATCTGTTTGAGATTCCAGTGCTCTTGAATACAGCGGAATAAGTAATGTTTCTGAGATATCTTTAATTTTAGCAATTGATTTTTCATCCATTTATGTCAAATTTTGATAAATAAAATATCATCTTTAATGTTTGCTACTTCAACAAACAAAAAGGATTATTTAATCCTAGATTATTTCAATTGCTACTTCATTTCTTCTAATAAAACCTGGTGCAAATGGACTGTTGTATCTCATCAAAAAAGGTTCTCCTTTGGTTTTCAATTTATGTTTTTTTACTGTTGTTAACAAGAAGTTGATTTTTTCTTCAGTTTTTTTATTGGTTGCATAACCACTGAATTTTATGACTGCTAACTTTCTTTTAGGTTTTATTTCTATCTTTACTTTCTGATTATTTGGCTTGGGAACCGTTTCTTTATCGTATGTTGAAGGCAGTACAAAGGCCATGTAGTTGCTTTGAGAAATAACTGGAGCAGTCATGGGAATTTTTTCTGAGGTAATAACTGGGGTGGTCATTGGTATTTTCTTTCTTGAGGTATTTTCACCTGAGATGTAATTAAAAAGCAATCCAAAGGCACTGTCATCATTATAATCTTGAACCGCAGCTAATATTAACTCAGGATATTCTCTGATTTCTATAGGTTCAATCTTTTTGACAATAGTATAAGGTGCTTTTTCTACCATAATTTAACTTAAAGATGTACAGTATAAATGTTTTGTTATAAGTGTTTAATTACCTCAAAATTATTGTTTTTTAATGTATTTTAAAATATCTTCAACTGTGTAAAAACCATAATCCTTTGCAACGTTTTTAAAAAATCTTTTTATAAAACTTGAGTAAGCAAATCAGTGAAAATGTAGTATCCATTGGATTTTAGCACCTTAATTATTTCATCAAGTGCCTTGATTCATTTCCCAATATGATATAAAACATATGAATAAACAATATTAAATTCTCCTTCATCGAATTTCAAATTCGTTGAATCTCCTTTAAAAAAATCTAGTATTTTTAACATTATCAATATCTTTTGTTGCACTTTGAATGTCATTTTAGCAGGGAATTGTCACAAATCATATCGCTGAATACATCAACTTTAGCATTGTAAAATCCATTCTTCTCACACTTCTGACAAGTTGTTGTAAAACATACATTGGTCGATAGTAAAACCGCTTAAATGCCCAACTACAGTACTTTTGTAGCTCGCCCTCTGTAAAGTTTGTAGATTTTTTTAAAGAACCTGCAAAGCAATAATATGAATCTTTCTCGATCAATCCCTCAGCTACTGCTTCTTTCCACATCTTAGAGCCACGTTGGTATGAAAGATGTCTGAAAAGCGCCATGTCTAGGGAAAGGGATTTGGAGAATTTCAGCGTATTTTTTAAATGCCCATCTGTTTCAATAGGAGCACCAAAAATAAAATTACCCCAGGTCATTATTTTCGTTTCCCTTGCTAATTTGACTGCATTTCTGATCTGAGCGAGGGTAATTTTTTTATTATAATAATCAAGAACATCCTGATTTCCTGACTCCATACCATATGAGATTAACTTTACACCGGCTTTCGCCATCTTCCGGTACAAATCTTTACTAGCGGAATCCACTCTTGCCCCTGCAACAAGTAACTCCAGCTTTGAACCATTTTGAATAAGACCATCCATAATCTTATGGGCACGTTGTGTGTCAGCAAGAAAGTTGTCATCTTCAATTATCACTGAACCGTATTCACTCTGAATTTCACTAAATTCTTTGAGGACATTCTCTGGTGATCTTGTTCTATATGTCCCATTTCGTAACCGATTTGAACAGAAGCGGCAATTAAATGGACAACCCCTACTTGTCAGTATCGAAGTAAATGGTGGTTTGGAGAAATAAATTCCATTAACCATTCCATAGGCGTATTCTTTTACAAGATGGCGGGAGGGAAAAGGAAGTGAGTCTAAATCCTTAATTTCAATTTCTTTTTTGCCAGCTTTTATCAATTTATCCTTTCTATAGAAAACACCTGGTATATCTGATAGAGATATTCCTTTCTCTATTGTTTTAACTATATTGTTTATTATGTGTTCTGTCTCTCCCTGAATGCAGATATTTGCTGCAGGTACATCACGTAGAGCACCTATTGGGTGAACAGTGCAATACAACCCATGTATGATAATAGGAATATCAGGACGATTTTCACGAACATATTGGGCAAGAGATGCAACTTCACCCTGGTTTCCTGGCAAAACGTTTATTATTACACCATCAATAGATGACAACATTTTGCGTAGTTTACCTTCTGAATCTTTTTCGCACGCCACATCAATTAATTCTACCAAATGGCCTTCTTTCTCCAGGGAGGCTGCTATGTAAAGAAGACGAATTGGTGGAGAATATGGCAGCTGATTTATTGCTAATGATTTCTTGTTGAAAAATGAGGACCAACCCTTGGTTGTTCTCATTAGAAGGAACCTTGACATTTAGGTATAAATAATGCGCTATGATATTTAATGACTTCCCCAAATTTGATAATAATTGAAAGATATTTTTTATTGTAATGTAAAATAAACCCTCTTGAATTTCTTCCCCTTGTTTACAAAATCCTGAAACTTAATTTCACCAATTTCATCTAAATTTTTGACGTGACATCCACCATCTGCTTGACGGTCAAATCCCTTTATTTCTACAATTCTAATTGTGTCAATATTGTGGGGAAATCCCATTGCCAATTTAAACAAGCCCGGATCTTTTTCAGCTTCTTCTCTTGATTTATAGTATATTTCAACTGGTAGATTGCGGTTGATTATTTCGTTTGATTTTTCAATAGCATTTTTTATTATACTCACGTCCATTTCCTCCATATTCAAATCCATACGTGCTTTTTCCGTGGTAAGTTGATTGCCGGTTACTTTTAGGTTATAATCCTTAAACAAAACACCACTAAAAACATGAGTTGCGGTGTGATATCTCATAAGTTTGTAGCGTCGCTCCCAGTCTAAAATACAGTGTACTTTATCCCCTTCTTTTAGTCCTTCTTTGTCAATCTCGTGACTTATTTTCCCTGAGAATTTCCCGGTAAAAACAACATTAAATTGATGGTCATCTTTAGTATTCATTGTACCTGTGTCATGTTCAACCCCACCGCCTTTAGGAAAAAATGCTGTTTTATCTAAAATAATAAACTTATTCTGAGAAACAGACTCGACTTTTGCATCCCATTCTTTTAGATACGAATCATCCATATAAAGAACTTTTACCATATTTACACCTAAACGGTATTATATTTTTTACTAAAGGCCCAATATACATAAATGTTATTTTAATTAACTTAAAAGAAATACCTTAAATTTTCCAATATCAATCAGATTAATATAATTGCAATTTGCATTGTGAATATTCTATATTTTTTATTGTCCTAGCAAAATCACAAATATTTTATGAATCTGATATAAGTTTGTATATTCCTCCAGAAATTTGATAAAAAACATCTCTTGTGTTTTAATTCTTGGGGTTGAAAGATCAACAGGTATTATACAACTGTCTGTTAAATTATAAATATTACTTACCATAATAGTCCCAGTGAAATTTTTGTTTGATTTATCAGGTGCAACACAAGTGACCGAGATATTGGTGCTATTATCGGATGTTAGATTAGTTCCACTAAAGGGCTCGAACAACCATGTTCCCCAATCCGGCGAATCTGTAATTGCCCAATTAAGTTGGGAATTTGGATCACCTATATTTTTAACCTGAAAATTCCCATACAATGTCTCTCCAGGTTTTACGTCAGACCAACTTATACTTCCTTCACAAACTAGATCGGGTATTTCAGGTTGTGGTGGTTCTTCAGGTGGAATATAATCTATTTTATACACATGATTTAAAGCTGGTGTTGGAAATTCATTGATATACTGCCATACAATTTCTTCTTCTGGAGTTACTTCAAAAAACTTACCATTGGTACCACCACATATGAGAGTATTACCGTCCTTAAGACGTAGTGCACCACCAAATACGTGGGAATAGAAACTATTAGGGGGATTAGCAGTATAGCTCCAAGTAATATCTTCAGGTCCATAAGCTGAACCTGGTTCGAGATAATACGTTCCATTGGAGTCTACAGGTGGAATCCATTCATCCACAGTGGAATATTGTCCACTCGGACGATTGTTACCATTGTTAAATATAAGCATATTTCCTTCACCAGGATGTCCTTCTTCTATCCATGTTCCATCATGCGGGAAGAATAATTTTTGATCATTGTTGGTTCCAGCATCGTATGCTTCCGGGTTACCCCAGCGATAAATAAGATCGCCGCCCATCCCGCTGTTACCACCACTGTGACCTGCTGCCTCCTCAGCGGTTGTGCTGTGATCAATCACCCAGATCTCATTGAAATTATGAACCGTGACCATTATTTGATCAAAATCTTGATTGTAATCAACAGAATTTGTATGTAGCCAATCACCTACAAAAGAGTCACCATAATTAATATCAATTAATTCTGGATGATCTCCAACAACACCATAATTATCCTTTGATGGATCAAAATCCTGGATAAGATGATCCCAGACATGCCATTCCCAAACAATTTCACCAGTTTCTGGACCTGTGGGTTTGACTTCAATGACATGATCAGGTGAAAACTTATTACCTGAGATTGAATCTGGATCTCGTCCAGCGGCAATGGCCTCCTCACGTGTTTTATATTCCCATGCAATCATGAGTACATTTCCATTAGGCAACATCTCAACATCATGATGACAGAGATAATCATCGGTATGATATCTAAAGTCCCAATATATTGTTCCATTCCATAAGACTTTTTGAATTCCACTACTTGATCCACCCACACCAGAGCTTATAGAACGCAGAATAATGCCGTCACCTAACCAATAGGTAGACGCACCAGGGCTATACAAACTCGTCCAGGTATGATTTATATCACCAGTGTAATAAATTAGATAGGTTTTCTTACTATAATATGGAGAATATAATATCTGCCCCTCCGAAAATCTTCCATCTTGTATAATGTTATAATTTAGGCTCTTTGATAATATAACAGAACTAAAACAAGAGCCAATTGTTGATATTATCAATAAAAATACAAAAACTTGGAATTTGGATTTATAACTCATAAAACCCTCAAATAATAATTAAACAAGTTATATATATATCTGGTTATCAGATAATATATTCAAGAATTATTAAAAAAATTTCAATTCGAATCGATGTTTGATTACTAAAGCAATCGTATTGATTTCCTACATTGTTTAAATAATTAATAATTTATATAAAAAATATTTTTGAACAGATTTGCGTATGTAACTAATTTTTCTGCAATTTGTTCAATATTTATACAATAACTCTTATTTCCTAACGATATGTTCTAAGTTTTGTATAATGAAATAAGAGGGAGTAAGAAATGAGAAGAATACTTGTTTTAATGTTAGTAGGAATTTTATTTATTAGCAGTGTTGCTGCTCTTGATGTAGACAAAAAAAATAATGTATCTATTTTGAAAGTTAACGCTACTTTTTCAAAGCCGATATTAAAACAAATTACCTTCGATGAAAAAATGTTTGTTGAAGTATCAATTGATGAACCTCTTGGTGTTTTACATAACGTTGGTGAACCATTGTTGCCCGTGCAAGTGGAAACCTTTGAGTTGCCCTTTGGAACAAAAATAGTCGATGTTGAATGTGAAGTTGATACGGTGCAATCTTTGTTTCTTTCACAGAAAATCCTTCCTTGCTCTGGACCTGTTACAAATCTTGGAGAACCTGTTTTTAACATGGATAAAACCACGTACCAATCGGATGAATCTTATCCAAGAACTTGGTACAAGGTGTCTACCGGTGGGGGTTTAAACAATAATAATATTCAAAAAACTTTTGTTAATGTTCAACTGTTTCCAGTGAGATACAAACCTGTTGGTGATAGGGTTGACTATGCAAATAAGATTAAATTAACCATTGAATATCAAAAGCCAAAAGAATCGTTGTTGTCTGCAAATGATGATTTTGATATGGTGGTTATAGCCCCATCACAATTTTCTAAGGCAGTTCAACCTTTAATTGACCATAAAAACTCCATTGGTGTAAAAACATTTTTGAAAACCACTGAAGAAATTTACAATGGATACAATGGGGTTGACAAACCTGAGCAAATTAAATATTTTATAAAAGATGCAAAGGAAACCAGTAATATAACTTATGTTTTGTTGTTGGGCGGTTTGAAATCATACTTATATGGTAACCCACGAGATGATGCTAATCAGGGTTCAAAACACTGGAATGTCCCAGTTAGATATACAAACACCGTTGAACAGGGTTCTTTTAATGACCCTGGTTTTCTTTCTGACTTATATTTCATGGACATCTATGATGGAGAAGGAAATTTTTCTAGCTGGGACTCTGATTCCGATGGAGTTTTTGCCCGTTGGAAATACACCAGCGGTGGTAGAGATGAAATTGATTTTTATCCTGATGTTTATGTGGGTAGACTTGCCTGTAGAAACAAGCTTGAGGTCAAAACAGTGGTTAACAAAATAATCAATTATGAAAGCAAACCAATTGATTCTTCTTGGTACAAGAAAATGGTAGTGGTTGGAGGGGATGGTTTTGATGATTCTCCTTACGGAACTAATTGGTGTGAAGATGAGATGATATGCAATAAGTTTCTTTCATATATGACTGATTTTGAGGCAGTAAAACTGTTTGCTTCCAATAAAGAAAACAACTCTGAATATACTCCAATAACATCAAATATTATACGGGAAATTAACGATGGTTGTGGTTTTCTTGTCTTTGCAGGTCATGGTTGTCCATATAAATGGATTACTAATTGGCCCGGGGAATTTGAAAGTTCAATTGAAAACGGCGGAATATCTATTTTTGATTTTCTAAAAATCCGTAATGGAAAAAAACTCCCCATTTGTTGCATAGAAGGAGGCTGTCATAATAGTCTGTTTAATGTAAGCTTTCTTGCCACGTTGCTTGATAAAGATAATTCCCATCACTTGATGACCTTTGGCGTGCCTATCCCTGAATGTTTAGGGTGGACTTTCGTAAGAAAACGTGGAGGTGGAGCAATTGCCAACTTTGGTTATCCAAGTTCTACTTATTGTTCACCTGGTGAAAAGGGTGATTTAGATGGAGATGGAATTAATGAACCAGATATTCTTGAGGCATGGCGACCTTACATGGTTAGACAGTATTACAAACTAATAAGTGAAGGAACTGAATTTCTAGGAGATGTTGCAGGAGGAGCAGTTAGAGAATATATGTTTGCATTTCCTGATGTAAATAGTGCTTATGATGCAAAAATAATTGAACAGGTAATATTCTTTGGTGATCCAAGTTTAAAAATAGGCGGTTATGAGTAAATAATATTTCCATCTGACTTTCTTGCTTTGAAAGAAAGTTGTTGTTGGTTTGCTTCAATCAAGCAATATTATAGAATTATCTGATAGTATATACTTAATTGAATATGTGGTTATTTTATTTCTATGCTATATGTTGATATGTTTGAAAGAACTGTTTAAATGTATAGAAACTAAATGATTTATTTTTTAGGGTTGCTAAGAAAACATCAATCTCACAGAAATCGCTAGGATCATTTTTGTTTACAGTAGTTATTTTCCCTTCGAAATTTGTATTTTCATCATCAGGTGCAACAACTTGCACATCAATTGTTATTAAACCATCTTCAGGTGTTAGGTCTTCACCTTCTTCAGGCGTAAATGTCCATATGCCCCAATCTAGTGTTGACTCTATTTTCCAAGCAAGTTTTGATAAGGGATCACCAATATTTTCAACTGTAAACTCTCCAGTTACTGTCTCTCCAGGTTGTACATCTGTCCAACTAAGGGCACCATTACAATTTAAATCAGGTATTTCAACATCATTACAGGTAAAGGTTGATGCGCTAAATGCATCTAGACCTGCTTCTACTACCGATCCTTCGCTTAAATCTGAGGCTTCAAATCTGACTTTTACTTGATCGGTTGGGGTGACAAAATCTCCCACCATAAAGCCATATTCCTTCCACCCAATAGGCGTGGGAGTTGAAGGCCCAATAGATTCAACCTCCGTCCAATCAGCTCCATTGTTGTTTGAGACATATACCTTGAAATAATCATTATTTGGATCATTTCCATAATTGTTTGTGTACCATAATGCATATTTAATATATCCATCAAGACCATCAGATAAATCTAAAGATGGTGATATTAACCATGTATATCCATCATCGACATCACTGTTTTCCTCAATAGGATCATTATCAGTTAAATAGCACTGACCAGAGCCATCAAAATCAGAAGGAGGATCACCTCTGTTCCAGTCAACAGGCGTTCCTCGCTCCCATTCTCCATCAATACAATCATTTTCAACAGTCCATCCAAGATTACCTTCAAAATTATCTTCAAAAACAGGATTTAGCGCTCCAACTAGTGAAGAATAAACTTCATCCGGTGCTCGAT
>Ga0272441_10007262_pt1 | contig 18078 bp, 13 predicted proteins | sample SSMProp6N_FD_193582 | JGI IMG/M metagenome (GOLD analysis project Ga0272441, IMG submission 193582) | Marine sediment archaeal communities from Little Sippewissett salt marsh, Falmouth, MA, United States - SSM-Prop-6N | ecosystem: Environmental > Aquatic > Marine > Wetlands > Sediment ... | reverse complement strand
CTTTTGCAAAATACACTTATATCCCTCTCCGCGCCCTCGGCGTCTCCGCGGCGCCTTCTGCCCGGGCCCAATTGGGTTCGTTTGGCGCAATCGCCCCCGGAACCCCGGCCACTCTCCAGTTTCGCCACAGAGCTGCAGCAGACACGGAGGGCAACACGTAACCACTTCTGAAATATACACTTATATGTCCCTCCGTGCTCTCGGTGCCTCCGTGGTGTATGCCCTTTGAAGCCCAATTGGGTTCGTTTGGCACAATCGCCACCCCGGCGTCTTGCCGACCATCGCCCGCACCAACGGCCACGAATCTCCAATCCCCAATAGCGAACCTCCCGCCCCAATTGGGTTCGTTTTCCGTTTCCGCAGGTTTGGATCATTTGCATTTCGGGCTCGTTTAAAGTTTCGAGGTTCTTGCTTAGAATTTCCGGGTTCCGACCGGCCCGGCCCGGTGTTCTCCGAGTCTCGCTGGTGAACCCGCGCCAGCCCTGATTTCCCATCGCCGACTTCCAATCGCAACTCCAGTCTCTTAGTTGTATAATCATCATAAGCGACAGTGGGTACGGCGTCAAGGGAAAAACGGCTCGTAAACGAAGTTAATCGGTAAATGGGTAGACGGGTAGATGAGTGTTGTCCCCTTCGGATCACCGGTCAGGGATCACGGTTTTTTTGAAGCCACGAAATATGCGAAAGAATGATGTGGCTCATCCGGTTTGTGCATACTTTCGTGTCTCTTGGGGGCTCTGCCCCCAAACCCCCGGTCGTTGCCCGCTGTCGATCCCAAAGTACCCGAAAACCGGATGAGACTTCATTCCCCGTTATCCACCGTGCTACTGGCGTCGCTCTCGGCGCCGGTCCACGACTTTGGATGGGTGTTCCTGTTCGCGCCGGCGCAGGTCCTGGACGATTCGCTTGAGATCGTGCTGATGCTGCTCGACGTACGCCTCGCGGTTGCGCCACACCTCGGCAATAATCTCATCCCTATACATTAGACGATTCCTCCGAAAGCAACTCCAGCGGCGTACAAATTTCCGGGCAGGTGTAGCCTGCGACCACACAAATTGAACGGATGATCGGCTTTGTCGCAGCGTTGTCGATGTGCCGACAGTTCCACGTCAGGAGATAGTCCACTTCGTGGATGGCCGCAATGGCAATGTGAAGCGCATCACCCTCCGCACCGACAGGCACGCCACCGTCGTCAATAAGTTTCGCTGCGAAACGCTCCGCTTCATCGCTCGCCGTCAGTTCGGGCAAATCCGCCAGGACCTGCAACCGCCTTTCTGCCGCCTCAGGATTGCCCTGCGAGGCCTCGGCAACGACCAGGGCCGATGTGATCAGGTCGTACTTCATCCGCTCCTGCTGCCACCACTGCATGGTGATTTGTTGCCACGCGGCCGCACGCAGGTCCCTGCTCGGTTGGGCCGTCAGATAGCTGATGACAGACGTTTCAATGTAGACGCTCTTACCCATGATGTCCAGGGTACTCGATTTTCCCTCCGAGAACAAGAAACAAGCCAGGCGCTGTCTGTCAGCACGCCGTCGCCTCCTCGACGATTCGGATTTCGTCGTCCGTCAGACCGTTACTGCCGTGCCAATCTCATTTTCCATCATTCCCAGCGTCTCTGCGTCTCCGCGCGAGATCGAATTCTTCTTGCCGCCGCAACTCGCATCGCCATCCCGAAATGATCTGGAAAGAACTTCGAGTTGGTGAGACTTAGAAGTGCAGAATCGCCTCGAAAAAGCACCTGACACCTTCAGTTCTTTCTTCACGAGGTCGCCTCCTCGATGATTTCGATTTCGGCGTCGGTCAGACCGTTGCTGCCGGACCGATGCCTTCGAACGTGACCTGGCGCAATGTCTCTTGTCCGCCGAAGCGTCGAACCGCGTCCAGAATTTCCAACCCGGCCAGGCGGCCCTCACTGTCGTAATCGGCCGCGATCCCCTCGGCCAAATGCTCCGTCGTCACCGTCGCCTCACGGAACACAATCCGCAGCGCATCAACCTCTGAATCGTAGCTTATCTTCATAGCACACCTACCCCTGATGATAGTACGTATACACGGTGACTACAACGCAGAAACGACACGCCCCAGAGAAATGCACGCCCCAATATTGTACCGCACCCCTTTAATTCCCCCGGCCGTGCCATTCGTGACTGTCCCCCCGGAACCCACAGCCAAGTGTCCCCGTATTTCTCTCACGCCTTTGCCTCTGGGAGAATCTCGTCTTCGACGTATTGTCTGAAGTCGGCTGTATTGGTGAAGCAACGGAAACCGGCACGGTTCGCGACTGCGATGGTCTCGGCCGGTTCGTTGAGCAAGACAGCGACCGGCTGACTGAGTTCTTTCTGGATGCCGTCGGGCCAGACAAGATCGAAAAGCGCCCTTTGCTGGCCAGTTTCAGAATCGGCATAGTCATAGGACATTTCGCCTTCCGGCAGGCCCTGCTCTACCATCCAGGCATTCAGAGTCTCAAGTTCCTCTTCCTCATCAGGGCCCGAGATGCCACCGACCACTCTCACGGGCTCGGGAGCCTCCGCCACTGGCGTGACGCCTTCGAGCCAGCGTGTCTCCCCATGCAGCAGTTCCGCAAGTCGCTGGTTGGCCTCCTCGGCAAGGAGAATCTTTCGAGCCTCCAGGAAGGCTCGGTAATTCTCGATCTCCCACAGGGCTGGGTCGGTCGGTATCCACTGCGACGCCAGCGCTCCAGGGTGCTTTTGCTCGATCTCGGGAAAGTACTCTTTGGGCAGACGATCGCTAATACTCAGGTTCGTGTCCTTGGTCAGAAAGCAGAAGTTTGCCAAGGCGTTGACCTCGGGCCGCTTGTAGCCGTGCTTGTACAGACGTGACCGGGGAAAGATGTGATGCACTTCCAGCCGGCTCATCTCGCCAAACAGGCCATGCTTGAGTGGCAGGCCCGTACCCCAATCGCGAGCGGCCCCCATGCGAGTCAGCAGATATAGGACGGGATAGAAGCGTGCCCCCAGACTCCACCCATCGAAATGAGCTGGCTCCACCCGCAACCCGCCATGCCAAAGGCGCAATTGCTCCAGCAGCTTGTCTAACCCACCGTCCTCGGCCTCCAGTGCGGCCAAGTCCTGATCGATGTAGCTCTCTGTGGAACCCGAGAAGCGGCCCCACATGCCCGCCTGAAGGTACCAGAAGAGCAGCTTGTCACGCTCTTTTTCGGATAGCTGTCCGCTGCGTCCGTCGAGGTAACGCACCATCACGGGCACGGCAAACCGACCGAAGAAAACCCGGTCGTGGTCCAGCCCCAACCGACCGTTGATCAAATTCAGGCTTGAATCAATGTGCTTCGTCGCGCGTTGGAGCGCGCCCTGAATTTCTTCGGCGTTCCTCTCGTGTAGAAACTGAAACTTAGCCTCGCCGGTGAGTACAGTGTTCACCGAGCGAAGGAGCCAGTCGAGATTGAAGTTGTATTCGGCTCTGGCCCATGACGCGAGCTTGGCCTTCATCTCGTCGCGGGCCTCAGGCCAGTCGGCGCAGATCTTCGCCAGCGCAAGATCGCCTTTGGAAAGCTTCGTACCGCCGCTGTTGACACGGTTGAAGATATCCACCACAACATCAAGCGTCTTGTCTGGCCCGGTGACCTCTTCCACGTGCAACTCGATGTCGGTGATACTGAGCACGCGCGACAGACGCCCCACATAGTCACCCACCTTGGCCGCAGCCGCCGGATCCTGCGACAACCGGGTAACAAACTCACCCAGTCCCCCTGGGCCCTTTCGCATCAGGCCTGTTACGTCGATCCACAGCGGATCGTCCCGCATCTTCACCGGCTGGTAGAAAGCAAACGTCTCGTTTTCCAGGTGGAATCGCAGGCCCGTAAAAGCCTTCTCGTTGCCGTCGAAGAACTTGGGGGGCTTGCCACGCACAACGCCGTAGAGTGAGGTCATACGCTGCTGGCCGTCGAGCAGGAGCTTCACCACGCCGGCGGCCAACGGCCCGTCTCCGCGATGATCGGCGCTCTTGGACTCCGTGGCCCATACAAGCAGTCCTCCTATCGGGTGTCGGCGGTAGAGCGAATCAAAGAGCCCCCGTACCTGGTCGCGGTTCCAAACATAGCCGCGCTGGAATTCGGGTAACGCCATGTTGCCCATATCGATAAGATCGAGAATTGCGGAGATCTTCATCGTGTCTTCCTTTGGATCGTATCTTGCGTCAGTTCTTCTGGTGCCATTCGGACAATTGAAGGTCTGCGATACTTCTACGACCTCTGCTCTCTGCGTCCTCTCACGGGCTTTCAATAACGCAGGGCACATCGCATTTTCCCAACATGGCCGGCCACTTCTCCGTCTCCGACAGAGAACCGCCCCGGCCTGGAATTTGTTCTTCGCTGCTTTATCCGCGTTGCTCCATCTGGCGATATTGTCACCGGCTTGGAGCGAAAGGGCAAGAAACAACCAGTTTTGTAGGCGTTTTCTTTCGTGAAGAGGGATTGGAATTGAACAAGGATCATTGACGATGGATCGTTTTCTCGGTGTTCTCTGTGGCAGAACGTCGTTTCTTCGCGTGTTTCACGGTTTGGAGGGGGAACAAGCCGAAATTTGTGACCAAGGCTATTGAAATCAGGTACGGCACTCGGGTATTATGGAGTATAGAGCATGCAGAAACACCCGCTATGCGGTCAAATAAGAAACCCTGAAAGATAACGATCGACTCGGTCAGTCCGGCGTCTCATGTAGGCAAAGGGCTGTTGTCCCAACGTGTCGCGGAGGGAGTGTCGTTCGTGTGCAAGTGAGGGCAATTCACAGGGTGTCAACTTTGGCAAAAGGAGGATGTATCATGTTCAAGCGATCATTTCTTGTGTGTCTTTCTGTATTGATCCTGGGCTCGGCCGGATCGGCGATGGCCGCACCCGACCCGACCCTCGTGGGCTGGTGGACGTTTGACGAGGATTCCGGTACTACCGCGATGGATTCCTCCGGCAATGGCCCCGACATCACGATGGTGAATACGACCTGGGAAGAGGGGTATCTGGGCGGTGCCGTACATTTCCATGGCGAGGGCTATGGAAGCGACACGGCTTTTACCTTCAGCGAGAATGCCATCACGGTATGTACCTGGGTGTGGGAGGATGCGTTCGTAGCCAATCAAGTCGAGCGATACGTCTCGATTGGTCCGGAAGTCGCGGTCATTCGCCGGAACTCCGATGGACGACTCCACTTCTACGCCACCATCGGCGGTTCGTTCTCGCACATCTACGTGAGTGACGTTCTCACCGAAGGCCAGTGGCACCACGTGGCGGGCACCTGGGACGGGACCACCCAGATCCTCTATCTCGATGGCGTGGAAGTTGCCAGGCTCACGCCTTCAGGTGTTCTTACCGCTGGAACGATGGTCCGCCTGAGCAGTCCGGATGGAGAGCCGCTCAATGGCATGTTGGACGACGCTCGCATCTACAACCGTGCGCTGTCGCAGGATGAGATCCAGAGTCTGATGTCAACCGAGCCCCTGACGTCCGCCGGTTCGCCGTCGCCTCGCGATGAGAGCATGGTGGCGCAGACAGCGGTGCAGCTCGAGTGGCGTCCGGGCGAGCTCGCCAGCTCGCACAAGATCTACTTCGGCGAGAGTTTCGACGAGGTAAGCGAAGGCCTGGTGGAACCGGTTATTACGACGGATGCGTCACTTACGGTTGGAACGGCGCCGCCCTATGCGGCAGGGCTGACCCCGGGCCAGACGTACTACTGGCGGGTAGACGAGCTAAACGATCTCGAACCGAACAGTCCTTGGCAAGGCAGTGTCTGGAGTTTCTGGGTCCAGCCGCTGAAGGCCTACAATCCCACTCCGGCAGACGGCGTCCCGTTTATCCTGCTCGAACCGGATCTGGCCTGGGAAGACGGCATGGGCGTTTTGTTTCACACGGTGTTCTTCGGCGAGAGCTACGAGCAAGTCGATGCCATGACGGCCGGCTGGATGACGGCCGCTGCGACCATCGCCCCGGCGCAGGTACAGTTGTACGGACCCTTGCAGGCAGACACCACGTATTACTGGCGCGTCGATGAATTCGCCATGACCGGGGTCACGAGCAAGGGCGATATCTGGAACTTCACGACCGTGCCGGAGATCGCGGTTGCCGATCCCGACCTGACGGGCTGGTGGACGCTCGATGAAGGCGTCGGCGCGACCGCCGTGGATTGGTCCGGGCACGGCCATCATGGCACGCTCGTTGGAGACCCGCAGTGGACAGATGGTTACCACGGCGGCGCCCTGGAGTTCGACCGCAGCGACTACGTCGAAACGGGCACGAACGCTACGGATCTCGGCATCGAGGGCAACAAGCCCAAGACGACCATGGCCTGGGCCCTGACCCGCGGCTTCAATGGTGGCGGCCTCTGGGACCTCGGCTCCAACAACGACGGACGAGACTGGTCCGTACGAACCACGAGCAACCTCAACGAATGGCGCGTCCAGCGCTGGGGCTTCCCGACCTATGATTTCGATGTCACGGTACCGTCCATCGACGAGTGGACGCACTTCGCCCTGGTCTATGACGGCGCCGCCGGAGGCAATGACAGCCGCCTCTACGCCAATGGTGCGGTCGTGGCCAACCAGACCATCGAGCTGGACACCGACCCGAGCACGAGGACCTTCCAGATCGGTCTCTGGAGCGGGACCACGTTTGACGGCGTGGTCGACGACGTGCGTGTGTACGCCAAGGCGCTGACCGAGGCCGAGATCGCCGAGGCCATCCGAGGCAACCCGCTGTTGGCCGGCAGCCCCACCCCCGCTCCCGGTGCGACCGTGGACATCCGCGACGCGACCATGGCGAGCTGGGCAGCCGGCGATACGGCCGTCTCGCACGACGTGTACTTCGGCACGGATAGAGATGCGGTCGCTGCGGCCGACAACGATGCCCCCGAGTTCCAGGGCAACCAGCCGGGAACGAGTTTCTCGCTGGCTGACGTGGTCGAAATGGGTGGCGAGTACTACTGGCGCATCGACGAGCTCGAGGCCGACGGCGCCGTGCAGGCCGGTTACGTCTGGAGGTTCACGATACCGGATTATCTGGTCGTGGAAGACTTCGAGAGCTACACCAACGACGCTGATACGTTGCAGCGAGTCTTCCAGACCTGGATCGACGGCATCGGTTTCAGCGAGCCGGCGCCTGGTCAGGCCGGCAACAACACGGGCGCCCTGGTCGGGCACGACATCTGGACCGAGGGCACGCCGTATACGACCATCGTCGAGACCGCCAACGTCCACGGCGGCGCCCAGGCCATGCCGATCTACTACGACAACAGGGTCGCCCCCGGCCGCTCGGAAGCGGATCGAACCTTCACGCCGGGCCAGAACTGGACTATCGAGGGTGTGACGACACTCGTCGTGCACTTCCGTGGCGAGGCCGACAATGCGGGCGATCTGTACGTCAAGATCAACGGCACCAAGGTCCCCTACCCCGGCGACCCGGCCGACATCGCCGGCCGCACGTGGGTGGCATGGGAGATCGACCTGCCCTCAGTCGGCGTGAGCCTGACCAACATCACGACCCTAACTATCGGCATAGAAGCCGGCCAGACGGGTCTCTTCTACGTCGACGACATCATCCTGACCAAACCCTGAAGAATGTGAAGGCATAGGAGAACAACGCAAACCGCACGAACAGAAACCTCGCCACCAACAGGGGCTGCGACCCCCAAATCGCAGCCCCTTCTCTTGTGGAGGCCAGGAAAGAAGTAAAAGCCCCAGATGGACACGGATTCGATTTCTCACACGAAGCCACGAAGAATGACGGGCCACGTGCCACGGGACACAGGGCACGAACGACGAAATACGAGATACGAACGACGAGATTCTATATGGAACCGCAGATGAACGCGGATGCGACCTTGTCATTGCGAGCGCAGCGCGGCAATCTCACGAGCCACCGAACGCGGATGTACCCTTTGGGGACGCAGATAAACGCCGATTGGCACCGATTCAAACCCATTTCAAGCTGCGAAATACGCGAACCACGCGAAAAAACGACCTTTTGCCACAGATACTGCTATGAAACCACGAAAACCGCAGATGGACGCAGAGGAACTCAACCCTAAACACTCAAAACTAAAAACTCCCCCTCTCCTCCCCTCCCTTCACCCAAAAACCCTGCTACTTTCTTGCATTTTCCCCTTGCATCCCCCGCACACAGCCGACATAATACTATTACTTGACGTGCGGTTTATGCTCCTTTGATCGACACCAGCGATTCTGACCGCGAGAGAAAATGGTTCGAGGCCTGAAGGGACGACATGAAGATGGCGGTGCCGAGGAATGGCTATGTGGTAAGTGACCAGGATTCGTTGCGTGGCAGCGAAGGCGAAGCGCTAAATGCCAGCGGAAAAGTACCGAACACGAATGGCATGAAGATAAGGCATAGCACTGTCACTCAAACCGCGTTTTTGCCTCGAAAACGCATGGCCTTCGACAGATGCCCCGCCTACCTTCATGGCATTCGTAGCGGACACCTTTAATTGACTCAAAGGAGCAAAAAGTAAGTGGCTGTCGCCCCTTATGCAAGCAGAACTCAGGCAAAATATCGACGTGCATAGCCATTGAGATTACGGATGCCACGATCGTTGCAGATAGCGAAAACTTTTTCAATGCACCAACCGCATTTTCTGCCGTGGTTGCCGTATTTTGCGAAGCTTGCGAGTGCGTCGAAGTTCGTTGTCATGGACAATGTCCAATATAGGCGATACTACTACCAAGCAAGAACGCGAGTTCGCGTTTCAATCCGATCGGACGAGACTCGCTGGTTGATACTGCCAGTTAGGTCGTCAACGCGACTGCTCATTCGTGACATCAAGCTGGCTGGACGGAATCCTCTGGAACGAGTCAAGAAGGACCTCACAAATACTTATCAGAGAGCCCCACACTTCGCTTCCACATGGCCCACAATAGAGCAAGCCCTATCGGTGCCGCACAGCGATCTCTTGCAGGTCAACATAGCATTGCTGCATGCTGTATTCTCCCTTCTCGATATCGCACCCCCTTGTTTTCACTTGAGCAGTGATTTGACTTGGTCTCAAAACCGGGAATTGAGGATCGCAGAGGCGGCACGCGTTCTCGACGCGACCTTGCTGTTGGTGGGTTGGGGGGGAAGCAGCACCGCTCATGACCAGAAGGCACTGCACGAACACGGAGTGACAATGGTACATGTGAGTCCCACACGTATGCTTGCGGAATGTAGGAATACGCACACGGGGCTGACCATCCTTGATACGATATTCCTTCGCGGCCCAGCGTATACGGCAGGAATCATAGAAAACGCATCGCGTATGTTCCATGATGCCGTCGCTACTTTCGACAGGACTATTCTATGACAGACTACAGCGTATTGAAAAGGGAAACATTGCTGAAAACACCCCGATTCTCCGTGGTGCATGAGGCCCTACGGAGTGAAGAAGGTGTATATGCCGATTTCACCTATCTTGACAAGCCTAATGCTGTCGCAGTCCTCCCGATTGAATGTGATTCTGCATACCTTGTCGAACAGTACCGGCATGTTGTTGGAGACTCCCTGTTGGAAGTGCCTGGGGGGCGTATCGAGAGCGGTGAGAAGCCCGAAACGGCTGCTCGGCGTGAACTCGCTGAAGAGTGCTCCCTTTCATGTGGAGAGCTCGTGCACATTTGCACCGTGGCTCCCATGCCGAGCGTTGCGAATGAGATAATCCATGTCTTTCTGGCAAAATCACTGCGCCCTATTGCCGCGCACCGTGACAATAGCGAGGATTCGATTGGTGTTTGCAGGGTTGATCTCATACAACTGGGTTCCTTGCTTCGCGTAGACAGGCGTATTCCCCCCGTTGACGGCTTCATTCTCTATCACATCCTAGTCAATTACTATCCCGAGTTCTTGCGGTCCAGCTTGCAAAGGAGGTCCGGCAATGAATAACCACAAAGCTACCATCAGCCAACATGAGTTTCTGTCCAATGGTATCACGTTGCGAGCCACGGCGATCAAACCAAGAGTGCTCCCTCATCCTTCTGAGCAGGCTGTTGTAGTAATGGCCACCGGTGACGGCCCCAAAGGAACCCAAAGTTCAAGTTGGAAACCACTCACCGATGCTGTGATCGCGGCGCGAGCATCGGTCTTCCTCTTTGATTTTCAAGGCTTGGGTTTAAGCGATGGCGTACAGGGCGACCTCACAATAACTGCTGGAGTCGAAAATCTTCGTGACGCGATATCGGCTCTGCGCGGCCTAGACTGGGCTAGAACGGCGCACATCGGCGGTCTTGGATCCAGCTTCGGCGCATGCGCAATGCTTATACTGCAGGGACAAGAATCTCCGTTTCTCGCTGTTGGGCTGAAATCGCCTGCGTCCTTCCTGCCGGAAGCGTATGAGAATGAACACGGAGAAGAAGGGATGCGCATATGGGCAAGCAAAGGTAAGAGTCCAATCACTGGTTACGACTATAAAGCGTATCTGGATTCTCTTACGTACAATGTTTACCGTCTCGCACGTAACATTTCATGCCCGACCTTGATCGTACATGGGGCGGCTGATACGGTCGTGCCTGTAGCACAGAGTCGCAGACTTGCCCGCGCACTGCGAAATTGCGTTGCGCTAAACGTGCTTGACGGAGTGAACCACGACTACAAGCAGCCAGGCGCGCTTGAATCTCTATCTCAACATCAGAGCGCGTTCTTCTCCGCCTACCTTGTTGGCAAGAGGAGGAACCATGAAGGATGATAGCCGCTCCCCAGACAAGAACATAGCTGTGCCTGACCAATTGGCGCTCGTAAGCGCCGCGATCCTGAGTGCCGTAATAGTCCTTCTGGATTTCGTGGGAGCCCTCTCCAAGATTCCCTGGCTGGCAAATCGCGTGCCAACACTCACTCTGCTCCTTCTGGCATTTGTGGCAGCATACCTTGTAATCGAACGACGCAAGCATTTTGATGAACATAACAGGAGAATGGAGACTTCTCACTCGGCGGTTCTTCAATCGTTGACCCGTAGTACCACGACGATAATTGCATCAGTCAGTGGGGTTCAGATTAAATCCTTTTCTGACAACACTCAACTTGTCTCATACATTGCTAAGCGACTGAAAGAGGCTAGGCATACAGTAGACGATCTCACATGGAGCCACAAGTTGAGCTTGGTGCAACACTTGCCCGCGCAAAAGAAGGTTGAAGAGAAATATCAGCAGAGAATCGCGGAGATCTCGGAACACATCCAGTATCGAGAGGTGTTCGTCTTCAATAAGGTAAACAGGGTGGATAAGCTCAATCGCAGACTTCAAGAAAACTCCTCAGGTTATTCATGCGCCTACTATCATCCGACGGATATTCCCCTGGTGCAATTTGTGATAATTGACAAAAAGGAGATTGTTTTTGCCGGGGATGTATTTCCGTCCAAGTGTGCGATTAGGAGCCCACATCTAGCAAGCCTCTTTCAATCCTACTACGATGAAGTCTGGGAACACGCAACAAAGCTCAAAGAAGGTCAGGAAATCAAGTGGGAAGAGGTGAACAGAGTATTGGCAGAAGCTTCGCCGGGTGCCAAATCGTAGAGACCGGCAGACTTGTAGTATGGAACGACTGGTGCGCCTGCTGGTTTTGGCGAGAATTAGACGTGTCCGCTACAATATTCGGGCGTTGAGGCGGGGAGCTTAAAGCTGTGCGGTACAATATTTGAGAGGTGCGGGGGAAGTAGTTATGAGTTTTTAGGTTTTGGTTTTGAGTTGAAGGAAGCGAGGCGAGGGGGCGAGCGGAAATCATTGAAAAAGGATGAAACTGTAACAAAACGGTAACACTCCGATGGCACATTGTGCTTGTGTGCAATGAATTGCTTTTGCTACTCTATTTTCGAAAGGAGTGCAGCCATGGAGAAGAAACATTTTTTGCATCTGGTGTTGCTGCTGGTTGTGGTGTTGTGTCCGGCGGCGACGTTTGGGAAGTCGGCGTCGGTTCTGTTGCGGGAGGGGCTTTACGCCGAGGAAATCGAGGGCGATCTCGATGCGGCTATCGAGATTTACCGTCAGATTATCGCCGACAGCACGGCCCAGCGGAAGCTGGTGGCCCAGGCGTTGTATCGCCAGGGGATGTGCTTTCTCAAGAAGAGGAACGAGCCGGAGGCGCGGGCGGCCTTGCAGAAGCTGGTGAACGAGTACAAGGACCAGACCGACATCGTCGAGAAGGCCAGGCCTCTGCTCGATGATTTGGGCAACGCCGATCCGGCGGCGCTGATGCCGCCTGGGACGATGATGTATATCGAGATCGGCAGTCCCGGCCGGCAGATCGAGACCATTCTCAACATGCTCAAGGGGACGCCCTTCGAAAATCCGCTGGCCGTGCTGGCGAACCAGGGGCAAGGGGGCGGTGCGACGAACCCGGCGGACATGGTCGGGGCCCTGCTCAATCCCAGCATGATGGCGGAGTTCAAGAAGATTCGCGGCATCGGCGTGGGCATCACGGGTCTGGCCCAGGACTCGCCCCCCGCCACGATCGTGTTGTTCCCGGGCAAGAGCGACGCGCTGCGCGGGATTCTGCTGGCAGCACTGGGCATGCTGGGCCGATCCACCGATCCGATTGAGGGCATGACCGCGGTGACTTTGCCCGATGGCGGAGGCGCCGCCTACGACGATACCGTGGTCATCGTCGCGACCCCTGCCGCCGGCGCCATGGATCGCCTGCGCTGGTCCGTGAGGCAATATAAGGGCCTGGCCAACGGGCCCACGCTGGCGACCAGCAACCGGTCCTTCCGGAAGATCAGCAAGCAGGCCCGCCAGCAGAACGCCCTGACGATCTGGATGAACGTCAACGAGGCCTTCGACGGCCTGACGAAGATCATGCCCCCCGAGGCGATCCCGCAGGAAATTCGCATGGCCGACAGCATGATCGACTTCAAGAACGTGAACGATCTGATCGCCACGCTGTCGCTGCGCGAGACGGGCGTGGCGGTGGAGGCCAATCTCAACTTCAAGGAGGGACATCAATCCCTGGCGTACCACATGATACGGACGCCGAATCTCAATAAGAACGCGCTAAAGGCGGTCCCGCCCGAAGCGATTGCGTTGATCAGCGTGGCGTTGGGCGAGGCCGATACGCCGCAGGCCCAGGCGCTGAGCGAGCAGATCAAGAACGGCATGGGGCTCGATCTCGGGCCGGAGCTGTTCGAGAATATCGAGCAGATCACGCTGTTCGCCCTGCCGCTGGGCAAGGTGGCCGAAAGCACCGATGGTCAGTTGCCGGCCGCACTCAATTCGCTCGGCCTGGCCGTGACCAGCTCGAACCCCCAGAAGACGCAGCAGATCCTCAGCACATTGCTGCAGTCGGTCAATCTGCTGATGCCGGGCGCAGGGGCCAGCGAACCGGTCGACGGCAAGTACGATTTCACGCTGGTCAATTATCAGAAGGTCTTCTGCCGGATCAACGAGGCGGCCAAAACGACCGTCGTCTCGCTCAGTCCCGATTTGGCGGATACATCCGTTGCGGCCCTTGCCGGCGGTCCTTCGGCGATGCGCCGGGGGCACTTCGGCGATGCCTTGAGCACGCTGTCGCCGACAACGAGCAAGCTGGTGACGGTCAACGTCGCCGGTGCGCTGCGATTCGCCCGGGAGAATATGGAACTGCCTTCCGAGGCGGCCGAGAAGGTGGGCGAGGCGCTGGGGCAATTAGCCGGCGCCAGCGAGAAAACGACGGTCCGACTGCAAACGAACGAGGAAACCAACAGCCTGGGCATTCGGCTGAGCGTCAGCGATCTGCCGCCGGTGGGCGAGGTCTTCGGGCCCATCATGCAGATCGTGCAGACCATGCAAACCGTGGAGGCCCAACAGGCGGGCCGACAGACAGCGACCAGGATCCCGGCGGGCATCGCGGCAACTGAGACGGCGCCGACGATTGACGGCAAACCGGACGCAAGCTGGGCCGACGCACCGCAGTATGATCTCAAGAACAGCTTCTACGGCGCCCCGTCGTCGGACGCCGACCTTTCGGCCTCTTTCAAGGCCCTCTACGACGAGGACCATCTCTACCTCCTCGTCGATGTCACCGATGACGACCTGCAGAATGATTCGGATGACTTCTGGCAAGACGACTCGGTCGAGGTCTTCATCGATGCCGACAACAGCAGAAGCGAGAGCTACGACGACAACGACTACCACTACCATTTCGGATGGGATGCCTCTTCCCCGGCCCTCGGCGAAGCGCACCACGGGAATATGCGCGGCGTTGCAGCGGCTTTTGCCCGCACCGAGGCCGGGTACCGCGCCGAGATCAAACTGCCATGGTCCACGCTCGGTACGAAACCTGTCGCCGGCATATCCATCGGATTCGATGTACAGGTCAACGACGACGACGGCGGCGGCGAGCGTGACTCCAAGATCGCCTGGCACGCGCCGCAAGACGATGCGTATCTCAATCCGCAGGCCTTCGGCGCGGCCCAACCGCTCGGCCTGGTCGGCTGGTGGAAGCTGGATGAATCCGGCGGGACCACAGCCACCGACGGCTCGGGCAACGGCCACCACGCCCTGACCCGCGGCAATCCGACCTGGCAGCCGGCAGGCGGGAAAGTCAGCGGCGCGGTCGCCCTGGACGGCGACGGCGATTACCTCGAAATCCCCGACGAGTCCGCCTTCGACTTCACCAGCGGCGTTACCGTCGCGGTCTGGGTCAAGGCCGACAGCCTGGACAAGCCCTATCAGGCCATCGTCACCAAGGGCGAGTGGGCCTGGCGCATCCAAAGAAACGAGGAGACCAGCACGCTCGAGTTTGCCTGTTCCGGCGTGCGCATCCCCAGCGAACACCCGTACGGCCCCCTCTACGGCACCCGTGAGATTACGCTCGGCCAATGGCACCACGTCGCCGGCGTGTACGACGGGAAGCGCATGAGCCTGTACATCGACGGAACGTTGGATGCTTCCCAGGAAGCGTCGGGGCCGATCGGCGTCGATGACGATCCGGTCCTGATCGGAGAAAACGCCGAACAGCGGGAGCGCTTCTGGACCGGCCAGATCGATGATGTGCGAGTCTACAACCACGGCCTGTCCGACGAAGACGTGGCCGTCCTGGCGCGAGGCAAGACAACACCATAATGACAAGCGTGCGAAAGCTGAATCCTGGTTACGGTCAATTCCGGTGGGTGGTATTGCTGCTGGCAGTGGCAGTGATACTGCCCACCCTTTGCCTGCTCTGGTTCATGAACGAGGCCGTGAGCAGCACGCGCCTGGCCGTCCGGCAGAAGCTTGTCACCATCTACGAGGACCAGCTCCCGACCGTAGCCCGCCAGGTCGAGGAAGGCTTCGCCGCCGACTGTCGCAGCGCCAAGGACAAGGCTCGGGGCCTGGACCCGTACGGCCAGTTTCGCCTGGCGGTAACGGAGCACCACTGCGAGGGACTGATCGTCTATAGTCCCAACGGGGACCCCCTTTACCCCGCCCTGTCCGCCGGCGACAGCGCGACGACCCGAGCGGCCGAGAGATTTGCCGACGCCTGGGAGCTGGAGTTCGCCGAGGCGGAATACGAGCAGGCCGCCCAGCGCTACGAGCAATACGCGCGAATCAGTGACGGACGCGCCCGGCTCATCGCCCGTCTGGCCAAGAGTCGATGCCTGCGCAAGCTGGGCCGGGGCGACGACGCCATCGCCGAATGCAAAGAAGTGGCGACGAGCCCACTGGTCGATGCCGGCGAGGACTCCATCCTGGTCCTCATCGCCAACGCCCGGCTGTTGCTGTTGAACTGGACGCAGGGGCAGCCCGCGTACACGGAGCTGACGGCCGAGACATATCGCGCGCTCCTGTCCATGCTGTACCGCTCGAATCAGGCGGGGGCCGCCCTGCCGGCCGACCAGAATCTTTTCGTCGCCCAGAAAGCCCTGGAAATCGCTCAGGCGAATCCCGAGCTGGACGTCTACGCGCGCGAGTATTTCAAAGATTCCCTGGCGAAGCTGGTTGCGGCCGAAGAACGGTCCCTCGCCTTCGTCGAGCAGTTCCCGGCCGCCGAGACACTGGACGATTGGCCCGCCGACACGCTCCAGAGACTCCCGGGCCCGGAAGACACGGCCTACTACGGGATCGCACACAGAGACGACGCAGGCAGTTGTGTGACGCTCCTGTCACGCGAAGGGGCCCGTTCGCTGTTGCGGGACTACCTCCAGAGCTTCACGGACATCTACGTCGAGTTTTGCGTCCTCGACGATGCGGGCGAGACCATCTTGGGCCGGGCCGAGCCGGCGAACGAAGCCTTCGCCACCGCGCCGCTGGGGCAATTTCTTCCCGGCTGGACGATCACGGTTCACTTTCGCAGCGGAAACGTCTTCGAACAGGCCGCCAGCGAACAGATTGCGATTTACACCTGGACCGGCATCCTGGTCATCATGCTGATCCTGCTCTCCGGCGCGGTAGCGGCCAAGTCGATCGGCAAGCAGGTCCGGCTCAACAAGCTCAAGAACGATTTCATCGCGACCGTCACGCACGAATTGAAGACGCCGCTGGCCTCAATGCGCGTTCTCGTGGAGACGCTCCTGGAGGGCAATTACCGCGACCAGCAGCAAGTCACCGAGTACCTTCAGCTCATCTCGCGCGAGAACGAACGGCTCAGCCGGCTGATCGACAACTTCCTGACGTTCTCCCGGATGGAGCGCAACAAGCAGGCGTTTCGGATGCGGCCGACCTCGGCGACCGCGATCGCACGTGCCGCCGCCGAGGCCGCCAAAACCAGGCTTGGCCGGGGCAACTGCGTCTTCGAGACGGACATCCCCGAGGACGGGCCCGAGGTGCAGGCGGACCCCGACGCCATGGTCACGGTCCTGGTGAACCTGCTGGACAACGCCTACAAGTACTCCGGCGACGAGAAACACATCATGTTGCGCCTCCGGGCGCAGGACAATGCGGTCTGCTTCACGGTCAGTGACAACGGAATGGGCATCCCGCGTCGAGCCACCAGGAAAATCTTCCGCCGGTTCTACCAGTTGGACCGCAGCCTCTCGCGCCGCGCCGAAGGGTGCGGGCTCGGCCTGAGCATCGCCAAGTTCATCGTCGAGGCCCACGCCGGCTCGATCGGCGTCGAAAGCAAACCCGGACAAGGCAGCACCTTTACCGTCAGGCTGCGTGCGCGGTAGGCTATCTCATCGGACGCCACGGAAAGAAAGTGGGGGACGCATTATGGAAGGCAACGGAAAGAACCGACGGACCACACGTGAGATCGTGCTGGCTGCATTGCTGGCCTGCATCGCCGGACCGCCGCACACCACCGACGGCAAAGAGGGTCTGGAAACGGCGTTGAAAGAAAAGCCCAACCTGGTTATTTTAGACATCACTCTTATTCAGGAGATAAGCGATATCGGCTACCGATTCGAGCTGCCCTGAGCGATGGAAACGATCCTGATAGTTGAAGACGATCCTGCGATGCTGCGGGGCTTGAAGGACAACTTCGAGTTTCACGGCTACCGCGTCCTGACGGCCGAAGACGGCGAGGAGGGCCTCAACACCGCTCTCAATGCCAGGCCCGATCTGCTGGTGCTGGACATCATGCTGCCTAAGATCAACGGCTACGAAGTCTGCCGGCTGATCCGCAAGGAGAAGCTCGACACGCCGATTATCATGCTGACGGCCAAGGGCGAGGAATCCGACATCGTCCTGGGCCTGAACCTCGGGGCCGACGACTACGTGACCAAGCCGTTCAGCATCAAGGAGTTGCTGGCGCGGGCCGAGGCGCTGCTGAGGCGGACCCGAACCGCCGAGACCGACGTCTACGAATTCGGCAACTGCACGCTGGATATCCCCGCCCGCAAATTCACCCGCGCAACAGAGGAGGTGAAGCTCTCGCCCAAGGAGTTCAGGCTGCTGGAGATGTTCGTCAAGCGCCCGGGCCGGGCCCTGACCCGCGACGAAATTCTCAACTGCGTCTGGGGCTACGACTCCTTCGTGGGGGCCCGCACGATCGACCGCTTCGTGACCACCCTGCGAAACAAGATCGAGCCGGACCCCCACCACCCCGTCTACATCCACACCCTCCGCGAAATCGGCTACAAATTCGAAGCCCCCTGAGGCCACCAAAGCCAGAAGCCGTACCTGTGAAACTATTCTGGCATTCGGGTGATGGTCGACTTATCTGCCGCGCGTGGCGTTATACAAGCCCC
>Ga0272441_10007261_pt1 | contig 18080 bp, 14 predicted proteins | sample SSMProp6N_FD_193582 | JGI IMG/M metagenome (GOLD analysis project Ga0272441, IMG submission 193582) | Marine sediment archaeal communities from Little Sippewissett salt marsh, Falmouth, MA, United States - SSM-Prop-6N | ecosystem: Environmental > Aquatic > Marine > Wetlands > Sediment ... | reverse complement strand
AGGCAGGTCGGCAATCGACAGATTGACCACCCAGACGCTGTCGACGTGGTGGGCCTTCATATCGTCCAGGCAGGCATCGACGTACTGCCACTTGTCCATGCCAGATTGTTCGGCAAGCCCGCCAACGCGCTCCCAGGGCCAGTAAACGCCCAGAGGGAAGCTGTCGGCCAGTGGTTGGGGCGCCGGATCGGCCTGACAAGACAAGGCGAGGCATGTGACCACAGTCACAACTGCTCCCAGGTATCCAAGGCGCGTGCAGTCCATCGGCTCGTCCTCCCGATGACGGAATAAGAAGCGGCCACGCGGTATCACGTGGCCACTTCGCGGGACGTTGAGCCATACCTTTGTTGCGCCACAGGCACGGGAAGCCTGCTACCCTACTGGAAGGGGTCAATCGCCAGTTGGCGGCGGGCTTCGGCGACTGTGATCCACCTCGCGTGACCGTCCACATAGCCCACAACCACACCGCCGTTGTGGAAGCCCTGGTCCGGTATGTCGGCCGCACTGCCTACTGGGCTATCCCCCCCCAAGTCGGTCTCGAACAGGGCGATGGCCTCGGCCGGCCTTGCGATGCTGGCGAGCTCGGCGCCGAGAAGCAAGTCATTCAGCGCGTAGCCCACAGGCGTCTGAGGTCTGGAGGGGCACCGGTAGATACCTTCGGGTTTGATGTACAGACGGAGTTCCTCGGCCCACTCTTCGCCCGGCAACGCCTCGTCGTGGTCCTGCGCGTACAGGAGCAGTCCGAGTGCGAGTTGCTTCACGTTGCTCAGGCACGAAGCCGTAAGCGCCTTCTCCCGCGCTTTGCCGATCATCGGCGCCAGGAACAGCCTCATGATGTTCGCGCCGCCGGTTTTCGCGGAATACTTCAGCGTGGTGTCAACCTTCATTGTCTCGAGGTTGATCTTGTACAGCACACCGCCGTCGATGACGTAGAGCCACTTGCCCTCCTTGAAGCAGGGGATGTCTTTTGACGCGCCCCCCCGGCCCATGAAGGTGAGCCAAGGGAGCATCGCCATCTCGGCCCCGCCCCCATGCCGCCCTTGGCCCATGAGCATGTACAGCATCATGAGCTTCGTGGGGTCGATCTCGTCACTCATCATGGCGCTGAGGAGCGTGGCCTGCTCGCGCTCCATGCCCATCTGCATGAGCATCTCGACGTCTTGTATGATCTCGGGCGGGAGCTGCTCTTCAGCCTCCGCCGCGGGCGGTCCTTGCTCCTGAGCGACGCCCACGGCGCACAGACACAGCCCGATCACCATGACTGCAGTTGCCTTACGGCACATCTTCATTCCCCCAGATAGGAGCTCTCAGCACGCAGACTGCGGTCGGCACGTCGCCGATCCACAGAGTCGAAGTTCCAACAAATGCATGTCACTCGAAGGGCTCGATGTCCAGTTCACGGCGGGCTTCAGCGACCGTGGTCCACTTTGCATGACTGTCCGCGTAACCCAGAACAACACCACCGTCGTGGAAGCCCTCGTCGGGGATATCGGCCGCGTTGCCCACAGGGCTCTCGCCGCCCAGGTCGGACTCGAACAGCACCACAACCCGCGCGGGATTGGGGATGTCCTCGATGTTGGCGCCTATCAGCTTCTCGTTGAAAGCGTAGGCCACTTGTGTCTCTGGCCGGGACGGGCACTTGTAGATCGCGGCGTTCTTCAGGTAGGGGAAGAGCTCCTTGGTCCAGTCCTCGCCCGGTAGGACGTTGTCATGATCGGCCTCGTACATCACCAGCGCCAACCCCAGTTGTTTGACGTTGCTCGTGCAGGCCGCCTGCCTGGCTTTGTCCCGGGCCTGGCCCATCATGGGCTGCAGGAACAGCTTCATGATGTCCATGCCGCCGCCCCTTGCGGTGTACTTCAACGTCATGTCCACCTTCATCGTCTCGATGTTGATCTTGTACAGGACACCGTCGTCGATGACGTAGAGCCAGTCTCCCTCTCGGAACCAGGGGGTGTCCTTGGACTTGCCTCCCTGGCCCATCGCGTTGGTCAACAGGAAGAGCCCCATGGCGTCGTCATCCATTCCGCCGCCGTCCATCATCATCATCAACATCATGAGCTTCATGGGGTCGATCTGATCGCTCATCATAGCGCTGACGAGCATGGCCTCTTCGCGTGGCATGCCCATCTGCATGAACATCTCGACGTTCTGCATTATCTCGGGGGGCAACTGCTCTTCACCCGCAGGCTCAGCCGGCTCGGGCACAGCCGCCGGGGGTAGTTCGACTAGCGCCTGTGTCTGCGCAGATGCTACGACGCACAGCCACAGCCCCATCACCACCACCAAAGCCGTCTTGCGACACATCGTCATCCCTCCCGCCAAGCGGTCTCGATGCGCAGATTGCACCGGGTGCGTCGTCGGTTCGCGGAACCGCAGGTCCGACGAAGGCGTGTTACTCGAAGGGCTCAATGTCCAACTCGCGGCGGGCTTCGGGCACCGCCACCCACTTCACGTGACCGTCCACGTATCCCAGGACGACGCCGCCGTTATGGAAGCCCTCGTCCGGGATATCCGCGGCATTGCCTATAGGGCTCTCCCCGCCCAGGTCGGACTCAAACAGAGCGACGACCTGTGAAGGGTTCGGGATATCCTCCAGGTTGGCTCCGAGCAGCTTCTCATTGAGCGCGTAGGCCACTTCTGTTTCAGGTCGCGCCGGGCACTTGTAGACCTGGGCGTTGTTCACGTAAGGGAAGAGCTCCTTCGCCCACTCCTCGCCCGGCAGGGCGTTGTCGTGATCATTCACATACATCGCAAGGCCCAGCCCCAGTTGCTTCATGTTGCTTGTGCACTGGGTCTGCAGTGCCTTGCCCCGCGCCTGGCCCATCATAGGCTGCAGGAACAGCTTCATGATGTCCACGCCGCCGGTCTTTGCGGTGTACTTCAGCGACGTGTCAACCTTCATCGTCTCGGTGTTGATCTTGTACAGCACGCCGTCGTCGATGAGGTACAGCCAGTCCCCCTCTCTGAACCAGGGCATATCCTTGGACTTGCCCCCCTGGCTCATCAGGTTCGAGAACAGGAAGAACCCCATGGCATCGCCATCCATATTGTTGCCGCCGCCCATGACCATCATCAACATCATGAGCTTCATGGGGTCAATCTCGTCGCTCATCATGGCGCTGAGAAGTGTGGCCTTCCCGCGATCCATGCCCATCTGCATGAACATCTCGACGTTCTGCGTGATCTCGGGCGGCAACTGCTCTTCGGCCGCAGGCTCAGCGGCGGCGGGTGCGGCCGTAGCGGGTGCCGCCGCAGCGGGCGCGGCCGGCGCGATGGTCTCCTGCTCCTGCTCCTGTGCCATTGCCACGACGCAAAGGCATAGCGCGAGGACCATAAACACCTTGTGATACATACCAATTCCTCCCCAATAGTGGTCGGCTCTGACACGAAACGCGCGTCTCTATAGTATACAACGCCCTCCAAGAAGGGTTCCAAACAATCACCCCTCACAGGTGGCGGTCGGATGGGTATGCATCCCCGCCACCCAAGGCGCGGGCCCGAGGCGCATCACTCCCCTGATGGACTATTGAAGGGCATCGGGGCAATGCCGTCGAAAGGCATTCACTGCCGGACAGTGGATGCCCCGGTGGAAGGGCCATACGTGCCGTGTGTGTCGAGATGTGCGCCCCGTGGGCCGACATAGGCCCGGAGGCGGCCATTACCAGAGGTCCCGCTAAGGAGAGATCGCGATGCGAGTTGCTTTGGCGCTATCGATGCTGGCGACCTGCTGCCTGTGGGCCGCAGACGACTGGGAGCCGCCGGACCTCGTCCAGAACCCGGGGTTCGAGCAGACCGACCAGACGTCCGCCCCCGTGGAGTGGGACGCCCCGGGGGCCGTCTACTCGACCGTGACGTCACCGACGCACAGCGGCGGCCGAGCCCTGCAGTTCGTCAATGACAATCCGGATCGTTACGTGTTGTGCAGCCAGAAGCTGCCCCTGGAGCCGGGCTCGATGTATGAGGTGAGCGCGTGGGTGAAGACCGAGGGCATCCAGGGCGAGGACACGGGAGCTACCGTGTGCCTGGAATGGTATGACGCCGAGGGCGTCTACCTGGGCGGGCACTACCCACCCGGCGTGAAGGGCGACAGCGACTGGCGTGTGGTCAGGAGCCAGAGCGGGCGCGTTCATGCTCGGGCCGCTACCTGCACTGTCACGTGCTACGTTCGCCAGGGCATGACGGGAAAGGCCTGGTGGGACGACGTTTCGGTGCGTCGCTACCGAGAAAGCCCCCTGGCGACGCTCCTGACCTGGCCGGCGTACCGGGGCGAGATGACGCGCGGGCCCAAGAGGATCGTCGTCAGGGCTGATCTGTCGCTACGTGACTACGGGCTGGAGCTCTCGGACACCGTCCTGCGACTGTATGTCGCTGACTCACAGGGCCGGCCCACGGGTGTGTCCCGAGAGCTGAGCCCGCCGGCGGAATCGAGCACCGTCACGCTCTCGGCTCGGGACCTTCCCTCCGGCGCCTACACCTTGCACGTCACGCTGCTTGCCGCCTCAACGGGCCGGCAACTGGCCTCTGAGCAATGGCGCATCCGCGTACCCGATCCGCGGGCCACCACGCCACGCACATCGTACATTGATCGGCACGGGCGACTGATCCGCGACGGGAAGCCCTTCTTCCCCTTAGGCATGTACTGGAGCGGCATCAACCAGCAGGACATCGAGGTCTATGCCACCGGCGCCTTCAACTGCCTCATGCCCTACGGCGCGCCCACCGAAGAGCAAATGGCTCTGGCGCACAGCCACGGACTGAAGGTCATCTACTCGGTGAAGGATATCTACCACGGGTCCAAGTACTGCCCCGAAAGCATAAAGAGCCCTGAAGACGAGCGCCCCTTCATCGAGGGGAAGGCCCGGCAGTTTGCGGACCACCCCGCTCTGCTTGCCTGGTACCTGAATGATGAGCTGCCCGTGCGGTACATGGAGCGGCTCGAGGCCCACCAGCAGTGGCTCGAGGAGCTTGACCCAAACCACCCCACATGGGTGGTTCTGTACCAGGTGGGGACCGTGGGCAAGTACGCCCGCACCTGTGATGTGATGGGCACCGACCCGTATCCCATCCCCAGCAGCCCGGCCCGGCGCGCCGCCGACTGGACCCGGCTGACCATCGACGCCTTCGAGGGCTCGAAGGCCGTGTGGATGGTGCCCCAGGTGTTCAACTGGGCCGTCTACCGCAAAGACGAGGCGCAGAAAAAGGGCCTGCGGCCACCTACCTTCGAGGAGATGCGCAGCATGTCCTGGCAGTGCATCGCCGAGGGTGCCCGCGGGCTGATCTACTACTCGTTCTTCGACATCAAGCGCGATGAGCTGGTGCCCTTTGAGGAACAGTGGGGCTACTGCAAGCAGATGGCCGCGGAGATCAGTGACATGATCCCCGTCATCATGTCCGTGGAGCAGGCGCCCCTCATACGCGCCTCATCTCCCGAATGGCTTCACTGGACGACACGACAGGTGGAGGACACCACGTACCTGATCGCCGTGAACGATGAGGGCCGGAGGCATCTGAAAACCTTCCGCCTGCCCGCGACACCACGGTCAATCAGTCTCCGCGGCGGGGATGGGCCGATCAGACTGAGAGGCGGCAACCGCCTCACCGCGATGCTGGAGCCCTTCGCCGTCCATATATATGAGCTGGAGTTCTGAGACCAAACCGCCGGTATGCGCGGTGATGTTCTCGGTCCGTATGGCGAGAAAGTGCCCGGGCCGCACCGTAGCGAGCATCGCAGCAATGATCGCCCAATGCGCCCAGCCGGTACAGGCCACCGAGAGGCCCTGGTCCCCGGCCCCATCGTGGCGCCCTTTGCGGGCGAGCACAAGGCCCACGAACTGTCCCAACCGGTGGTAGCGCGTGCGACCGACAGGTTCTACAACGGCATGTGCAAGTTTCCGTAAGCCGGCCGGCAAAGCATCACAACGAATGGCCAACTGGTCAGCCAACGGCCTCGATACCCATGTGGGTATGGGTGATCGCGGTCACAGGGAGTGACGCACCGTGCAGTCTAGATGCCCGATTCTTGTCCTTCGCTCCGCCTGCCTGCTTCTCTGTGCGCTTCCGCTGACCTGCGCGGGCGAATTGCTGCTGTCGGCCGACGGGAAGACTGAATACGCGATCTGGCTGGCCGAGGACGCCATTGCTCCGGAGCAAACTGCAGCGCAGGAGTTGGCGAAGCATCTGCAACAGGTCACAGGCGCCGACTTTGCGGTACTTCAGGGCGAACAGGCGGCCACGGCGGCGAAGCGGATCATCGTCGGTCCCGCTGATGCCGCCAGGGCGCTGACGCCAAAGGTGGACTGGGAGGCACTGGGCCACGACGGGATCGTCATCAAGACGGTCGGCGAGACTCTGTTGCTTGCCGGAGGCAGGCCCAGAGGCACGCTGTATGCGGTGTACACCTTTCTCGAGGACGTGGTGGGCTGCCGGTGGTGGACCTCGACGGAGAGCTATGTGCCCCGCCGACCGCAGCTGACGGTGGCCGACCTGGACAAAACCTACGTTCCGCCCCTTCTCTGCCGGGAGGCCTTCTACCGGGACGCCTTCAAGCCGGTGTTCGCATCTCGGCTGAAGTGCAACGGCCACTTTGAACGGATCCCCCCGGAACGGGGAGGGCACTACAACCTCATCGGCTGGTGTCACACCTTCGAGAAGCTGCTGCCGCCGGAGCGGTACTTCGCGACGCATCCAGACTGGTACAACCTGCTGGACGGCGCCCGCTCCCCGCACGGCCAGCTCTGCTGCACGAACCCGGAGATGCAGAAGGAGCTGACCCAGAGGGTACTCGAATGGCTCAGAGACACGCCCGACGCAGGGATGATCTCGGTAAGCCAGAATGACGGGACACTAAGGGGCTGCCAGTGCGAGCAATGCCTGCAGATGGACGCAGAGGAAGGATCGCCCTCAGGGGCGATCATCCGCCTGGTGAACGAGGTGGCGCAGGCCGTTGAACAGGAGTTTCCCGACGTTTTGGTCGAGACCCTGGCCTACAGCTACGCCCGGAAGCCACCGGCCAAGGCGCGCCCGCGCGACAACGTCGTCATCCGCTTCTGTACGTCGGGCTCTCGCACGGAGCCTCTTGAGACAGGCGAGGTGAACGCGAAGGCTCGAGCGGAGCTCGAGTCGTGGAGCCGGATCGCCCCGAAGCTTTATATCTGGCACTACGTCGCCAACTACGGCGACTATCTGTCGCCCTTTCCGAATCTGAGGGTACTGGGGTCCAACATCCGGTACTTCATCAAGAACAAGACCGTTGGCATGTTCGTGCAGGGGGACGGGGGGTGTGCGTGCGGAGATTTCGTGCAGTTGCGCGCCTGGCTGACGGCACACTTGTTGTGGGACCCGTACCAAGACGAGCACGAGCTGCTGCGGGAATTCGTGGCCGGATACTACGGCCCGGCGGGCCCGTCTGTGCTGGCCTACCTGAACCTGATCCACGATGCGGCCGAGGATTCCGATCTGGACGTCATGCGGCAGGAATCGTGGTACGACAACCTCGAGGTGCTCAACCGCGCCACGGAGTTGTTCGATGAGGCCGCCGCAACGGTCGGCGGGGATCCCGTGCTCGCAGGTCGAGTCCGCCGAGCCAAGCTGTGCATCGATCACGTGTGGATCAAGCACTACACGTATTTGTCGCGCCGGGCGCGGCGCGAGGGCAGACGGTTCCTCGGCCCTTCCGACCTGGGCGAAGCCATCGACCGGTTCGCCAAGACGGCCCATGAGTTCGACGCGCGCATGTTCTCCGAGCACCAGCCCTTTAGCGAATACGAGCAGCGGCTGCGGGAGCGCCAAAGCCCCAGCGGCCCGCCGCCCGAGTTGTGCAAGGACCTACAGCCTGAGCAATGGGAGGACATCCAGCAGGCGCTCTTCAAGCTCTACGGCCGGGGTAGGCTGGCGTCCTTCGTCGAGGACCCTCAGGCCTCGAACGGCCGGGCGGCGCGTATGCCGGGAGGCCAGCCGGACTGGGCCGTCCAGTACCCCTTCACGAGCGAACTGGATGAGGGCCGGTTCGACACATGGCGATGCTATGCCGTGGTCCGGTGTGAAGCGAAGGCAGATACGGGCCCGGCCTTCGAGCTCGGGGTCTACGATCCCGTGGAGCGCCGCCCCCTGGCGACGCTCACGGAGACACTGGACAACGTGCAGGATGGCGCCTATCGTGTCTATGACCTCGGCGTGCACAAACTGAACCGGGGCACGTACTTCTGGGTGGCTCCCCCCAACAACGAACAAACGGTGCAGGCCGTATACGTGGACCGGTTCTTCATCGTCGGCGAAGAAAAAGCACAACAACCGTGAGGCCTCAGGGAGCCGGGCGCCATCGCCCTTCATGCTCCCCCGTTCACACACCTCAGGTCCGCCGCCACGATAGGTGAGCCCATCGAGGCGAGTGTCGATAGCCGGTTGCTGCGCGTGCCCATCGCGAGCTACATTGCGTGTGGGGCGGAACCATTGGGCTGCAAAAAGCAACCTGCGGCGGCGACGGGCGGACCCGGTCCGTGCAGGAGATTGCCCGGGAAGTGCTTGCGAGCACAGGGCCGTCCGTTCAGGGCGGCCCCATCGTTTCTACTGGGCCCAGCAGAACTGCGCCAGTGGGGCAGTGCCCCTGTCATACTGGCCGGGGACACGCACTTCCTGAACCGTCAGCGCGCCCTCATGGGACAGTGCCGCGAGGGTCTCGAACACGGCCATGGTCTTCTGATCCAGCGCACCTTGGGGCCACAGGTCTGTGGTGGTTCTGCACAGGTCGCCGAGGGTCTGGGGCTCGCCGGTCTGCACGGCGGCGACCACGGTGCGCTCAAGCTGCATAGTCGATGGCATCGGCGCCACGCGGGCGAAAGGCCGGGCCAGAGGACGCAACTCGACACCGTCGCGGCATAGGCAGGCCGTGCTATTGGGCGGGATGGGCGTCGCCCAGCTCACGCTATCGGGGAAGGCCAGGGCGGTCGAGGCCGCGTACATCCCCGTGTCGTCCCTGCCCGCCACCAGAGGGAAGTTGATCCGGCAGGCGGCGAAGCAGTCGGGACGCTCCTGGTGCAGGCACAGGCCGACGATCTCCGATGGCAGATCCCCAAAGGCAAGCTCCATGGCCGCGGGCAGGTCGTCGGTCTGGCGGAAGCGATGGGCAATCTGGTGGGCCATGATCTCGCTCATGTGAACGCACGTGCCATCGGCCAGGACGGGGTATTCTCCGATCGGCTCGTCGGCGGCGGAGGCGAGCACCTCGCCGCGCCGAAGGGCGGCGTTGCCCGCGGCCCCGAATTCTGTGGACCCCTTGAAGATGCCCTGGGTCCCGTTGGCCAGGTAGGCCAGCCTGCCGCCATCCGCCAAGAACGGGTGACTCCACTGGCTCTCGCCGCCGCTCTTGCTGCGGCTGTGCGCAATCCCGACGGTGCCGGGCAGTTGGGCGGCCGCGGTCTGGCTCAGCAAGATGTCCAGGTCGCCGAGCGTCTTGGCGCTATGCAGCCGTCCCTGGTGCACCGTCGCAATGCCGGTGTAGTACCCGCCCCCCATTCCCTGCTCGATCTCGAGCATCCGGATGAGTACCTCGGCGGCTGGCCGCTTGCCCACGTACCCGGCAACGACACACATGTCTGCGTCGCCTCCCTGGTCTATCTCCGCCGGCATGCGTCCTGTGCAGAGACCGGCCCTCGACCATCGACGGCCCTAAGGCGGCACACAGGCTCTGCGCAAGAGTCCTGTGAGCGCGTGGGGGCCCGACATACATTCCTGCTACAAAAACGCCCGGCCGAGGTCCGGCCGGACGGGTGCTTGCGGGGCTCGGCTGAGGCTCTTGCGGCGCGGGTTGCGGCCATCCGCAGGCTCCCCCGCAATCGCGGCGAAGTGGCGGCCGGGCCTTTTGGACTACTCCTGCGGCTCGCCGACCAGCGGCCGCTGATCCAGACCCGCATCGCAAACCCGAACGCACACGTGCGACACCAGCTCCCTAAGCTGGGAAGCGTTGGGCATTCCCCGCTGTGCGCGCTCGCCGTCGTCGATTGGCTCGCCATCGTGCACAACGACGGCTGCGGTGTCCACACCGAACTGTAGGGCGATCTGTGTTGTCTTCATCCCCAGGTCATTGGAGTAGCAGCGGATATGCGGGACATTGGGCAGGGCGATTCTGCCCACGGCGAACTCCCGAATGTCCTCGGTGCCCCCCACCAGACCGTTGCCGTTTTTGAGCTTCCCGTTGGGTCTGTAGGCCCGGGGTGCAAAGAAGGTGAAGCCGTGGGTGTCGTCCTGCAAGTCGCGCAGTCTGGTCAGGTGCTCAGCCTTGGCCTCGGGCCCCTCGCAGTGCCCATACAGCATGCTCGCGCCGGTGTGGAAGCCCAGTTCGTGGGCCTCGCGCATGGCGTGCAGCCACATGCCCCCAGTCGCCTTGGCCGGGCACAGATAAGTGCGGAGCTGGTGGTTGAAGATGTCGGCGCCGTCTTCGAGCACGGAGTCCAGGCCGGCCTCGAGCAAGTCGTTCAGGACGGCATCCATGGTGAGGTCAGCGAAGGTGGCGATGTTCGCCAACTGCTCGGGCGCGAAGCCCTGCATATGGATGTCCGGGTACAGGGCGCGTATGGTGGAAACCATGTCGAGGTAGTAGTCGTAAGGCGCGTCGGGGTTCGATCCGCCGACCAGTTGGATCTGGTCCATGCCCGCCGCCACGGCCTCCCCCACCAGGTCCGCGACGGCATCGACGGAGCGCGTGAAGGCATCGGGCGCTCCGGGGGCACACGATAGATCGCAGTGCCGGCACTGGTTGCGGCACACGTTGCTGTACCGAACGCGTCTGATCTCGACCAGGTTGCACTGCTCCGCATCATGCTGCTGCCTTGCCAGGCTGGCCACCCGGCCAAGCTCCAACAGATCAATGCACTCGTACAGGTCGCGTGTCTCTTGCTCGCTCACACGCTGTCCGGCGGCTACTTTGTCGCCAATTGCTTGCAGGGCGCGCATGGTTGTCAGGTGTCGCTCCGGCTGCGAGTGTGGCGTGTGCCCCGATTGGTGCCGATGGCTGCTTGCGCGTCCGCCCGGCCCCGCTACTGGAATCATACCCCATACCTTTGGGACGCACCAAACCCAATAGCTGTTCGGCCACGGCGCGGCCTTAACGTTGCAGGGGCGAAACGCAAGTATACAGCCATGAAGTTTAACCTGTCTATAGGTATCATCGGCCCGCATGGCGGGTACATTAACACATCGCGCCGACTTTCAGCCCCATCTGGAGGATACCGAACATGACCACACAGCGGACCGGCCTTGTGACCCTCGCGGGGAACCCCATCACACTGCTGGGGCAGCCTCTCGAAGTCGGGTCCCAGATGCCCTCTTTCACCGTACGCAGGGACTTGGGCCCGGACACGGTCTACAACGAGCAGACTGACGCGGGCAAACTGAGGATCATCAACGTAGTCCCCTCCCTGGAGACCTCGGTGTGCAGTCTGCAGACGGCACGCTTCAACCAGGAGGCCGCCAAGCTCGGCGACAAGGCGCTTGTCATCACCGTCTCGATGGACCTCCCCCCGGCCCAGGAGCGCTGGTGCCAGGCCAACTCGGTGGCCAACCTAATAACTGCCTCAGACTACTATGAGCATAGCTTTGGCCTCGCGACCGGGTTGCGCATACAGGAGACCGGCCTGCTGGCCCGCTGCGTCATCATTCTAGATGGCCAGGGCACGGTCCGGTACGTACAACTCGTGCCTGAGATAGGACAGGAGCCCGACTACGACGAGGCCATGGCGGCGGTGCAACAGGCCCTGAACTAGCGCGGCACCGGCGAACACACGGGGAGCACTACGCAGAGGGTTCGCCTCGGATCTGATGCCGCTGGCGGTCGGCCTTCGAGCCATCACTGTAGCAAGCGCCGACCACCAGCGACCTATGTTACGTGAGCAAGCGACCACCGCACCACCCGGGCAATGCCTAGCCCGGAGGCCAGGCCAACTGCCGCCCGCCGATCAGGTGTAGGTGAAGGTGGGGCACGGACTCGCCGCCATGAGCCCCCACGTTAAAGACCAGGCGGTAGCCACTGTGCTGTATTCCGTCCTGCTCGGCCACCCGGGCGGCCATCAGAACCAGGCGCCCGACCAGCTCAGCATCGGCAGGGGTCACCGAGGCGGCGTTCCCCACATGCCTGCGCGGGATGACAAGCACATGGGTCGGCCCCTGCGGATTGATGTCACGAAACGCAACGGCTTCCTCGTCCTGCATCACGACGTCGCCGGGTATCTGACCCGACGCGATCTTGCAGAACAGGCAATCCTCAGCCATGTCTGTCCCTCCCTAAGCCAACGCGATGCTCCTGAGGTAGTCCATGCATGCCTTGACGACCTCATGGCGCTGCTCGACCTGTAGCCCGGCCACCACCGGCCCCTCGAGCTCGAGGGTCAGAGGGCCGGCGAACCCCACCATGTCCAGGATCTGCTTGATCCGGGGGAACTGCACGATCCCCTGGCCCAGGATCGGGAAATTCGGCGACTTGAAGCCGCCGTCGGTGTCCTTGAGATGGACGCTGGCCAAGTGCCCCGTCACGCGCTCAAGCTCATCGGCACTGTCGAGACCCTCGTTGTAGTAGAAGACGTTGGCGGTGTCCAAGTTGAGGGCGACGTTGGCGTGGTCGACCTCCTGCATCGTGTCGAGCATCCCCTGAGCGTTCTCGCAAAACGGCGGGTGTGTCTCTAAAGAAATGGTGACATTATTCGCCATGGCCACGTCGCCGAGATGGTGTAGCCGGGCCATGTGGATCGCCCGGTCCAGTTCAGTGCCGTTGGCGCTGCAGAAGAATATGGGCACACCGAGGGTGCCACAGGCCTCGATACCCGCGATGCCCGCGTCGATGCTCTCCTCGCTGTCCAGGTTGACACCGCCCCCCAAGGTGAGGATGCTCAGGCCGCGCTGTGCGCAGGCGGCGGCAATCTTCTCTAGTTCCTCCAGTGGCCTGATATTGATCTCAAGATGGTGGATCCCTGCGTCGGCAATGTGCTCAATGGCGTTCTCCCACCCGGCGTAGCCGCCCTCGCGTATGGAAATCGTCCCAGGCATCATTACAACTCCTCGAGGTGTGCTGTTTGCGCGTGCTATGGCCCTGCATCCATGAGTATTCGCCCCCCGGCGTCGCAGATACCTCCTTGTTGGTGTGCGAAGCGGCGCAGATCACGGACCAAAGGAGATATCCTCGGCGTTCTCGAATATACCGAACCAAGATACGCCTAAGGCCTTCGTGACAAGGAAGCTAAGCATGGACTGGATCATGAGGCGCCGCTGGCTGCTGCTAATCTGCGCTGCAGCAATCATGGCGGTGGTTGCCGTCTTCGCCCTGCGCAAGGGCGGACATGAGGTGCTCGTCAGCCAGGCACAGCGTGGCGACCTGGTGCTGCGCATCGCCGCTTCAGGGCTGGTGGAGGCCCGCAGCGCCGATCTGTCCTTCAAGGGCTCAGGTCGACTGACCGCGTTGTATGCCGCGGAGGGGGACACGGTGGGTGGCGGCGACCTCCTCGCACGCATTGATCCCATCTCGTCCCTGGGCACTGCCACGGCGGGTCAGGATGTGATACAGGCCCCCCATGATGGCACGGTGGTGCAGGTGTACGTCAGGCGCGGTGCAGTGGTTCAGCCCGGCCAAGGGGTTCTCAGATTCGTGGCCAGTTCCGGAACATGGGTCACCGGGTTCATCGACAGTGAGGACGCCCCGTACATGAGGCGGGGGCAGACTTACCGCTGCCGCGCGGGCGGCTACCTCAGCCGGCCATACGACATCGTGGTCCACAGCGTCGGGCGTGAGGCGGTTGCCAGGATGGATATCCCGGGGTCGTCCCGCCAGGTACGCGTCCGCTTCGACGTGGCCGACCCCTCCTTCGACGTGCCGGCAGGCACCGAGGTCGACATCGACGGCGAGGCCCTCATGTGTACGGACGCCCTTCTGGTACCCACGGCCGCGGTGGTGCGCGAGGGCCCTTCGGACCACGTCTGGACCGTCGTCGACGGCGAGGCACGACGCGTCAGTGTAGGTCTGGGCCCCAACAACTTCGAGATGGCGCAGATCCTGCAGGGCCTGGAGCCCGGCGACAGCGTCGTGGTTCGTGGCAAGGAGAACCTCACACAGGGGACGGCCGTACGCCCACGACCTCTGCCCGACACGTCGCGAAGCGGCTCAGGAGGCGAGTAGGCGTGGTGGTGTCACAGGCCGGGGCGCCCGCCGTGGTGGCACGGGATGTGTGCAAGGAGTACCCCCTTGGCGACGTGACGGTCCACGCGCTACGCGGCATCAATTTGGACCTACCCACGGGCAAGTTCGTTGTCCTGCTGGGCCCCAGCGGCTCTGGCAAGACAACGCTGCTCAACCTCGCCGGCGGCCTGGATGTCCCCTCCCGCGGGGAGTTGTACGCCCTGGGCGAGCGGCTCACCGACATGAGCCAGAAGCAGCTCACCCACTACCGGCGTGAGCTCGTCGGCTTTGTGTTCCAGATGTTCAACCTGGTACCCACGCTCACCGCCCTCGAGAACCTGCTACTCATCGAGCAGCTTGTGGGAGGCAGTGGGCTCTCCGAGAAGCTGCTTGCCGATGTGGGTCTGGCCCCTCAGAGAGATCACCTGCCCGCTCAACTCAGCGGCGGGGAGCAGCAGCGAGTGGCCATCGCCAGGGCCCTGGTCAAGCGGCCCAAGCTGCTGCTGGCGGATGAACCCACGGGGGCGTTGGACGCCAAGACGGGACAAGACGTCCTGTCCCTGCTATGGCGCGAAACGCGGGAGCGCGGCATGACGGTTCTTATGGTCACCCACAATAGCGCTTTCGCGCAGATGGGCGATATTGTCGTGCGTCTGCGGGACGGAGTGATCGCGGAGGTGGAACCCGGTGAGGCCCGCGATCCTCACGAGATTGAGGTCTAGCCTCGTCCGGAGCGCGCGGCCCCCGATGACCCTGCGCAAGGTCTGGGCCGATTCGCGGTACCTCGCGCGACAGACCATCGCCCTGACGGTCCTCATCGGCCTGGGCATCATGCTGTTCGTGGGGCTGTACCAGGCGTACCAAAACATAGGGCTGACCTATGACACGATCTACGCAAACACCCACTTCGCCGATGCGGCCATCCTCATGCGGCGAGCCCCCGAGGGGCTGATCCAGCGCGTTGGGGCGATCCCCCACGTGGTGCAGGCCGTGGGTCGAGTGGTGAAGGACGGCACCATCATCCAACGAGGCCGCAAGCGCGAGCGAGTGGCCGGGCGCTTCATGGGGTTGCCCGTAGGGCGCCGCCCCATCATCAACGATCTTTGGATCACCGAAGGTCGCTACATCTCCCGGGCCGATGAGGCCGTCCTCGAGCACCAGTTCGCCCACGAGACGGGCTACGAGGTCGGAGACATGATCAAGTGCTCCTACCTGGGCCGGGAGCGCGAGTTCACCCTTGTAGGGTTTGCCATAAGCCCCGAGTACGTGTACCCCGTACCCTCGAAACACTCGATGTTTGTGGCCCGAGGCACCTTCGGTGTTGTGTTCATTGATGAGGAGAGGGCCCGCAACTGGCTCGGGGTCGGGCGCCAGATCACAGAGATCCACGCCGTCATTGAGCCCGGCCACAGAGATGACGTCTTGTCGAAGATGGAGGGCCTGGCCCGGCCCCATGGCCTCGAGACATCGTACCTGCGTAAGGACCAGCCCAGCAACTATGTCCTGACCCTGGACAAGGAGGGCTGGCGCACGATGAGCGTGTTCTTTCCCTTCCTGTTCCTGTCCTCGGCGGGGCTGTCGCTGTACGGTGCGTTGGCCCGCATCGTCCGCCTGCAGGTCACGACTATCGGCATGCTCAAGGCCTGTGGGTTCAGCAGATGGCAGATTCTGGGGCAGTACACGGCCCAGGGCCTGCTGATTACCCTCGCGGGCGCCATCCCCGGCGCGATCTTCGGCCACATGCTCTCCATCGGCGTGAGCAACCTGTACATGAACGAATTGCGACTGCCGTTCTTCATCAAGGTGGCCCACGCCGACACGTTGCTGGGCGGCTTGACCCTGGCGGCGGTCACGGGCCTGGTGGCGGCACTTCTGCCGGCGCGCATGGCCGGTCGGCTCCCACCGGCGGTGGCCATGCGCGGAGACGTCGAGAGCCCCGGCGGCCGGCGGCTCCAGCGCGGGCTCGTCCGCGCCATCAGGCTTGCTCGCGTCGTGTGGTTGATCCCTGTGCGGGGTGTATTCAGACGCGCCTCCAGGACGCTGCTGGCCATGGGTGGGATCGCCGGTGGCGCCATCATCATCATAACCACCCTGGGCATGCACGTGTCCACGATGGGAGCCATCGACGAGTACCTGACCGGGACGCGCAAGTACGAGATCGACCTGAGCTTCACTCATCCCGACGGACTGTCCCTGGCGGCGGCCGGGGCCGCCTTGCCCGGAGGGCGGTCGATGGCGCGCAGCACCAGTGTGCCTGTGAGAATCCGCAGTTCCCGGGGCGAGTCGGAGATGGTGCTCATGGGCATCGAGCCGGGTCAGCAGCTCCTGCAGGTGAGAGCTGTTGACGGAGAGATGATCGCCGTGCGGCCGGACAGCATCTGGCTGCCCAAGCTCACCCTTACACGACTCGGGGTGGAGGCCGGCGATCCCGTACAGGTCGAGTGGATCCAGTCCAGCCGTCGATGGTCGGTTGAGCGCACCATGAGGGTGGCCGGGGCGGTCGAGGTATCCATGGGCAGCTCGGCGTACGGCGAGTACGCGGACGTGCGCAGGCACTTCACCGACAAAGTCTACCCGGAAGGCTCCTATGGAGCCTTCGTTGACTGCGACCCTTCCCAGACCGAAGCTCTGAAGCACCTTTTCGAGCGATCCGACGAGGTGGCGATGGTATCCACGACCAAGGACGCCAAGGAAGAGATTGACGAGCAGATGGCCATGATATTCGTGTTCATCGCCATCCTGCTCAGTTTCGGGGGCGTCCTGGCCGGCTCGGCGATACACAGCGTGGGATCGGTATCGATACTCGAGCGGACCAGAGAGCTGGCGACCCTGCGCAGCCTTGGCTTCTCAGCGCGGCAGACCGGGGCACTCGTCGCCCTGGAGCTGCTTGTGCTCTCGAGCCTGGGCCTGGTCGTGGGGTTGCCGATGGGGGCCACCCTCAACACCTTGTTCCTAGAAAGCTTCAGCACCGAAACCATGAGCTTCCGTGCCGTACTACCCATCTGGGTCCATCTGGTCACAGTCTGCACGGTGCTGCTACTCGTCGCCGTTTCATCGCATGTCGCCAACAGGCGACTGGCGGCGATGGACCTATCACAAGCGACCAAGGCGCGTGAATAGCCGTGCCAGCCGCCGACAGTCAGCCAATTCTACCGTCGCGGGAGAGGGCCCATGCCTCCGAACGTTGTGTGGATCATGACAGATCAGCACCGCCGAGACTGCGTTGGCGCTTACTCGGACCGGCCGGTGGCGACACCGCATCTTGACCGGCTCGCCGGCAGATCCGTTGTGTTCGACCGACACTACTCGACGTGCCCGCTCTGCGTCCCGGCTCGCTCGAGCCTGCACACGGGGCGGTACCCCCATTCTTGCGGGGCCATCATCAACGGCTTCGGCGCGCAGGGCGACGTTACGGCGAGCACCCTCGACCCCGGCGAGATCACCATCGGCGAGCTGATGGCACAGGGCGGCTACCACGTCGGGCACGTGGGTGTCGATCACGTGCGAAGCGACCCGCCGATGGCCACGAAGAAGGCCTTCGCCCAGTTCACGAACGCACGGCAGTACAGACAGTACCTTTCCGAGCGCGACCTCGAGCTGCCCGACATGCGCCCCCACCAGCATGAATGCCCGACCCGCTTTGGCAAGGAGATCAGGCCCCACTTCTTCTCCGCCCCCAACCCCGGCCGGCATCCGTTCGCCCCAGAGGATTTCCAGGATGTATTCTTCGCCAGAGAGGCATCGCGATTCATAATGCAGGCTCCCGAGGAACAACCTTTCTTCCTCATGTGCTTTTTTTGGATGCCCCATCCGCCCTTCGTGATCCCTGAGCCCTACTTGTCGATGTACTCTCCGGATGCGGTGAAGCTGCCACCCAATGTACCGGGAACGCAGGAGGGCAAGCCGCGGATGCACAGGGAGC